>Ga0102941_1000394_pt1 | contig 20068 bp, 15 predicted proteins | sample SalPonR2_C_D2_MG_FD_79281 | JGI IMG/M metagenome (GOLD analysis project Ga0102941, IMG submission 79281) | Salt pond soil microbial communities from South San Francisco under conditions of wetland restoration - Salt Pond MetaG R2_C_D2_MG | ecosystem: Environmental > Aquatic > Marine > Intertidal... | reverse complement strand
TTCAGGTTATACCACTGAGAAAGAGATCATGAAGGCAGCGGGGATGATCGACCTGTTTCTTTATGATATAAAGTGTATCGACAGGCGAAAACACATCTTTTATTCCGGGGTGAGTAACAAACGGATCCTTTCAAATCTAAGGCGCTTGGTTGAAGAAAAGGCCCCGGTTCAACTGAGATACCCCTGTATACCGGGTATCAATGATTCGGAGAGTGATATTGAAGAACTGATTGAATTTCTTTTATCGTTGCCACGGATTCCGGAAGTGAGACTCTTAAAATATCATGATTATGCAAAGGAGAAATACCGGCGGATTGGGATAGAATATGCATTAGACGATATTGATGAACAAAAAGCGAACAGAATTGAAACGATAAAAGACAGGTTAAACGCAACGGGTGTAAAATGCGAAATAGGAGGCTGAAAGATGAGGGAACGTGTGAAGAAACTTAGAGAAAGAAGCTATGAAGCTTCGCCCTCTATCAGCAGTGAAAGAGCGGTATTGGAAACGCAATTTTATAAAACGAATCTTGGCAAACATTCAGTGCCGGTGATGAGAGCTGCCTTTTTCAAATATCTGTGTGAGAATCAAACCCTCTTTATTGGAGAAGATGAGCTTATCGTGGGGGAGAGAGGCCCCTTTCCCAAAAATGTGCCAACCTATCCTGAATTAACCTGCCATTCAATGGATGATCTGAAGACGTTAAATGAAAGGGAAATGACACGGTACAGTGTCTCAAAACAGGTCTTTAAAGACTATGAAGAGATTGTGATCCCCTATTGGCATGAGAGGAGTTTAAGAAGCCGGATCTTTTCTCATTTCCCTGACAGCTGGCTCTCTCTTTATAACGCCGGTGTTTTCACTGAGTTTATGGAACAGCGGGCGCCGGGGCATACCGCCCTCGACGGTCAGATCTATTCAAAAGGGTTCAACGAAGTGATACATGCGATTGAAGAGCAGCTGAAGGCATTAGACTTTCTGACAGACCCGGACGCGTATTTAAAAAAAGAGGAACTGAAAGCGATGAAGCTCTCAGCTGAGGCGATTATCCGGTTCGCTGAAAGACACGCAAAACTAGCCCTGGACATGGCGAAAACGGAAGAAGATCCCGACCGGAGCCGGGAACTCCATCGTATAGCAAAAGTTTGTGCAAGGGTACCTGCCAATGCCCCGAGGAATCTTTGGGAAGCACTGCAGATGTACTGGTTTGTCCATCTCGGGACGATAATGGAGCTCAATGGCTGGGATGCGATGAATCCGGGCCACATTGACCAGCATCTGGCCCCTTTTTATCAAAAAGAAATGAAGAATGCCACCCTGAACTGGGACTCGGCAAAAGAGCTTGTGGAATGTTTTCTAATCAAATTTAACAATCAGCCGGCACCGCCGAAAGTTGGCATAACCGCTGCGGAAAGCGGCACTTATAATGATTTCACCAATCTCAATCTCGGGGGAGTGAAGAGAGACGGTTCGGACGGTGTCAGCGAAATATCTTATCTCTTTCTCGAGGCGATTGAGGAGCTCCATCTTCTCCAGCCCGGCAACAATGTTCAGATCAGTTCGGTAACCCCTGATCAATTTCTTAAACGCGCGCTCAAGGTAATCAAAAAAGGATACGGCTATCCATCTGTTTTTAACACCGATGAGGTAATAGAAGAGATGTTAAATGCCGGAAAACGCCTTGAAGATGCCAGAGAGGGTGGATGCAGCGGATGTATCGAAACAGGGGCATTCGGTAAGGAAGCCTACATACTGACCGGTTATCTCAACGTTCCAAAGATCCTGGAAATCGTTATGAACAACGGCGTTGATCCGCTGACGGGAAAGCAAATCGGGATTAAAACCGGCAATCCGGAGGCATTCAGAACATTTGATGAGTTGTATGCGGCATTCGAGAAGCAGTTGAAATATGTTGTCGATGAAAAGATAATGGTCAACAACCTCCTGGAGCGAATCTACTCGACTGAAATTGCGGCCCCCTTCCTGTCAACGGTGATAAAGGATTGTATCAAAAAAGGCAGGGACTATTACAACTCAGGACCCCGGTACAACACAAACTATATTCAATGCTGTGGTATCGGAACAATCACGGATAGTCTGTCCGCATTAAACGAGTATGTTTACAAGACGGCCCGATTCAGGATGCCGGAAATCAGAACGGCCATCAAAGTGAATTACGATGGCTTTGAGCCAATGAGGAGCTATATCAGGAATAAGACCCCGTTTTTTGGCAACGATGATGACAGAGCTGATGTTATAATGAAGCGTGTTTTCGATTCTCTCTACAATGTCATCAACAACAGAAGCAGCACAAAGGGAAAGACCTACCGGATTAACATGCTCTCGACCACCTGCCATGTTTACTTCGGCAAGATGCTCGGGGCAACACCGGACGGACGGCTGGCCCATCAACCCGAATCAGACGGCACATCTCCGTCTCACGGGGCGGATAGAAACGGTCCTACGGCAGTCTTGAAATCATTGATGAAGATACCGCAGACAAAGACCGGTGGAACACTGTTAAATCAAAAGTTGATGCCGGGCTTGTTGAAAACTGAAACGGATATCGATAAGCTGGTTTCACTCATAAGGACCTATTTCAGATATAATGGCCATCATGTACAGTTCAATATAGTGGATTCAGAGCTTCTTAAAGAAGCGCAAAAGGACCCTGTTTCTTATAAGGATCTCCTGGTGAGGGTGGCAGGGTACAGTGATTATTTTGTTGATCTCGACAGGGATCATCAAAATGAGATAATAAGCAGAACTTTACAGGAATCGTGGTGATTATCAATCATGAGTAAAAGACTCAATGTACTACTTGCAGAGGATGATCTTATCAGCAGAAGGCTGATTAAAATACTGATAACCAAAATGGGCCATCATGTTGAAGTTGTTGACAACGGCAGAAAGGCCGTGGAGAAGATAGAGAAAAATGACTTTGACATGGTCCTCATGGATGTTCAGATGCCTGTCATGGACGGGCTTGAGGCCACAAAGATAATACGCGGCCGGGAAGAAAAAGGTGAAATGGAACGGCTTCCCATCATTGCGGTTACAGCGCATGCGATGAAAGGGGACAAGGAAAAATGCCTCGAATCCGGCATGGATGACTATATCACTAAACCAATTGATGAAGAACAGTTGAAAGACAAGATAGATTATCTGTCAAAGAATCCTGTTCAGCCGAAAAGAAACGAAGATGAACTGCGCCTTGATAAGTTGTATGAATTGTTGAATAACGAGGAGGACGTTAGTGAGATAATCGGGGAATTTTTGGATTATTTTCCCGAACAGCTCGATTTGATCAGGCAAATGAAGAGCGATCAGGCCTATCAGAAACTCAGGCAGATTGTCCATAAATTCAAAGGAAGTGTTTCCAATTTTCAGGCTTCCAAGATCATGGAGACCTGTAGAGAAATTGAGGCCGTCCTGGACAAAAAAGATTGTAAAATCGACGGCGACGATGAGAAACAACTGGAAGAGAAGATAGCTATTTTAGAAAAACAGGTTAATGCGTTGGCAGGTAAGCTTCGTAAGCTCTTGAAATGATAATTGTGATACATTAAAATGGGAGGGTAATAAAGGATGGTTGATGTAAAACAAGAGAATTCCATAACAATCCGTACGTTTGGTGGTTTGAGCTTTTTTAAGAATGATGAGGATTTGACAAAGGATTTTCACGGATCCAGGAAGGCCCTGGAGATCTTTAAATATATCATTACCTACTACGATCAGAAGGTCTCAAAAAGCAGGATTTGTGAGGTCTTCTGGTCCGGGATGGAGGAAGGTAAAGCCAAACAGAATCTTTCGTCAAATCTTTATTATCTTCGAAGAGGTCTGGATGAACTGTTCAACGCGGAAGGCTTTGGCAAGCATCTGATAAGGGCCAATAACAAACTCTGCTGGGTCAATCTGCCTGCCGGGGTCAGTCTTGATCTCATAGATTTTACAGATTACTATGAGCAGGTCAATGATATGGATGCGAATGATCAGAATGCCAGAGAAAAACTGCTTGAAAAGATCATCGAGTTGTACAAGGGGGATTTTCTGGCAGATGAAAAGGCCTTTTGGATGGATTCCAGGAGAGCTGCTATGAAGAACATCGCCATCAATTCCATCCACGAGCTGATCAAAATGAACTACAGTTCCTCCAAAGAGAAGATAGAAGGTCTGTTTAAAAGAGCTTTTTCCATCGACCCGGTTAATAAGAATATCATCGCCGAAAGAATGACCTATTTAAAACGCAATGATGATATTCTTGAAGCCTTAAATTTGTTTAAAAAATACAGAAAGACACTGAAAGAAAAATACAAATTAAGAGTTCCGCCGAAGATAGAAAAACTGATGAAGGAAATCAGAAGCAGCCAGGAGATCGATGAATTGCCCGAGATCATCATCAGCAGCGAGAACTACGTTGATATGAAACAATTCAAAGAACTTGTCCAATATGAGCTGCATAAACGATCACCGGATTCACTATTGCTCAGTATTGAATTTCCGAGCAGAAAAGGTATGGATTTTCCATGGGAAGGCCCAACGAAAAAACTCTTTAATACAATAAGAAAGAGTGACCGCGTTTCGTACGTGTGCGACAGACTCTTTGTTCTTTTCACAGAAACCGACAAACTGTCCATTACAAAGTTGATCTATCGCGTCAACCCGTATTTTGAGAATAATCAGATTGATGACGGCATCCGTTACAGTTGGCACGAGATAAAACCGAATATGACAAGTGTAATCACTTATGGTAAGTGGAATTCAAAAAAATGAGGTGAAAGAGTTTGCTTGATATTAAAAAGCTGAGAAACAACGTTGATGAAGTAAAAGAAGCCATGAGAAACAGGAATGAGGACCCTGAACAGATAGAGAAAATTATTAAGGCTGACAGCAAAAGACGTGAATTGATCAAAAAGACCGATGAGTTAAAGGCTGAAAGGAATAGATTATCAAAGAGTGTTGCAAAATTAAAGGCTGCCGGCAAGGAAGAAGAAGCGAACAATAATATCCGGGAAAGCAAGGAAGTTGGAAGACAGATAAAAGAACTGGATGAAACGTTAAAAGAACTGGAAGAAGAGCTCAATGGATTACTTTCAAATCTTCCAAATATACCTTCGGAAAAAACCCCCGTAGGAAAGAATGAAACCGATAATGTTGAATTGAAAAAATGGGGTGAAAAGCCATCGTTCTCATTTGAACCGAAACCTCACTGGGAACTGGGACCGGAGCTTGGAATGATGGATTTTGAAAGGGCCGCCAAGTTAAGCGGGTCACGGTTTGTCATTTTGACAAGACAGATAGCGAAACTTGAAAGGGCATTGATCAACTTCATGCTGGATTTTCAGGTTGAAAAAAACGGCTATACGGAAATCAACCTTCCCTATCTTGTCAAGAGAGAAACGATGTATGCCACCGGACAACTCCCAAAGTTTGAGGATGAGGCCTACAAGACCACCATGGATGACATGTTCCTGATTCCGACTGCGGAAGTCTTTCTCGCCGGTATGCACAAAGATGAGATCCTGAATGAGAATGAGCTGCCCGGGAAATACTGTGCTTATTCTGCCTGTTTCAGACGGGAGGCCGGGAGTTACGGCAAGGATGTTAGAGGTATGATCAGAGTGCATCAGTTTGAGAAAGTTGAGCTGGTACAATACACAAAGCCCGAAGACTCCTGCCAGGCATTGGAGGAATTGACTGCAGATGCCGAGAAGATATTGAAGGCGCTGGAACTTCCCTACAGAGTCATACAACTGTGCAGCGGGGATATGGGATTCGGTTCAGCCCTGACATACGATCTGGAGGTCTGGTTACCCTCCTATAACGATTACAAAGAAATCTCATCGTGTTCAAACGATACCGATTTTCAAGCCAGGAGAGCGAATATGCGCTTTAGGAATAAAGACAATAAGTTGGACTTTATGCACACATTAAACGGGTCCGGTCTGGCGGTCGGAAGAACATTAGTGGCAATACTGGAAAACTATCAGAATTCTGACGGGACTGTCAATGTACCCGATGCTTTGCAGAGCTATATGGGAGGGGCAAAGCGAATTTTCGGATAGAAATGGACAAACCGTTTTAATGTTAAGGGGTAAGAACCAACCGGAGCAGAGGTTATTTTTTTGAACTTTTTTGTTTTTGCAGAGTCTAAATCAATGTAACGATAAAAAATTAATGAACCCCTCAAAAGGAAGTTAAACCCCTCACATTAAAGCGGACTAACCCCCCAGTCCGCTTTTCTGTTGTTAATTTGAAATCTCAAAGGTGATCAAATGACGAAAGAGGATTATTCCACTATAACAAAACTGCTTAAAAAAGAAGTGGTACCGGCCATCGGGTGTACGGAACCTGTGGCGGTAGCGCTTGCCGCTGCAAAGGCTGCTGAGGTACTTAAGGCCGATGTCGGCTTTCTCAAATTGTTTGTGAGTCCCAATCTCTTTAAGAATGGAGCCGGTGTTGGCATTCCGGGGACAGGTATGGTTGGATTACCGATAGCGGCAGCTTTGGGAGCCACCGGCGGTAAATCGAAATACGGCCTCGAAGTGTTGAAAGAAGCCGGTGAAAAAGCCGTTACACGGGCAAAAAAGATGATTAAAGAAAAGCGGGTAACGGTAGAGATAGAAAAAGATGAGAATCCGCTTTATGTGAAATGCATCTGTATGAATGAGAAAAAGACACATGAGTCAAAGGTCATTATCAAAGAGGAACACTCCAATATCAGTCTTATAGAAAGAGACAACAAAATCGTCTTCAGTCATAAACAGGAAAAACCCCGGGCGGGCGAGGCCCTTAATGCAGATTTTCTTGACATGAAAAAGATAATGGAATATGTTGATCAGGTTGACTTAAAAGACATTCTCTTCATGGAAGAGGCGGTCATCCTCAACAATACCATCGGTAAAGAGGGTCTGACAGGAGACTACGGTCTCTCGGTCGGGAAAACACTATTCAAGGGTCATCAATATCCTCCGGTATCCAAGGCAAAAGGGGTCAAGCTTCTGACAACAGATGTGGCCAATTATGCGGTAGCGCTAACCGCCGGTGCAGCTGATGCGAGAATGTCAGGCTGTATCCTTCCCGCCATGAGCAATACCGGGAGTGGCAATCAGGGGATCAATGCAACACTGCCAATCGTCGCAGTTGCCCAAAGCGGTATGATTGGCAGGGAACGTCTTATCAGAGCAGTAACCATGAGCCATTTGGTAACAATCCACATAAAATCACACATGGGAAGACTTTCAGCCCTGTGTGGTGTTGTTGCAGCCTCAACAGGAGTTAGTTCCGGCCTGTCATATCTCTTCGGCGGCGAACTGAAGACCATCTCCAACGCCATCAAGAATCTTGTCGGTAACTTAACCGGAATGATATGCGATGGCGCAAAACCGGGTTGTGCCTTAAAGGTCGCTTCAGGCGTACAGGCGGCTATCACTGCGGTTTTACTGGCGTTTAACGGCAAGGTGGTTTCTCCCGTAGAGGGGATTGTTGAGAAAGATGTTGAAAAAACGCTTCAAAACCTCGCTGGAATCGGAGCGAAGGGGATGAAGTTAACCGATGAATTCATACTTGATATCATGGTCTGCAAATAGGGATTGTATAAAAAAATGAAATCCACTGATCTCTTTTTTCGAAAAAAAGTCTATTTACTGTTGATCAGCATCTTACTGGTTGTCTTTTCATTCGTTTCATTACCGGATGTGTTGCCGATCCCATTTGATATCAATCTTTCAGGAACTCTTTTTCAGCTGGTTCTTTTCTTAGTCGGCTGGCTGATGTATCTCTTTTACGCATTTGCCATACTTTTTCTTGAATTAAGATCGGGCATTCGGATCTCAATAACCAAAATATTGGCTTTCACGCTTGTTCAAATCGCCATCTCTATAACCATCGGTGGTCTCCGCATATTCTCACCATTCACAATGATGGTCTCACTCTTTATCATGATCCTTTCCGTTGTACTCATGATGATTCTTCTGTTGATAAGAGACTATTACCAAATGAGCCATAGAAGGAGAGGGGTCACTTTTCTCTTTCTTTTTAAAGTTGTCTTCAGTTTCTCCCTTTTCTTTCTGATCCTGTCCAATTTTTTTAACGGAAACCTGTCGTTCTATTTTCTGAATCCGGACTTGTTCCTTTTCAGAAATGCGTATATTTCAAAGGCGGTAGAAATGGAAGCAGAAGATATGAAGGCCCTGCCGGATCTGATCAACACATTAGAGATCGATGTGATGGACTTTAAGCTTCTTTTAAGTGACGAAGAAGGGGATTTTTCAGGTTATTCGCTCACAAAAAAAGAGGAGATAAGGGAAAAGTGGGAGGATATCCATTCAGGGTTAAGTGAACTGCAGGCAATCTATAAAAGACAATCCTCAGCGTATGCTTCATCTCTGTTCTTCAGAAACAAGTTTGATCAGGTTCGTTATCTGATGTCAATCTCATCCCTGCTGGCCTTCAATCTGAACGCCTTCAGGATTATTGATACCGTGAATGCCATCCCCTCTTTGCGTGTCTTTTTAAATGAGAATGACAGTGAAACGGGACTCTCCAGAAACAGTTTTTTCAGAATAAAGCAATGGGTCTATGCCACAAAGAATCTGAGTGATCTTAAGAGCGGACTGGATTATTTTTACAACGATTTCTCCGTATCAGATATTCCGGGGCAGGAAAAAATACAAAGTAATGCAGAGTCGGACATTCGAATGACGGACACAGAAAAGCGCTTGAAGCAACTGAATAATTATATTAGAAACAGCTATATCTACACGCAGAATATTATCAACATGAAGCAGGACGATGTCTTCCGTTCTTCTGTACTCCCGTTTTCACGGGAGATGATTGATTTCATGTGGTCACCTGTTCAAAAAGGGGTTTTAAAAATCATTACCGGTGTCGAGTTTACCCCCAGAATGGAAAAATTCATCGATGATACACTTTACAATGAGATAGCAAAATCACTGAAACCGGGAGACATTCTTCTCAAGAGGAGCAACTGGCAGCTTACAAATTTAGGAATCCCGGGGTTCTGGACACACTCAGCGATCTATCTGGGTAATTTTGATAAACTGGATGCCTACTTCAAAGAGACGGCGGGATTTAAAGATGAACCATTTTCACAATACGTAAAAAGAAATTTTCCGGGTATATTTGAAAGGATCAACAACCATTCGGACTGCATCATTGAGGTTATCGCACCCGGTGTTGTCATATCCCCATTGGAAAATATTGCAAAAGTGGATTATTTTGCTGCTTTGAGACCAAAATTGAGCCGATCGGATATCGTCAAGGCATTGCTCGCCTCATTTGAGTATTACCGTCAGGGGTATGATTATTCCTTTAATTTCCTAACGGAGAACGAACTTGTCTGCAGCGAACTGATCTACAAATCATACCTCGAGGATAAAGAGATCGATAAAAAGGGATTGCATTTTGAATTGAAGACTATTAAGGAAAAACCGTTGTTGACGGTTAATGCAATCGCTGAAAAATATGACAAGGACCTGTTAAATGACAACCAGGAATTGGAACTGGTCCTATTCGTGGATGCCGATGAAAAGAAAAAAAAGGCCTTTGTCAGCGATAAAAAAGCGTTCAGAGAGATCTGGAAACAAAACAACCTGGAGTTTTAAAAAAGGACCATCAAGAAGGTTGTAAAAGAAAGGATAATTGTCGTTTGGATATAAAAAAACAGATACTCAAGCGCTACTACGGGTTTAACAGTTTCAGAGAAGGGCAGCAAGAGATCATTGAGGCCATTTTAAACCGCAGGGATACCGTGGCCGTCATGCCTACCGGGTCGGGTAAATCACTTTGCTTTCAGATTCCGGCACTGATGCTTGAAGGGGGCACCATCGTCATCTCACCGCTTATCTCCCTGATGAAAGACCAGGTTGATTCTCTGAATACCATGGGAATCCCCGCCTCGTATATCAACAGTTCACTTGATTACAGAGAGATTGGTGAGCGGATTCAGCAGTTCATCAACGGTTCCTCAAAGATCATGTACCTCGCCCCGGAGAGGCTTGAAAGTCTTTATTACAACAAACCGTTCATGTCATCTGCAATAGCTCAAATAGCAGTTGATGAGGCGCATTGTGTCTCGGAATGGGGGCATGATTTCAGAAAGAGTTACAAGAATATCAGTGAATTTGTCAAAGCCATTGAGACAAGACCGGTTGTCAGTGCTTTCACCGCCACTGCAACAAGACAGGTGAAGGAGGATATTGTCAAATTACTCGATTTATCCGGTCCTGCTTTTTATGACATGGGGTTGAGACGGTCAAATCTGTATCTGGAAGTCGTCAAAGGCGAAAACAAAGAGAGCTTCCTCAAAAAGTACTTAAAAAAAAGGACGAGAGAGTCCGGTATCATATACTTTTCAACACGCAAGGGGGTGGACAGGACTTACTCGCTGTTAAAGAAAAAAGGGTATAATGTGGGCCGTTATCATGCCGGAATGGAGCCTGTGGAAAGAAAAGCGACACAGGACCGGTTTATCAACGAGGAGATAGATTATATCCTGTCAACCAATGCCTTCGGGATGGGGATCGACAAGCCGAATATCCGGTTTATCATCCACTACAACATGCCGAAGAATATCGAAGCCTATTATCAGGAAATCGGACGTGCCGGTAGAGACGGTGAACCGGCTGAGGCCTATTTGCTATTTTCTGAGGCTGACAAACACATCCACCGGTTTCTTCTGGAGAAATCGATATCCGATGAGTCGAGGACGATGCTGGCGGGAAAGAAACTTCAGAAGATGATCAATTTCTGCCATACCAACAGATGTCTTTGGCGTTATGTTTCCGACTATTTTGATGAGGATAACAACGATGATTGTGATAATTGCAACAACTGTCTGGATAAAACCAAGAAGGAGATAGATGTTACAATAGAAACACAGAAGATTCTGTCGTGTGTTTTCAGAGTCAGGGAGAATTTCGGAGCTTCAACAGTGGCGGCCGTATTAAAGGGTTCAAAATCAAAGAAGCTCGTCCAGCGCAACCTCGATAAAGTTTCGACTTACGGGATCATGAATGAAAAGACGGTCAAAGAGATCAGGGAACTGATTGATTTTCTGACAGCTGAAGGCTACTTGTTTGTCACACATGGCAAGTACCCGCTGTTAAAATTAAATGAGAGTTCCTGGGAGGTCCTCAGAGGAAAAAGACAGGTTTACAAAAAAACAGTTGTATTTGAAGAGCATAAGGCGCATGACAGCGGTTTATTTGAAGTTCTGCGAAAACTCAGAAGAGAGATCGCCAGAGAGGAGAATGTTCCGCCTTATGTCGTGTTTCACGATTATACCCTCGAACAGATGTGTGAGGTGTTGCCCGAAAAATCTGAAGAACTGCTGGATATTAAGGGTGTGGGAGATAAGAAGATGATGAAATATGGAGAAAGATTCATCAATGCCATACAGAACAATCTTGGTGTGAGAAGTGAATAAGCGATACATATTTATGGGGCCAAGTCCTTTCTCGAAAGTGTTCAGCAACTTTTTTAAAGATGTATTGCCAAAATTTACATTCGAGTCTTTTTTTACAAATGCGTTCAATTCCAAAAACCGGCTGGGTGTTTTTCTCATTACCAAGGGGTATCCGACGTTATTTTTGTACATTAATAAAGAAGGCCCCTTCCTGACCGGATTGACACCGTTGAAGAACCCGACGCATGATACCGGGGCAAAAAAGATTATTAAAAGCGATCCGGAGTTTACGGCCGTTTACAGAGAGCTCTTTTCCGTGATTGGTGTATCAGCACCAAACAGTAATGATATAAAAACACATCTGGGCATCTTTAAGGAAACGAAGGAGATACCGAGTTTTACGATTTCCGGTGAGGAAGATCTAACAGCGAAGATTTTGAAAAGGGAACAGGTCAGGGGAAAAAAAGACTTCAGCGCCGCAGCCTTTTTTTCAGAGGAAAACTTCAAAACGATCATGAAGGCCTATGAAGTATGGACTAAGAGTGGATACCGGTTTGATTTCAAAGACAACTACGTCCTTTTTTCGATCAGAAGAGAAAAAGACAAGGCTGATACACTTGAATACAAGGCGGTGGCTTCAATGATGAACGATCTTTTAACCCAGAAATATACAGATTTCTTTGTGCCAAGACCGCCGGGTTATATCTCATTGAGCGTTCCGGGGGTTTTGACCACCTTTTTTGTCAGATTCGAGAAGATTCCGGAATGGCTGCCGAAGATCGAACGATTTATTCAGTTTTTTTATCACTCGATAGAAGAGGTTGATAATGTCCTTTCGGAGATCGTTTTACCCCAAACGAAATATATCTAATGAGAAGAAAAAAATGAGGTTATTGAAGAGATGAACAGAATCAATTTGAGGATAAGCGGAGGGGCTCTGAAAGGAATGAGTCTATCTCCGGTGGATGATAAGCGAACGAGATACACACCTGTCAAGGTAAAAGATGCTGTTTTTTCGATTCTGGGAGCCAGAATCGGCTTTGAACACAGCACCTTTCTGGATCTTTGTGCGGGAAGTGGACAGATGGGTATCGAGGCTGTGAGCAGAGGATTTTCCCGGTCAGACCTGGTGGATTTATCAGGGAAGGCCATTGGGGCAATGAAGAAGACGATTAACGCAATGGTGAGAGAGCGGTCACCTGAACTGGCAGAGAGGATAACAATTTACAAAAGGTCTGTTAAAAGATTCTTAAAACAAAACGATAAGGGGTACGATGTTGTCTTTTGTGATGCCCCTTTCAATCAAAAGATATTCAGCAGTATCGTCAAAGGGATTGACACCCAACCTGAGTTTCTCAAGAGGAATGGTTTTCTACTCATTGAAAGGGATAAGGAGAACAGGATGGAGAAGCTCTTGAATTTTAAAAAGAAGAATACATATCAATACGGTGGGATCTGCATCGAGCTCTACGAGAGATCAGCCGGGGAATTTACGAAAGGGGATTGAGAATGAAACTGATAGGGGTTGACCTGGGAGGAACCAATATAAAAGCCGCTTTGGTGAACGAAGAGGGACAAATACTGAGGCTGGAGTCCGTTAAAACGATGGTTCATGAAGGCAAAGAAGAAGTCTGCAGGAGGATGGCAGACCTAATCAATGATTTAGCCGGAGATGAAAAGGTCATGGTTGGGATCGGGTCACCCGGTTCGATTGACAGAAAAAACGGCATCGTGAAATATGCCAATAATCTTCCCGTTCTCAGCGGGTTTGCGTTGACCGGTGAGATTACCAAATTGACCGGGTTTAAGACTTTTCTTGAAAATGACGCAAAGGCGGCGGCGCTTGGTGAAAGATGGTTCGGTTCTGCGAGAAACACAGAAAATTTCATCGTGATCACACTGGGAACCGGTGTTGGTGGTGGTGCCTATACACAGGGCCATCTTGTTGTAGGAGGCCAGGGTTTTGGTGGCGAACTGGGACACATAACCGTTGATCCACACGGGCAGATGTGCAGCTGTGGCAGCAGGGGATGTCTTGAAACCTTTGCGTCCATCTCGGGGATGAGAAAGCGCGTACTGTCTTACAGACAGCGATATCCTCATTCGAGGATTTTTGAGATGTCGGGGATCGATTTTGACAAGGGGGAGAGCGAGTTAAAGAAAAGCGGCAACATAGGCGCAAAAGAGATCTTTGAGGCGTTTGAAGAAGGCGACCGGCTGGCCACCCTTGTAGTGAGAAAATTCAACTGGGGACTTGGCATAGGCATTGGATCGCTTGTCAACATCTTTAATCCCGAAGTCGTGATATTGTCGGGGGGGATCTCTCAAGCCAGTCATTTCTTTATTGATGAAGTGAAACAGGTCGCCGCTGAACACACATATCTCTCTTTAATGGGCAGTTATGATATAATCCCAAGTGAATTGAAAAACAAGGCTGCGATACTCGGAGCAGCTTCTGTTTCTCTGGAGCGGACAAGCTCCTGATCTTATAATAAACGACGGAGGTAAGGTATGTCTGTAAAATTAAAAGGAAGAGATTTAGTGAGTATCAAGGATTTGACACCTGAGGAGTTTTTCCAGTTTATTGAAACGGCAGTTGCACTGAAAACGCAGCTGAACATGGGGAACAGGCAGGATCTGTTGAAGAACAAAACACTGGCCGAGATCTTTCAGAAGCCCTCATTGAGAACAAGGGTATCGTTTGAGAGTTCCATGACCCATCTCGGCGGACACGGAATCTATCTCGGTCCGAATGACATCAAACTTGGACAGAGAGAAACAACAGAAGACATCGCCAATGTGCTGTCAGGGATGGTGGATGTTATCATGGCCAGAGTTTTTGAAAACAAGACGGTCACCGATCTGGCAAAATACGCAACAGTCCCGGTTATCAATGGATTGTGTGATTATGAACACCCCACTCAGATCCTGGGGGACTTTTTGACCATATACGAAAAATACAGACGGTTTAAAGGCCTGAAGATTGCCTATGTCGGAGACGGGAATAATGTGTGCAATTCGACTTTATTTGGAGCTGCCCTCATGGGAACAGATATTACCGCCATCACAGCACCGGGATTTGAACCGACCAGGGATGTCCTCGAAGATGCCAAGAATCTGGCAGAGAAGTTTGACACAGGTGCTAAGATCGAGGTAACAAACGATCCGAAAGAGGGCATCAAGGATGCAGATATCGTCTACACAGACGTGTGGGCAAGTATGGGACAAGAAGCTGAAGCGGATGAGAAGAAGAAAAAATTCCTACCTTATCAGGTTGATATGGAAAAATTCAATCTGGCAAAACCCAGCGCAATCTTCATGCATTGCCTTCCGGCCCATTACGGTGAAGAAGTCACACATGAGGTTGGACACTGTGACAGAAGCGTGATCTTTGATCAGGCAGCCAACAGAATGCACTCGATTAAAGCTATTTTGGCCCTTGTAACCCCCTAATTAATCAGGGTATAGGTTATATAGTTATTTAGGGTCCGGGGGTCTGGAAAAAAGTCGTTTCTTTGTTTTATCCTGACCCTATCACCCAAAACCCGGACCCTACCCTTCAATCTAATTGATAATGTACTCTCAGAGGTGTATATGAACAGATTAAAAGACGTGTTTCTATTGGATATAAAACTGGCAAAGATCATCTTTTATCCGATTTATTTTTTTGTAACGGCTTTCTTTTATATGCTGTATGGTATTTATACCATGAGCAAGGCCACAAGCATAAGCAAAAAGTATAGTGAAGAGCGCAGTCGTGCCTACCTGAGACCGAAATCAAAGAAATTCGGCCAAAGGATGTTCACATGGGTCGGCATGCGGCCGGAGATAGAGGGAATGGAGAACCTGCCGAAAGAACAGAGTTATATCATCATGTCCAATCATCAGAGTTACCTTGATCCAATGCTGATCCTCGGTTTTATATCCCCCGACACCTATCTTTTAGCCAAACAGGAACTCAACGCCATGCCCTTTTTCAAGCAGGCCATGGATAATTTCTGTGTGACAATAGACCGAAACAATCCTCAGAAGGCAGCCCGCTCTCTCAGACGAATACTCACCTATATAAAAGATGGTAAGATCATATCAATGTTTCCAGAAGGTACCCGAAGCACAGACGGAGAACTCCGCGAGTTTATGCAGGGCGCTGTCAAACTTGCTTATAAGAGTAAAAAACCGGTGGTTCCTCTCATTATCGAAGGAACGCGATTTGCCATGCCAAAGGGAAAATGGATGATTCGTAACAGGAGAATCCTCGCCTCAATTAAGAAGCCGCTTAATCCAGCTGATTTTCCAACAAAGGAAGCATTTGAGGAAAGACTGAGAACCGTTATGAAAGACGAGGTCGAGAGGTTAAAGCTCAGATATCATGAAAAGTCCAAAGAATGAGAATTGAATAATACGCTTATATCTTCGTCTTATATAATGTGATGAAATTATAATTATATAAGAAGGTGATATGTATGTTAAAAAAAGACGATATTATCGAACGCTCAAAGGCGATTAAAGAGAGTCCCGAGCCGGATATTGTGGAGAACAATACCGTATTCTTTAAGATTGCGGATAGAGATGAAGTTCCCGATACGGTTGATTTGGATGAATTAGCCGAAACAGAGAAAATTGAAGGGAGATTTGAAGAAAGAGACGGCGCAATCTACCTGATAAAGCGTTTTGACAAAAGGGTTGTGGATGAATTCAACGGCGTTGAATGCTATTTCTCCAACGAAGGAAGCGGATGGTATTACTGCACACTGGATTCAAAAAGAAAAGTAAAAGACGGTCAGGTCATTGATGTCCTTGAGGATTTCTGGGATTCTCAATCAGAGCCATATAGACCAGTCTATATCGATTTTGAAAAGAACGAACTGTTGAAGAGATATAAGAATAAAGGACAAGAGCCAGAGGACTCTTGACGGGATCATGGGTGCAAGCCGGGGATCTGCACCTCATCCTCGCCGCACCACCCCCGGGTGTTTACTTTCCTCAAACAATAAAAAAGGCACAAATACCTAAATGAGTATTTGTGCCTTTTTAACTGGTGGAGGCGGGGGGAATTGAACCCCCGTCCGAGGGTAGCACACACCAGGCATCTACGTGTGTAGTCCCCGTTTCAGTTTCGGAGTATCATGGTACGGAAACCAACCAGATACACCTACACTACCTTAAGATGTCCTTTTAGCCAAAGTAGTCCTGACTAAAAGTAAGCCCGAATTTCTGACGTCCTCAGGGTCTGTCTCGAGCTAAACAGTCCAAGGGACGGTCCCGGAACACAATGTCCGAGAATCGACAGCAGTCTTACGCTGCCATTGCAAATTCTGGTTCGTCAATTAAACATTTGTTCCACCTGTTTTACGAGGATTGTGAAGACCTCGACACGCTTCCTGATATCCATCTACCCCCGTCGAACCCAAATCGCCCCCTTGTAAGGGCAAAGGGTATGATACCATAAATGAGCAGTTATATCAACATTTCAAAGACTCCGGATTTTTCTCAAAAGATTTTTCTCAATATCCCTACAATCCAGAAATAAATCTTTTCTGTCATTACTGTTATGTAAGACGTAATCAGCTTTTTCCTTATTCGCCTTCTGATGCTTAATCCTGTTTCGAATGGTACGCTCATCCATCTTATCCCGTTGCTTAATACGCTTGATTATATCATTTTCCTGTGAATCTACAAAGATTATCTGATCAAGGTATTCGTCCATCCGCATCCGGAAGAGTATGGCGGCTTCAAGAAAGACCAATCTGAACCCTTCGTGATACTTTTCCGTTATCCATTCTCTTGCCATTCGATTCATTTCAGGATGCATAATGGCGTTTAATGTCTGGAGCTTATCGGGATCCGAAAAGACGATACATCCCAGTTTCTTCCTGGAAATCTGTCCGTCCTCATCAAAGATCTCATTCGATATGGATTTTCTGATCCTTTCTCTGATGGTTGATAACGTAAGACACTGATGTCCGATCATGTCCATATTAATGCCGGGATACCCGGACCGGCGAAAGAATTCAAGAACAGTGCTTTTGCCCGATCCCATCAATCCGGTTATCCCAACACTAAGGAATTGTCGCTTATTCAATCTTTTCTCAGTCGCTTCCGGCAATATCCATCTCTTTGATGTATAACGACGGAACGAATGTTCCGTAGGAAAAGGTCATTGCCTGCTGTCTGTCAGCTCCGACCTCCATCACATCGCCAAGCATACTGAGCAGATTTCCGTTTAAAGTGATCTGTTCGATCGGGTAGGCCCTTTTTCCATTTTCAATTCTGAACCCTGCAGCACTTAATGAGAATTCGCCGGAGACAGCATTTGCTCCTGCGTGCATTCCCTGAACTTCCGTGATTAAGACCCCGTCGCTCATCTTCTGCATCAAATCTTCCATTGACAGATCGCCCTTTTTAATAACGATGTTGACCGGGTTAATGGTCTCTGTGCCTTTATAACTGCCTCTGAAGGCATTGCCCGTTGGGTCCGTCCCGTCTTTTTTCGCTGTTTTGATGCTGTGCAGATATGTCTTTAAACTGCCGTGTTGAACAATACGCTTTTTAGCGGTGGCCACTCCCTGAGCATCCGCGGGAACATTGTGGATACTGTCGGGATAGGCGGGGTCGTCTAAGATGCTGAGTTTTTCGGATATTATTTCTTTGCCCAGTTTGCCCTTGAGCAGTGAAAATCCCTTTTGAACGTTTTCAGCTGAAATCATCTGAACAAAGAGACCGAGAAGTGAGCCAACAACCTCATGATTCAATATTGTCGGGTATTTTCCACTTTTAATACTCTTGGAATCCAGCATCCTGAGAGCCTTTTGTCCAATCTTTTCGGCCAGTTCTTCTGTGTCAATTTTTCCGGGATCCGTTGAAAAAAGGAAGTCCAGTCCGAATTTGTTTTGCTTTCCGTTGGTTGCAACAGCACCGCCATACATACCGCCGCCACCGGTTTTAAACGTGTATTCACAGCCGGCAGAATTGGCAAAGAAGATCTCATTTTTGTGGTTCACACTATAACAGTAGGGGACGTTGATAATGCGTTTATCTTTGTCAAGGATCATCTTTTCCAATTGTTTAGTCTTTTCTATCTTCTCAGATGCCGCTATCTCTTCAAACGCCTCATCATAATCCTTCCAGTTCTCAAATGTTGTTTTTACCCGGTATATATCCTCGCTGTCCGCTACACTGATGAGTTCAAGGTTTTCAGTGGCATCTTTCACCAGTCGTTTGGCCTCTTCTCCCGTGAAATCCTCGGTGTAACTGTAACCGGCCCTGGCATCTTTGACTGCCTTGAAACTAACGCCACCCTTTTCAGCATCTTTATAATTCTGAATCATGCCGTTGTTGATCGAGACCTCGAACTCCCTCGAAGTGGCAAAGTAAAGCTCATAATCCTTCAATCCTTTTTTTTCAGCCTGTTTAAAGACCTTCTCTTTGAATTCTTTTCTCTTCATCAGCTTCTCCCCCCTACTAATATCTCTTTGACCCGGATGGTGGGCTGCCCGATGTCAGCCGGTACCGATCCCGAGAGTGAACCGCAGTTTCCCTGGGCTCTTTCAAGGTCGTTTCCAATCATATCGATGTTCTGTATGACATCCTGTCCCTTGCCGATCAAGGTGGCTCCGCGTACCGGTTTTACAATCTTTCCGTTTTCTATCAGATAGCCCTCTCTGACTGCGAAGTTGAACTCACCGGTTGAAGGATTGACCGAGCCGGCTCCCATTTTCTTGGCATACAGACCCTTTTCGGTCTCAGATATGATCTCTTCGGGCAGATAGTCACCGGGGAGTATAAAGGTGTTGGACATCCTCGACGTCGGTGCATAGGTGTAATCCTGCCTCCGGCCGCTTCCCGTTGAGGGCATGTCCATTCTTATCCCGCCAAGTCTGTCAACAAGATAATTCTTAAGAATACCGTTTTCAATCAACAATGTCCGCTGAGTGGGTGTTCCCTCATCGTCGATATTGGACGAACCCCAGGCATTGGGGATGGTGGCATCATCCACTGCAGAAACACAGTCGCCTGCAATCTTTTCACCGAGTTTTCCGGTGAAAACAGAAGCATTCTTGGAGACAGAGGTTGCCTCCAGCGCGTGCCCGCAGGCTTCATGGAAGATGACACCGCCGAAACGGTTGGAGATTATGACCGGCATCTTGCCTGCCGGGGCGTAATCTGCATGGATCATCTTAACGGCAATCCTGGCGGCCAATCTACCTCTCTCCCTGACATCCACGGTGTTGAAAAATTCAAAGCCCATGCTGGCGCCAGGCCCCTGTAAACCGGTTTCTTTTTCTCCTTCTTTGGAAGCCACAGCAATCACAAGTAATCTACTTCTCGTACGCTGGTCCTCTGCAAAGAGACCTTCGGAATTTGCAACGGTTATCTTCTGGTTGGAATCAAGATAGATGGTCCTGACCTCGTTGATCAGATCGGAATAATTGAATGCCCCTTCATGTGCCAGTTTCATCACATGATACTTATCGCTTTTTTTGACCTTATCGGGATAGAAAAGGATGGGGCTGGCCTGCTTAACGTTCCGTTTTTTAAGATTCAAAGCAATATCCATGTTCTCAGCAGTTCCCAGGGCCTGTACAATACGATCGCAGACTGAGAGTATCGAATCCTCGCTCAGATCGTTTGTGAAGGCA
>Ga0102941_1000393_pt1 | contig 20078 bp, 22 predicted proteins | sample SalPonR2_C_D2_MG_FD_79281 | JGI IMG/M metagenome (GOLD analysis project Ga0102941, IMG submission 79281) | Salt pond soil microbial communities from South San Francisco under conditions of wetland restoration - Salt Pond MetaG R2_C_D2_MG | ecosystem: Environmental > Aquatic > Marine > Intertidal... | reverse complement strand
CGCCCCCGGATCGCGATCGGTATCGCGAAAATAATGCAATTCCCGAGCGCCAAAATAAAAGCTGACGATTGCACCCAATAGCCACCACAGCGGCTCCGGCACGGCGTCCAGCCCCACCATGCGGGCGCCGAACGCCTCGGGGTCCACCATCGCAAAGATGAACAGACCAAGCGTGCCAAGCGCAAGCATCGGCCGTGGAAGGCGGTTCAGCCCATTGATCAGCCGGTCGAATGCATTGGGGGCCGCATAGCGGAACTCGGCCTGTGCGGCCTGCAGTGTGGCGCGGTGAATGTCGGCGTCCAGCTCATCCGAACGGGTTGCATTGGGCACGAAGACTTCGGACAGCCCCTGCGCCGCATCACCGATGGCCCGTGCCGTGTGGATGGCGCCAAAGGCGCTGTTGATCAGTCCCATGACGCCACCCGCGCGCGATGATCGGCATCACTGAGGTGAAACCGGGGCGAGATGAATTCCTCGGCCCTGCGGATCCAGCCGCCCTTTCCCCCGTCCCGTCTGCGCGCGTATTTGCGGCTGGCCGGGCGGGCGTCGCCGATCCGGTAGTAGTAGCTGCGCCGGGCGATCCCGTAGGCATCGACCAGGTGATCGGGCGCTTGTGCCAGGGCGGCGTGCGCGGCGCGCGCGGTCTGCGGGCCGATCACGCCATCCACGGCAATATCCAGCCCCATGTCGCGCAACAGGCGCTGGAGTATCCTGACGGCGTTCGATCCGGAATTCACATACATGTCGAAAACGGAAGGCTGCAGCGCATGCGGCAACCGACCGATCCCCGGACGCTGGAAATAATGCTCCACAAAGATGTCGATCGCCATGTCGCGGCCAAGCGCGCGGACGTCATCGGTGTCGACATCCCCGTCACGATCGACATCAAGACCAAGCGCGCGCATGGTGTGGATCGTGACCCCGAACTTCGTAGGCCCGCCCGGATCGTCCGGGTCGTTCACATACCCGCCTTCGCGTGCCACGATGTCTTCTGCAACAGACCGAACCGATTGCATGGCCCGCCCTCCATGCTCATTGGTTTCGATGTGAACCAGAACAGCATGGCGGGGTTAACAACGGGCTAATGCAGCCTAGGCCACCTCGTGACCGAGCGCGGCGGTGTAGATTTCAAACCAGTCCTCTCGATCCAGCTTTACTTTCATTGCGTCGGCCAAACCCTTGATCCGGTTCATGTTGTTCGTCCCCATGACTGGCATGATCCGGGCCGGATGACGCAAGAGCCACGCAACGGCGACGGCATCCGCCCCCACACCGAACGCGGTCCCGATGCGGTTGAGAACCTCGTGAACGCTGGCGCCCTCGGGGCCGAACAGCCGCCCACCGGCCAGTGGCGACCACGCCATGATCGGCACCCCGGCCTCTTGCATCCATGCCACGTCGCCATCGGTGAACGGGGTGTGGTGCATGACACTCAGTTCCACCTGGTTGGTGACGAGCGGGGATTGCATGCCAGATTGCAGCAAGTTCCAGTCGTGAGCCTTGAAGTTCGACACCCCAACCGCCCGAACCTTGCCCTGAGCCACCAGATCATCCAGTGCCCTGCCGGTTTCTTCATGATCCATCAACGGATCGGGTCGGTGGATCAAAAGCAGATCGATCACGTCGACGCCCATGACGCTCAGCGAATTCTCGACCGCGCCGGTGATGTAGGTTGCGGAGGTATCGTAATACTTCACCCGTTTTCCGGCATGCTTTCCGATCGGCGCGATGATATCGCACTTGGTCACCAGTTCGACCTTGTCGCGCAGACCGGGGCTGGCGCGGAACGCGTTGCCAAGCAGTTCCTCGGCGCCGTAATCCCCGTAGATGTCGGCCTGGTCCATCGTTGTGATGCCCTGCGCAAGACAGGCTTCGACCTTGGCCTGCACATGGGCGGGCGAGGTATCCGTGTCATCGCCAAGGCGCCACATGCCATAGACGATGCGCGAAAACTCAAGCGGGCCTACCGTGATCCGTTCCATCAGCGTCTTTCTCCGATCCCAAGGGGTGTGGCCGGCATCTTGGCCGGAACTCGCCCGTAAACCTCTGGCAAGGAACAGGTTTTCAGCTCCGGCATCACAAGTCGGCCAAAATGTTCGCACTCGTCAATATGCGGGTACCCCGAAAAGATGAAGGCCCGTATCCCCATTTTCTTGTAAGCTTCGATCTCGCTCAACACCTGGTCGGCCGAGCCCACAAGCGCCGCCCCGCATCCGGACCGCGCGCGCCCGATACCCGTCCACAGATGGGGTTCGACATAGCCGAATTTGTCCGCCAGTTCCCGCGCCTTGGCCTGATGCGACACGCCGAGGGATCCGGAATCCAAGGCGCGTTCGCGAATGAGCTGACCCAGTTCGTCATCCAGTTTCGACACCAGATGCTCCGCATAGTCCCGCGCTTCCGCCTCGGTGTCGCGCACGATCATGTGGACCCGCAGCCCGTAATCCAGTGTTCTTTCATATTTTGCAGCGACTTGGTGGACGTCTTTCATCCGCTGTTCCAGCATGTCCTTGGGTTCGGGCCACATCAGGTAGACATCACAATGCTGCCCGCACAATTCCAACGCATCCGGCGAATAGCCCCCGAAATACAGCAATGGTCCACCGGTCTGGTACGGCGTGGCTGGATCGGTTGAAAGCCCTTCGAAATTATACACTTGCCCGGTGTAGTTGATCTGATCTTGCGTCCAGGCCTGTTTCAGGATCTCGACCACCTCGCGCGAGCGTTGATAGCGATAGCCGCTATCGGCCTTTTCGCCGGGGAAATCGGACGAGATGATGTTGACCGTCAGCCGTCCCTCCAGCATGTGATCCAGCGTCGCAATCGTGCGGGCCAGCATGACCGGTTGCATCTCGCCGCAGCGCACGGCGGCCAGCATGTTGATCTTGTCGGTGAGCGGTGCGCACCCGGCCACGAAACTCAACGTGTCTTGCCCGACCTGATAGGAGGACGGGCACAAGATGTTGCGAAAGCCCTGGCGTTCGGCCTCAAGCACGATGTCGCGACAATGCGCCCACGATGATCGCAACGCCCCGTCGGGCACGCCGAGAAACTGGTAGTCATCCGAACACAGCGCCGAAAACCAGCTGACTTCAGCGGCGTCCAGATCTGCGGATGTGACAGGAACGACGGTCATGTTGGGCTCCTCCCTCCCAGTGGCTGGACAAGCCGTAGCAAGCGTTGCATGGTCAATCAATAGTATATCAATCCCGGCTGTCGGAACCGCATGCAATCATACGGCGCACTACCCACCTATCTCAGGATCGCAGAAACCCTGACGATCGATATAGAGGCCGGCCGCCTGACGCCCGGCGACAAGCTGCCGCCGGAACGGGAAATGGCATTGATGCATGGCGTCACGGTCACCACGTTGCGGAAATCCCTACGGATCCTGACGGAACGCGGCTTGCTGGAACGCCGCCAGGGGTCGGGAAACTACGTGGCCGAGGGGCAGACCGGGCTTGGAACCTATGCGCTGTTCCGGCTCGAGGCCGTGCCTGGCGGCGGTGGTCTGCCCACGGCGCAACTGATCTCGCTGCGCCACTGCGTCAAGCCCGCCAGCCTTCCCGACCTGGGCAGCACTGCGCCCAAGGCGTGGAATATCAGGCGCCTGCGCGCGCTCAATCACCAGCCTGTCGCGATCGAGGATATCTGGCTGGATGACCGGTTCGACGGCGTCCTGACACCCGCGACCGTATCGGAGTCGCTCTACAAGACCTACCGCGAGAAACTGGGCCTGACCATCGCACGCGCCGAAGACCGTATCGGTCTGGGCCCCTTGCCCGATTGGGCGCCGCCCGCGCTGCAAAGCACGCCAGGCAGCATCATGGGGCTTGCCCGACGCCGTGCTTTCGATGGATACGGCGCAGTGGCCGAGGTTTCGTTTACCTGGTTCGACACAAGCCGCGCGGCCTATGTGGCCCGCATCCCCTAGGCGCCCTCTGAAAGGACTGCGCAACACCATGACACGCTATGGCATCATCGGGTCCGGCATGATGGGGCAGGAGCATATCCGCAACATCGCGCTTTTGAACGACACCGCGGTTACCGCTTTCGTGGAGCCTGACGCCGCGATGGCCGCCGCCACGCTTGGCCTGGCCCCCGGGGCCACCAATTGCCCCGACATCAGGGGGCTGCTGGCCCGCAACGATGTGGATGCACTCGTGATCGCGTCGCCCAACCATTGCCACGTGGACCAGCTGCAGCAGATCGCCGCGATCCGCCCGCTGCCGGTACTGGTGGAAAAACCGGTCTATACCTCGCAAGCCCAGGCCGCGCAGTTGGGGGCCCTGGCCCGCGATTACCCCGCCCCGATCTGGGTGGCGATGGAATACCGCTACATGCCGCCGGTCGCAAAATTCCGCGAAATGGTGGCCGAGGCGACAGGTGGCATCAAGATGCTGACCATCCGCGAACACCGCTTTCCCTTTCTGCACAAGGTGGGGGACTGGAACAGGTTCAACCGCAACACGGGCGGCACGCTGGTGGAAAAATGCTGCCATTTCTTTGACCTGATGCGCGTGATCCTGAACGATGACCCGGTCCGCGTGATGGCCAGCGCAGGCCAGGCGGTGAACCATCTGGACGAACGCTATGACGGGCAAACGCCCGACATCTGGGACAGCGGCTATGTCATCGTCGATTTCGCAAGAGGCGCGCGAGCGATGCTGGAATTGTGCATGTTCGCGGAAGGCGCCCGCTACCAGGAAGAACTTTCGGCCGTTGGCCCTGCAGGCAAGATCGAGGCCCTGGTCCCCGGCCCGACGCGGTTCTGGAATTTCGACGTGGGGCCTGCGCCGACGCCCAAGGTGATCGTCAGCCCCCGCAACCCGCAGGGTCCGGTGGACCACGAGGTGCCCGTTGACCGTCAGCTTCTGGCGGCCGGCGATCACAACGGCGCCACCTATTACCAGCACCAGCGTTTCCTCGAGGTCATCCGGCAGGCCCGCACCCCCGAGGTCACCCTGGAAGACGGCGCATGGGCGGTGCGCATGGGGCTGGCCGCGCAAGAGTCCGCGATGCGCGGCGAGGCAGTATCGCTCGCATGACGCATGCCTTAGGGTGATCTCATGGTGGATCGTATCGACATCGGCATCGACGGAGGCGGCACGGGGTGCCGGCTTGCGATGTCTGCCGATGGGGGGGCCGTGCGGCAATACCAGGGCGGACCCGCCAATATCGTCACCGATCCGGCAGCGGCCGAGGCCGCTATCAGGCTGCTGGTGCAAGAGGCGTTGACCGATCATGGCCTGGGGTTCGACACCATGGAAAAGGCGCGCGTATGTGCCGGACTTGCGGGCGCGCGCCTGCCCGGAGAGGCCGACCGCTTTGCGACCCGCCTGCCCTTTCTGGCCTATGTGGTCGATGACAGCGTCACTGCCCTGGAGGGTGCGCTGGCGGGGCAGGACGGCATCCTGGCCAGTCTTGGGACAGGATCGTTTTTCATCCGCAAGACCGGCGAGGACCGACGCCATGTCGGTGGCTGGGGCTTTCAGCTGGGCGACGAGGGGTCGGCGGCCTGGGCCGGGCGCCGGGCCTTGTCATTGGCCCTGCGCGTGGCCGACGGACGCCTGCCGCCCGATCAGATCGCCGAGCGGCTGTTTGATGCCACGCGCCCGCACCCGGTCTTGTTCGCGCGGGACGCCACGCCGGCGGATTTCGCGCAACTGGCCCGGATCGTTCTGGCCTCGCGAGACAGCACGCTGGCCAAACGGGTGCTGTCCGACATTTTTGGCGCGCTGCACGAGGGGCTGGCCGACCTGGGATACGAACCCGGCATCCCGCTTGTGGTGACCGGCGGGCTTGGCGACATGTTGCGCCCGATGCTCCCGCCTGCCCTGGCCGCAGACCTGGTGGACAGCCGGGGCAGCCCGCTGGATGGGGCCTTGCGCCTGGCACGGGCCTTGCCATGACGACCTATCTCGACCTCGATGTTCTGGACGGCGGCGGGCTCAGGTCCGATCACGTGGTGCGCATCGAAAACGGCAAAATTGCCGACCTCCGCCCCCGCCGCGCGGATGATCGCGGCACGTCGCTTGCAAAAGGTGGACACCGCGCCCTGATCTGCCCCGGCTTCATTGATCTGCAGGTCAACGGCGGCGGCGGGCTGATGCTGGATGCCTGCGACACGGTTGCCAGTGTCAGCCACCTAGCCGAGGCGCACCGGGCGGGAGGCACCCTTGCCCTGCTGCCCACCCTGATCACCGACACTCCGGCGACCACGGCGCGGATCATCGACCTGGTGGCCCAGGCCGCGCGGCAGGACCCCGCCATTGTGGGCCTGCATCTGGAAGGCCCGCATCTGGGCGTCGCCGGTGCTCACGACCCGGCGCTTTTGCGCCCCATGTCGGACGTGGATCTCGAGGTTTATCTGAGTGCCGCTGCCCGTTTGCCAAATCTCATGATCACCTTGGCCCCCGAACAGGTGAGCGCGTCGCAGATCAGCGCATTGGTTCAGGCGGACGTTGTCGTCTCGCTCGGGCATAGCGCGTGTTCCTATGCCGCCGCCCACGCCGCGTATGACGCCGGCGCCAGCGCCGCGACGCATCTGTTCAACGCCATGTCGGGCCTGCATCACCGCGAACCCGGCATGGTCGGCGCGGCGCTGGATCATGCGCGCTGGATCGGCCTGATCGCGGATGGGGAACATGTGCATCCCGCAGCGCTGCGGTTGGCCCTGACCGCCCGCCCTGATGCCATCTACCTGGTCACCGACGCCATGGCCGTGGCCGGCACCGATGACCGGGGCTTCACCCTGAGCGGCAAGGCCATCACCCGCGCCGGCGGGCGGTTGACCACGGCGGAGGGCACCCTTGCGGGGGCGGATATCACCATGATGGACGCGGTGCGAAACCTTGCGGCATTCACGGGGCGGGCGCTGGCGGATATCCTGCCGCTGGCCTTCGACGCGCCGCACCGGGTGCTGCGTGGCGATCCCCTGCACCTGTCGCAGGGACGTCCCGCCCGGCTGCTGCACATCCACGAGGATCAGGTCATCGCCACGCTGACCGGCGACGACTGGCGCCCGGTCTAGAGCGCCTGCCCCACCAGCGCGCCGATCGCGCTGGTCACAGTCATCGCCACGACACCCCAGATAATGACCCTTGCAGCGGCCCGGATGCGCGGTGCGCCACCGGCTTTCGCGCCTAGGGCGCCAAGCACACCAAGCGCCACCAGCGTCGCGGCACCAACCCACCACGACAGCGTGTCCAACGGCGCAATCAGCCCGACACCCAGTGGCACCGCCGCGCCCCCGGCGAATGTAAAGGCCGACACGACCGCCGCCTGGATGGGTTGCGGGGGGGACAGGTCGGTCAGGCCGATCTCGTCGCGCAGATGCGCGCCAAGCGCGTCGACCTCGGTCAATTCGCGCGCCACGTCCCGTGCCAGACCCTCGGTCAGCCCGCGCGCGCGGTAGATGTCAACCAGTTCGGCAAGCTCGCCCTCGGGGTTGGCGACCAGTTCGGCCTTTTCACGCGCCACATCGGCGCGTTCCACGTCGGCCTGGCTGGACACCGAGACATATTCCCCCGCCGCCATGCTGAGCGCTCCGGCAACCAGCCCCGCAACGCCGGCCAGCAAGATGGTCACATGGTCCGCCGCGCCCGCCGCCACGCCCACGATCAGCGACGCGGTGGACAAGATCCCGTCATTGGCCCCCATGACAGCCGCACGCAACCAGCCCGACCGCCCCGACAGGTGCGGCTCGGAATGGGCGGCGGCCACGCCGTGGTTGTTCGGGCGCACCATGTCAGGACAACCAGATCTTGCCGGGGTTGAAGATGTTCTTGGGATCCACCCCGCGTTTGATGGCGCTCATCATCTCGATGGCTGCAGGGCCCAGTTCGCGGACCAGGTAGGGCGCCTTGCCCTGCCCGATCCCATGTTCGCCGGTGCAGGTGCCGCCCATCGATATCGCCAGATCGTTCAGCCAGCCCACGAAACCCTTCGCCATCGCGACCTCGCCGGGGGCGTCGACATCGATCAGCAAGATCACGTGGAAATTGCCGTCGCCCACATGGCCGACAATCGGGCCCATCAGGCCCATTTCCTCCAGCTTGGCCTGCGCGCCCGTCACGCAATCGGCCAACCGGCTGATCGGCACACAGACGTCGGTGGAAATGCCCTTGGCGCCCGGCCGCAGCTGCAGGCCTGCCCAATAGGCATCGTGACGGGCCTGCCACAGCCTGGTGCGCTCTTCTTCCTTGGTGGTGAAGGTAAAGCCGCTGCCCCCCACGTCCCGTGCGATCTCGCCAAAGATCTCGGCCTGTTCGGTGACACCAATCTGGGTGCCGTGAAACTCCAGGAGCAGCAGCGTTTCCTCGGGCAGGGTCAGATGGGAATAGGCATTGATCGCTTTGACATATTGCGTATCCAGCAATTCGATCCGGGCCAGAGGCAGGCCATATTGAAAGCTTGCGATGACAGCCTGGCAGGCCGCCTCGACGCTTGGGAATGAACAGGTGGCGGCACTGGTCGCCTCGGGGATGCCCTGCAGCTTCAACGTCAGTTCGGTGATCAGTCCCAGTGTCCCCTCGCTGCCGATGATCAACCGCGTCAGGTCGTACCCCGCGCTTGACTTGCGGGCGCGCGCGGCCGTTTGCACCACCTCGCCCGATGGCATCACGGCCTTGAGAGCCAGGACATTGTCCTTCATCGTCCCGTAACGCACGGCACAGGTTCCGCTGGCATTGGTCGCAGCCATTCCCCCCAGTGACGCATCCGCGCCGGGGTCGATCGGAAAGAACAGGCCGGTATCGCGCAGATGGGTGTTCAGCGCCTTGCGCGTCACGCCGGGCTGTATGACGACATCCATATCCTCGGCATGGACCGCGAGGATCTTGTTCATCTGGCTGAAATCAATGGTGATCCCGCCTGCAGGCGCGTTCACATGCCCCTCGAGCGAGGTGCCGGTGCCAAAAGGAATGATCGGCACGCCATGGTCGGCGCAAATGCGCACGATGTCCTGCACCTCTTCGGTGGATTGGGCGAAAATCACTGCGTCGGGTGGCTGGTTCCTGAGCCAGGTCGTCGTATGCCCATGCTGTTCGCGCATCGCCTGACCGGTTTCCAGACGCGGACCGAACCGTTGACGCAGCACATCCAGCGCCGTGGCGATCCCGGCCTCGTTACGTTGCATATCCAGAATTTCGCCCACCCGTGCCTCTCCGTCGTCAGATAAGGTGCAGCTTAGCCGCCGCGCCTTTCATGCACCAGTGCGCAGCCCCCGCAACCACCGGGCTCAGGCGAACAACTCGTGGCACAGCTCCAGCGCGTCGACCAACGCGTCCACCTCGGCCTTTGTGTTGTACATTCCGAAACTGGCCCGACAGGTGGCCGTCACACCCAGATGTTCCATCAGGGGCTGTGCGCAATGATGCCCCGCACGCACCGCGACACCCTTCTTGTCCAGCACGGTCGAGATGTCATGGGCATGGGCCGCGCCCTCCAGCGTGAACGAGAATATCGCCCCCTTCCGCGCCGATTGTCCCTGAACATTGAGCCAGTTCAATCCATCCAGCCGCTCGCGCGCATAGGCGGTAAGTCCACGTTCATGAGCCGCGATGTTGTCCATGCCGACGCCCATCATGTAGTCCAGCGCAACGCCCAGGCCGATCTGCTGCACGATGCCCGGGGTTCCGGCTTCGAATTTCATCGGCGGATCGTTCCAGGTGACCACATCCTTGTGGACTTTGCGGATCATGTCGCCGCCGCCCAGGAAGGGGCGCATCTCGGCCATGCGATCCGCCTTGATATGGATCGCCCCCGACCCGGAGGGACCATAAAGCTTGTGACCGGTGATGGCGTAGAAATCCGCCCCAAGCTCATCGAGGTCCACAGGCATATGCACCGTGGCCTGAGACCCATCCAGCAACACCGGGACACCTTTGGCATGGGCCGCCTCGATCACCGGTTTCACGTCGAAAACGGTGCCAAGCACGTTCGACATGTGGGTCATCGCGACCAGCCGCGTCCGGGGGCCTATGGCGTCGATCATCGCTTGCGGATCAAGATCGCCATTGCTGTCGACATCCACCCATTTCAGCACCACGCCCTGACGTTCGCGCAGAAAATGCCATGGCACGATATTGGCGTGGTGTTCGGCCACCGTCAGCAAGATCTCGTCGCCGGCTTCCAGGCGCGGCATTGCCCATCCATAGGCCACCAGGTTGATTCCCTCGGTCGTGCCCGAGGTGAAAACGATCTCGTGCTCATCCTTGACGCCCAGAAACCGCGCGATGGTGCCGCGCACGTTTTCATATTTCTCGGTCGCCAGGTTCGACAGGAAATGCAGGCCGCGATGCACGTTGGCATATTCCATCGAATAGGCCTGCGTGATCGCGTCGATCACCACCTGCGGCTTCTGGGCCGAGGCGCCATTGTCCAGGTAAACCAGCGGCTTGCCGTTCACCTGACGCCCCAGAATAGGGAAATCGGCGCGGATCTTTTCGATATCATAGGTCATTCAGAACCCTTGGAGGTCAGTGCTTAGCCCAAGCATGGTGAGAACCAGGCCCAGTAAAAACAAGATCACGATGCTCGACACGATGGTCATGACAAAGACCATCCCCGTCGAGGTGAAGCCGTGCAATGCGGCAATGAAATTCACAAGCAGCCAGAAGAACAGACCAAGCGCCAGTATGGTGATCAGACCGGCCACCGGCGGGATCAGCAGCAGGGCACCGATCTGCACGATCTGTATGCAGATGAAGATGAACTGAAGCCAGACCACCAGCGCCAAAGCCCCGTTGAAACTGCCCACGCCGCCGAAGAGGCGGCCGACAAATGTCATCGCATAGGCCGTCACCAACAAGAACACGCCCTGCAACAATCCAAGCACCAGCGGCGAGCGGAACGCAAAGGCCACATCGCCGCCCGTGGGCAGTTGCGCCATCAGCGCGACGATTTCGCCCAGGATCAGCGACAGCACGACGACGATGGCGAACATCAAGATCAGCGCCTGACGCGACAGGTGCAGGTCCATCACCTCACGGGCGCCGCCCTTGGGGTCCGATACCGTTTCGCGGGCCAGGCGCAGCAGGTAGCCGATGTTCAACAGATCACTCATACCCTGCCTCCGGCGCACGTTCGGCCTCTCGCAGCGACAGGCCCCAGATCGACAGGAACGCGATCAAAAGCAGCGCCCCCACCCCCTGTTGTGCCGGTCCGGGCCCAATGAACCCGGCGACAAGCCCGTAAAAAAGCCATGCCGGCGTCGAGGCCAGCAACGCCCAGAACAGCGCCAATCGTGCGGTATACCACGTGCCCTTGCCGCCGATCGCCCGCGCGATCAGGTGGCTGAGCCCGCCCAGGGCATAAAACCCTATGGGCCAGACCATGAGCCAGGCAAAGAATGTGATCGCAAGGCGCGCTTCCAGCGGCGGGCCGTCTGGGGCGAGGGCAGCCTCGCGCGAGATGATCGGCCATTGCGCCACAAAGATCAGGCCGCAGGCCAACATCAGGAACATGATCGCGCGATCTTCCCGACGGCCAGCAGCCAGGTGCCGCCGCATGACCACACCGGGTCTGCGCCAGGAGGCCGCGATATCTTTTACAACGCTCATGCGGTGTCAGCCCTGCCTGTGCCGCTCCAGCCATTGTTGCAGCCGCAGGCGGATATCATCGGCCAAACGGTCGTCGGCGATTTCCTGAATGGCCTCATCCAGGAACGCCAGCACCAGCAGATCGGTGGCAATCTCGGTCGGCACCCCGCGTGACCGCAGGTAAAACAGCGCCGTTTCATCGATCGCGCCCGTGGTGGACCCGTGCGAGCAGATGACATCGTCGGCGTAGATCTCGAGCTCCGGCTTGGCAAGAGAGATCGAATCGTCATCCAGCAGCAAGGACTGGCTGATCTGGTAACCATCGGTTTTCTGGGCACCGGGCTTTACCAGGATCTTGCCCTGAAACACCCCCTCGGCCCCGTTGCGCAGAACCTTCTTGAAGACCTGCCGGCTTTCGCAGTTCACCGCGTCATGGGTCACGAACACCGTGTCGTCATGGTGGAACGGAGCCTTCTTGCCATCCCCCATGGCCGCGCCCGCCACATGGGCACTGGCATTGTCGCCGGTCAGTTCGATCACATGTTCATTGCGCGTCATCACACCGTTGGCCGTCAGGGTGAACGACTTGTAGGCGCTTTCTTCGCCCAGTTGGGCGAACATATGCGTGGCGGCGCGGCGTTCATGGTCGCGGCCCTGTGCCCGCACATGATGGAACCCGGCATGGTCTGCCACGCTGATTTCCATGCACTTGTTGAACCGCGCGGCCGCCGGCCCGTTTTCAAGGATCGTGACCTCCGCCCCTTGTTCGACGCGGACCAGGTGGTGCAAAATGGCGTCCGAGGTCTCCGAATTATGCAGGTATGTCAGGCTGATGGGGCGCGATGGTGTGCCCGTGACACGGATCACCACACCGTCGGTCGCGAAGGCGGTGTTCAGGGCCGCCAGCGGACGCGAAACAGGCGTCTGTCCGCGTGTCTCAAGCATGCCGTACAGATCGCGCGCCCAGTGAATGTCTTTTTGCAGCGCGTCTGACAAACGCTCGATCTCGACCCCGTCAAGGGCCAGGTCATCGGAAGCCTCGGCGTCGAAGACCCCATCAACGAACACGATCCTCAGCCGGTCGAGCCCGTCGAAAATGGGCATTTCATCGCCTGCATGAAACAGGGCCGCCCGTTGGGCCACGGCCTGCGTCAGGCTGGAGGGATCGGTATATTTCCAGTATTCGTCCCGCCGGGTCGGCAGGCCGCCCCCCCGAACACGCGCCAGCGCGGCCTTGCGCGCCTCGACCGCCCAGGACGCACCGCCGGGCATGCTCAACCCGTCAAGCCGCGCCTCGGTCAGGGTCTGTTTTGCCTGCGGGTTGGCCATTACGCGGTCTCCCCCAGGATATCGGCGTAGCCGTTGTTCTCAACCTCGAGCGCCAGTTCCGGTCCGCCGGTCTTGATGATGCGGCCATCGGCCATGATGTGCACGAAATCGGGTTTGATGTGATCGAGCAGGCGCTGGTAATGGGTGATCACAAGAAAGCTCCGCCCGGCGTCGCGCAGCGCGTTCACGCCGTCCGACACCAGTTTCATCGCGTCGACATCCAGGCCTGAATCGGTTTCATCCAGGATGCACATCTTGGGTTCGAGCATGGCCATCTGAAGGATTTCATTACGCTTTTTCTCGCCGCCGGAAAAGCCGACATTGACCGGACGCTTCAACATATCCGCGTCGATCTTCAGCGCCTTGGCCTTTTCGCGCACAAGTTTCAGGAAATCGCCCGCGCTCATTTCCTCTTCGCCGCGGCTCTTGCGCTGTGCGTTCACCGCGGTGCGCAGAAAGGTCATGTTGCCCACGCCGGGAATTTCGACCGGGTACTGAAACGCCAGGAACAGGCCGGCGGCGGCGCGCTCCTCGGGGTCCATCTCAAGCAAATCCTCGCCGTCCAGCGTCGCGTTGCCGTCGGTCACCTCGTAGCCATCGCGGCCCGACAGGACATAGCTGAGCGTGGATTTGCCCGACCCGTTGGGCCCCATGATCGCGTGGACCTTGCCAGGCTCGATCTCCAGATCAACACCCTTGAGGATCTGCTTGTCCTCTTCTTCCAGCTTCACGTGCAGGTTCTTGATGCTCAGCATGTTCATTCCTCTTGCTCGTCAGTGACGCGGCGACAGGGCCGCGGATACGGGATTGGCTTGGTTTGTTCGGATCCGTCAGCCAAGCGTGACTGCAGTGCCGGAGGCCGACACCATCAGCATGTTGTTGATGACCTCGTAATCGAGATCGACGCCCACGACGGCGGTCGCCCCCATGGCGCGGGCGCGGTCCTCCATCTCGGACAGGGCCACCTCGCGCGCCTTGCCCAGTTCCTGTTCATAGGCCCCGGACCGGCCGCCAATGATATCCGTGATGCCGGCGAACAGATCGCGGAACACGTTGGCGCCAAGAATGGCCTCGCCCACGACGATGCCGTGATAGTCGGTGATCTGGCTGCCCTCGACGGAGGGTGTGGTGGTAACGATCATCTGAAGGCTCCTGTCCGGGATCAAGGGCGGCTGGGATATCTGCGGTCCGGCCGCATCCTACCCCACCGATCCTTCCAATGAGATCGCAACCAACTGCTGCGCCTCCATGGCGAACTCCATCGGCAGGGCCTGCAACACCTCGCGGGCGAAGCCGTTCACGATCAGCGCGACCGCCTCTTCCTCACCCATGCCCCGCGACTGGCAATAGAACATCTGGTCGTCATCCACCTTGGATGTCGTGGCCTCGTGCTCCACGCGGGACGAGTTGTTCTTGACCTCGATATAGGGGACCGTATGCGCCCCGCACTTGTCGCCGATCAAAAGGCTGTCGCACTGGGTATAGTTGCGGCTGTCCTTGGCCTTGGGGTGCATGGACACCAGCCCGCGATAGGTATTCTGCGCGCGGCCCGCGCTGATCCCCTTGGACACGATCCGCGACTTGGTGCGCTTGCCCAGGTGGATCATCTTGGTGCCGGTATCGGCCTGCTGTGCGTTGTTGGCGATGGCGATGGAATAGAACTCGCCCTGGCTGTCATCGCCGCGCAGGATGCAAGACGGGTATTTCCAGGTGATGGCCGATCCGGTTTCCACCTGCGTCCACATCACCTTTGACCGGTCGCCCCGGCAATCGGCGCGCTTGGTCACGAAGTTGTAAATACCGCCCTTGCCGTTTTCATCGCCCGGATACCAGTTCTGCACGGTCGAATACTTGATCTCGGCATCGTCGAGTGCGACCAGTTCCACCACCGCGGCGTGCAACTGGTGAGTGTCGCGCATCGGCGCGGTGCAGCCCTCGAGATAGGACACGTAGCTGCCCTTGTCGGCGATGATCAGCGTGCGTTCGAATTGGCCGGTATTTTCGGCATTGATGCGGAAATAGGTCGACAGCTCCATCGGGCAGCGCACGCCCGGCGGGATGTAGACGAAGGAGCCATCCGAGAAGACGGCCGAATTGAGGGTGGCGAAATAGTTGTCGGTGATCGGCACGACCGAGCCGAGGTATTTCTTGACCAATTCGGGGTGGTCCTTGATCGCCTCGGAGATCGAGCAAAAGATCACGCCGGCCTTTTTCAGTTCGGCCTGGAACGTCGTGCCCACCGATACGCTGTCGAACACGGCGTCCACGGCCACCTTGCGGCCCTCGGCTGGCATGTTTTCCGCGCCCTCGACGCCGGCAAGGATCATCTGTTCCTTCAGCGGGATCCCCAGTTTCTTGTAGGTTTCCAAAAGCGCCGGGTCGACATCATCAAGCGATTTGGGCTTTTCCGCCATGCTTTTGGGACGGGCATAGAAATACTGATCCTGGTAGTCGATGGGCGGATAGTCCACCATCGCCCAGGTCGGCTCTTCCATCTGCTTCCAGCGCTTGAACGCCTGCAGACGCCAGTCGGTCATCCATTCGGGTTCGCCGTTCTTTTCCGAAATCAGCCGGACGATATCCTCGTTCACGCCCTTGGGCGCGTAATCCATCTCGATCTCGGTGTTCCAACCGTATTTGTACTTGCCGCCAACCGCCTGAACGGCATCGACAGTTTCCTGATCCACGCCTTCCTTGACCTGAACCTCTGGGGTGTCCGTATCGAGTGCGGTCATCATCTACCTCCGTCATGCCGGGGGACCCGGCTGAATGTCCTTGGAACGCGCGCGGCGTCCCTGATCTGTCAGCGACCGCGTGCCTGGAAGCGGTCGTAGGCGGCAAGCCAGGCCTCGGCGAATGCCACGACCTCGGCTTCGGTCGTTTCGGGCCCTAGCGAGACACGCAGCGCACAAGACGCATCCGCTTCGCTGAACCCCATCGCGGTCAGGACCGAACTGGCCTTTACCTTGCCCGAGGAACACGCCGACCCCGCCGAGACGGCAAAGCCCGCAAGATCCATCTGCATCACCTGGGTTTCCCCCTTCCAGCCGGGGGTAACCAGGCACATCGTATTGGGCAGACGTGTCGGCGTATCGGCCCCGATTCCTTTCCCGACAAAAATAGTCCCTTTTGTGCCGGCTTCCAGAGTCTTTTCTAGAATATTTCTAAGTTTGTCCACCCGATCCCAGACACCTTGTTCCAGATCTCGTGTGGCGGCGCGGGCCGCCGCGCCAAATCCTGCAATCCCGATCAGGTTCTCGGTCCCGGACCTGCGACCCATTTCCTGCCCGCCGCCCCGGATGCGCGCGGCCACGTCCAGTCCGCGCCGCAAGACCAGCGCGCCGATTCCCTTTGGCCCGCCGATCTTGTGGGCCGAGACCAGGATCATATCGATCCCGGACCAGTCAAAGGCCACGGGAATCTTGCCGAACCCTTGCGTCCAGTCGCTGACGGCCAGACCTTCGGGAAGGTCTTGCACGATGCCGGTTTCCGAATTCGCCAATTGCAACGTGCTGGACGCCGGATCCGTGACGGTGACACGCCCATCTTTCGCGACGGCCAGATCGCCCTGCACCCACGCGCGCACCGCGTCATGTTCGATGCCTGATCCGTGCAGGTCGCGCCCTTCCAGCGCAAGCGCCGCACCTTCGGTCGCACCAGAGACAAAGACGATGTCCGCAGCCTGCGCGCCAAGCGCTTGCGCCAGGTCGGCGCGGGCGCGTTCCATCAGGCCCTTTGCCGCGCGCCCCTCTGCATGGACCGAGGACGGGTTGCCCGCCACATCCATGGCCGCGATCATCGCGTCCCGAGCCTCGTGCCGCAGCGGTGCCGTTGCGTTATGGTCAAGATAGACGCGCGCCATCACGGACGTGCCGTCACGACAGCCACGGTTGGCGCCGGTGCGCCCCGGCTTGCTGTCATGCCTCGTCCACCACTTCGAACAGGTTGGGCACGGCGGGACAGGGCGTCAGCTCGTTGTCGACCACATCCGACAGCCGCGTCTGGTGCAAGAAGACGTAGACATGCGCGCTCATCGATTCCCACAGGCGATTGGTCATGCTTTGCGCACGGCTGCCGGACACGGCCCCCGAGGCCCCTGCCCCGGTATGCAGCGCCGAAACGGTTTCGTCGACGGCCGCGAAGATATCGACCACGCGGATCTCGGACGGACTGCGCGCCAGCCGGTAGCCGCCGCCGGGGCCGCGCACCGATGTCACCAGTCCGGCGCGCCGCAGCTTGACGAACAATTGTTCCAGGTAGGTCAGCGAAATCTGCTGGCGCGCGGCCAACTCCGACAATGACGTCAGACCGGCAGGGGGCTGCAGGGCCAGATCGGCCATGGCCACCATCGCATACCGCCCTTTTGTGCTCAGCTTCACTGCGGACCCTCCCGGCTCGATCGTCGCCTTGCAATGATTGACCTTTCCGCATCGCAGGCTTAACTGCGAAACGGACCCCCTGCCGCAAAACGAGCATCGGGAAAACTTGGAATGGTTCTAGGTAGCACCGCGCGAGCCGTCAAGCCGCCGCCAACCCCGAACCCCGGAAGGAGACATGGATGCCCGAGGTGATTTTTCCCGGCCCCGAAGGCCGGCTTGAAGGCCGTTACCACCCTCAAAAGGCAAAGGACGCGCCCATCGCGATCATCCTGCATCCCCATCCCCAGTTCGGGGGCACGATGAACAACCGCGTGGTCTACAACCTGCATTACGCGTTTCACAACATGGGCTTCACGGTTCTGCGCTTCAACTTTCGCGGCGTGGGGCGCAGCCAGGGTGAATACGACCAGGGCATTGGCGAGCTTTCGGATGCGGCCTCGGCGCTGGATTACCTGCAATCGATGAACCCAAATTCGAAACACTGCTGGGTTGCAGGGTTCAGCTTTGGTGCGTGGATCGGCATGCAGCTGTTGATGCGTCGGCCCGAGATCACGGGCTTCATCTCGGTCAGCCCGCCCGCCAACATGTATGATTTTTCCTTCCTTGCGCCCTGTCCGGCATCGGGTCTGGTGATCAACGGATCGGCCGACCGCGTGGCAAAGCCGCAAGATACCCGCATCCTGGTCGACAAACTGCACGAACAGAAAGGCATCACCATCACCCACCAGGAGATGGAGGGCGCGGGCCATTTCTTTGAGGATCCCTACATGGATCCGATGATTGACAGCGTTCAGACCTACGTCAAACGTCGTCTGACGGAGACCACGAGGTAACCAACCCCGATGAGCATCTATGAAGAGCTGGCGGACAAACTGGCCCAAGAGGTCATCGAGGCCGCCGAAAAGCTTGACGATGACCGGCTGCCGGAATTGATCGCGCAAACGCTTGGCGCATCCTCACCCACCACCGAAGAGCTGTTCCGCACCGCCGTGCGGGTGCGCATGGCCGAGGCGCGCGCGCGCAAGATGCTCAAAGACAGGCTGGCAAAACTGGACGCGCCAAACCCCTGACGCGCCCCGCGACACCGCGTCGCCACACCGGTCGGCCGCTTCGGGTTTCGGGACAGGGCCCCTTCCGGTAGATCGTTTACGGTAAACCTCCCGCAAGAACACAGGGCGCAGGCGCATGTCCAAGATCAAGGTCGAAAACCCCATCGTCGAGATGGATGGCGACGAGATGACCCGCATCATGTGGGCGTTCATCAAGGACAAGCTGATCCTGCCCTATCTGGACGTGGACCTGCTGTATTACGATCTGGGGATCGAGGAACGCGACCGCACCGAAGATCAGATCACCATCGACGCGGCCGAAAAGACCAAGGAAGTGGGCGTCGCGGTCAAATGCGCCACCATCACGCCCGACGAGGCGCGTGTCGAGGAATTCGGCCTCAAGAAGATGTGGCGCAGCCCGAATGGAACGATTCGCAACATCCTGGGCGGAGTGGTGTTTCGCGCGCCCATCATCTGCAAGAACGTGCCGCGCCTCGTGCCGGGCTGGACATCGCCGATCGTGATCGGTCGCCATGCCTTTGGCGATCAGTACAAGGCCACAGACATGAAATTCCCGGGGCCGGGCAAGCTGACGATGAAATTCGTGGGCACCGATGGCACCGTCATCGAACGGGAGGTCTACGATGCCCCGTCCTCGGGCGTCTACATGGGCATGTACAACCTCGACCAGAGCATCGAGGATTTCGCCCGCGCCTCGTTCAACTACGGCCTGAACATCGGCTGGCCCGTCTATCTGTCGACCAAGAACACGATCCTCAAACAGTATGACGGTCAGTTCATGCTGATTTTTCAACGTATTTTCGACGAAGAGTTCAAGGACCGGTTCGAAAAGGCCGGCATCTGGTACGAACACCGGTTGATCGACGACATGGTGGCCTCGGCCATGAAATGGTCGGGCAAATTCGTCTGGGCGTGCAAGAATTATGACGGCGACGTGCAATCCGATACCGTCGCGCAGGGGTTTGGCTCGCTTGGCCTGATGACCAGCCAGTTGATGACCCCCGATGGCAAGATCGTCGAGGCCGAGGCCGCCCACGGTACCGTGACGCGCCATTACCGCCAGCATCAGAAGGGCGAGGCCACCTCGACCAATTCCATCGCGTCGATCTATGCCTGGACCGGTGCGCTCAAGCATCGCGCCAAGCTGGATGACAACGCGCCGCTGAAGCACTTCGCCGAAACCCTGGAACGGGTGATCGTCGAGACCGTTGAGGCCGGGTTCATGACCAAGGACCTGGCGCTGCTGGTCGGGCCCGATCAGAAATGGCTGACGACCATCGGGTTCCTCGAAAAGATCGAAGAGAACCTGAACAAGGCGCTGGCGGGATAACGCCAGCGCGCATCAGCGGTCATTGTCCGCGATTGTGGGTCATCGCATAGAGGTCGGCGGTGATCCGGCTGGCGGTTTTCTCGAACAGGCAGGGGATCACGGCATGAACCGCCGCAGCACCGGCGGCAAGCAACAACCGACCTGAAAACCGGGCCGCGAATGCTGCATGTTCAAAATAGCTTTCTTCGACCTTGCGGGGATGAGAAAGAAAGATCCGGTCAATCATCTGTGGCGTCTCCTGTTGGCCTGCATGAGACATGATTGGTCGGATTGCGGCGGGATGTTTTCCCAATTCCTTCATCGCCTGGATTGATATTGGGAAATTTTCCCAATAAATCTAGTCAAATGGAAACACTGGATCAATTCGACCGCCGAATCCTGCACGCCCTTCAACGGGACGCAGGGCGTTCCCTGGAAGACCTGGGTG
>Ga0102941_1000392_pt1 | contig 20087 bp, 19 predicted proteins | sample SalPonR2_C_D2_MG_FD_79281 | JGI IMG/M metagenome (GOLD analysis project Ga0102941, IMG submission 79281) | Salt pond soil microbial communities from South San Francisco under conditions of wetland restoration - Salt Pond MetaG R2_C_D2_MG | ecosystem: Environmental > Aquatic > Marine > Intertidal... | reverse complement strand
AGGGCCGGATAAAGAAAAAGCCCCTAGGGGGCCTTTTCCGGCGAAAAGCGTTGGTAGCGGGGGCAGGATTCGAACCTGCGACCTTCGGGTTATGAGCCCGACGAGCTGCCAGACTGCTCCACCCCGCATCCGCAGACTGGGTATTTTACGGAGCGCTTTGCCGCAGCGCAAGGGGAGTGGCGGATTGGGCCCTGATCCGCCGGGGCTGGCAGCCCGACGCGCGGTGCGCTCGGGTTCAGCTGCGGCTCAGCGCAATGCGGCCGTGCTGAGCGCGATCAGCGCCTGCGGAAAGATGCCCAGACCGAGCACGAGCAGTCCGTTCAGGCTCAGGACGACGCGCAAATCGAGGCTGGCCGCCAGCGGCTGGGTATCGGCGGGTGCCTCGAAGTACATCACCTTGACGATCCGCAGGTAGTAATAGGCGCCGATCACGGAGAACAGCACGCCCGCGACGGCCAGCCACGTCCGACCCGCCTCGATCACCGCGGCCAGGACGGCGAATTTCGCATAGAAGCCAAGCAGTGGTGGCACGCCCGCCATGCTGAACATGACGATCAGCATGATGGCGGCGAACCAGGGGCTGCGGGCGTTCAGGCCGCGGAAATCGTCGATGGCCTCCGCCTCGAAGCCACGCCGGCTCAACAGGATGATCATGCCGAAGGCCGCGCCGGCCATGATTACGTAGGCGAGCGTGTAGTAGACCGCGGCCTGGTAGCCGCCGGCGCTGCCGGCCATAATGCCCAGCAGAATGAAGCCGACATGCGAAATCGTCGAGTAGGCGAGCATTCGCTTCAGGTTGTCCTGGGCGATGGCGACGATGTTGCCGATGGCCATCGACAACACGGCCAGGACGGCCAGCATGTCCGCCCAGCTGCCGTGCAGTTCGCCGAGCCCCTCCACCACCACGCGGTAGATCATCGCCAGCGAGGCGATCTTGGCGGCCGTGCCGATGAACAGGGTCACCGGCGTGATCGCTCCCTGGTAGACGTCGGGCAGCCACATGTGGAACGGCACGGCGCCGAACTTGAAAGCCACCCCGACAAGGATGAAAGAGAGCGCCACCAGGATGTGAATGTCCAGGCGATCGAGTTCGCCGGCGCGCTGCGCGATCTCGCCGAGGTCCAGGGACCCAGTGACGCCGTACAGGATCGAGGTGCCGTACAGGAAGCAGCCGGTCGCGATGGCACCGAGAATGAAATACTTCATCGCCGCCTCGGCCGCCATCGGGCTGTCCCGGTTGAAGGCCACCATCGCGTAGAGCGAAAGGGACATCAGCTCGAGACCGAGATAAAGGCTCAGCATACTGTGAGCCGAGATCATCACGAATATGCCGAGCGTGGCGAACAGGCCAAGAACGAAATACTCCCCCTTGAACAGGTCCCTGGCGCGCAAATAATCCCGTGCATAGAGGAACGTCACGGCGACCACGCCACAGGTGAACAGCTTCAGCAACTGCGAAAGCGGATCCGCGACGAAGGCACCGCTGAGCGTGACGACGCGCCCGTCCGGTGCCGTGCCAGCGAGGCAAAGCGCGGTGCCCAGCAGCGCCGCCAGCGCCAGCCAGTAGGTCACGATCCGATGCCGTTCGGCCAGAAACAGGTCGGACAGCAGGACGACACAGGCTGCCACCATCAAAAAGATTTCCGCTGTCGCGGGAGCGAATTGAGTCATGCCGTTCATAGCTTGGACTGCACCACGTGGTCCGCGAGCGCCTGCAGGGTGACGGCCATCGCATCGATGAGGGGTGCCGGCCAGAGACCGAGCAGCAGCACTGCAGCGGCCAGTATGCTCAGCACGAAAAATTCACGCCGACCGATGTCCTCGAGGGCGGCGACGCTCTCGTTCGCCACTTCGCCGTAGAGCACCCGTTTCACCATCCACAGGGTGTAGGCAGCGCCGAGTACCAACGTGGTGGCGGCGAGGGCCGCATACCAGAAATTCGCCTTGAAGCTGGCGAGAATCACCAAGAACTCGCCGACGAAGCCCGAGGTTCCAGGCAGGCCGGCATTGGCCATCGCGAACAAGACGAAGAATGCCGCGAACCAGGGCATGGTGTTGGCCACGCCGCCGTAGGCCGAGATCTCGCGACTGTGCATCCGATCGTAAAGCACCCCCACGCACAGGAACATCGCGCCGGAGATCAGCCCGTGCGAGATCATCTGGACCATGCCGCCCTGCAGGCCCATGACGATGCCTTCCGCGGCGCCCGTGTTGTCGAGGATGCGCCAGGCGATGAAAAGCCCGAGCGTGACGAAACCCATGTGCGCGATGGACGAGTAAGCGATCAGCTTCTTCATGTCGTTCTGCACCAGCGCCACGAAGCCGATGTAGACCACGGCAATGAGCGACAGCGAGATCATGAGCCAGTCGAGCGCCTGGCTGGCATCCGGCGTGACCGGCAGGCTGAATCGCAGGAAGCCGTAACCGCCCATTTTCAGCATGATGGCCGCCAGGATCACCGACCCGCCGGTGGGCGCCTCCACGTGGGCATCCGGGAGCCAAGTATGCACCGGCCACATCGGCACCTTCACGGCGAATGCCGCCAGGAACGCGAGGAAGATGAGCATCTGCTCCGTCATCCCGAGCGGCCATGCGTGCAGGGTCGGGATGTCGTAGGAGCCGCTCGCCACCCGCAGGTAGATCAGCGAGACCAGCATGAACACCGAGCCGAGGAAGGTGTAGAGGAAGAATTTCAGCGTCGCATAGACGCGTCGCTCGCCGCCCCACACACCGATGATGATGAACATCGGGATAAGCATGGCTTCCCAGAAGACGTAGAAAAGCAGCGCATCGACGGCCGAGAACACGCCGATCATGATGCCTTCGAGTATCAGGAACGCGGCGAAATACTGTGCCGGACGGCTGGTAATGCTCTGCCATCCCGCGATCACCACCAGCACGGTGATGAACGTCGTCAGCAGGATAAGCGGCATGGATATGCCGTCCACACCGAGGTGGTACCAGGCGTCGAACGCCGGAATCCATGCCGCGCGCTCGGTGAACTGCATGGCGGCCGTCGTCGGGTCGAAGCGGATCCACAGCGGCAGGCTCGCGAGCAGCGTGAGCATAGCCACCGCAAGCGCCAGCTGCCGCGCGAGGGGTGCCCGCCGGTCGCCCGTCGCGAGCACGAGCAGTCCGCCGAGAATGGGCAGCCAGATCAGTATGCTCAGCAGCGGCAGGTTGGTCGGCATTCGCTCCCCTACCCTTGCGTCGCGCTGAGGCTGAGCCAGGCGAGCATCAGCGCAAGGCCGATGAACATCGCGAAGGCATAGTGATACAGGTAGCCGGACTGCACGCGCCGCACGACCCCCGACAGCCAGCCGACGGCCCGGGCCGAGCCGTTCACGATCAGGCCGTCGATCAGGGCGGTGTCGCCTGCCCGCCAGAACAGCCCACCTGCGCCGCGGGCGAGCGGCGCAAGTACACGCTCATTGAAAGCGTCGAAGTAGTACTTGCCCTCCAGGACACGATTCACTGGACCAAGCCGAGCGGCGATCCTGCCGGGCAACTCGGGCCGCCGAAGGTAAAGGAACCAGGCCGTCGCGACGCCCGCCAGCGAGAGCCAGAGCGCGGGCGCCGCCAGGACGTGGCCCAGCATGGCCGTCGGGCTGTCGATGCCTTTCGCGGCCAGGGCGCCGAGCGTGTCGCGATCGGAGGACACCTGGATCGCGTCGCCGAAGTAGCCCCCGAACAGCACCGCTTCCATGGCCAGCCAGCCGATGAAGATCGAGGGAATGGCGAGCAGTACCAGAGGGCCGGTGACCACGGCGGGCGGCTCGTGCAGGTGGCTGCGCGTCTTCTCGTCGAACCGCTCCTTGCCGTGGAACACGAGGAAGAACATGCGGAAGCTGTACAGGGCCGTAATGAATACTCCGGCCGTGACGCAGGCATAGGCATAGCCGGCGCCTGGGAGCTCCGCGAGGTGCACGGCCTCGATGATCGCGTCCTTGGAAAAGAACCCTGAGAAACCGGGAAAACCGATGAGCGCCAGCGAGCCGATCAACGCGGTCCAGTAGGTGATCGGCAGGTAGCGCCGCAGCCCACCCATCCTGCGTATGTCCTGCTCGTGGTGCATGGCGATGATCACGCTGCCGGCGGCGAGAAACAGCAACGCCTTGAAGAAAGCGTGGGTTGCCAGATGAAACATGCCGGCGGCATAGGCCGAGGCCCCGAGCGCGACGGTCATGTAGCCGAGCTGGGACAGCGTGGAATAGGCCACCACCCGCTTGATGTCGGTCTGCACGATGCCGAGCAGGCCCATGAACAATGCCGTCGTGGCGCCAATCACAAGCACCACCGACAACGCGGTCGGCGAGAACTCGAACAACGGCGACATTCGCGCCACCATGAAAATGCCCGCCGTGACCATCGTGGCGGCATGGATCAGCGCGGAGATCGGCGTCGGACCCTCCATCGAGTCCGGCAACCAGACATGCAGCGGCACCTGTGCGGACTTGCCCATCGCGCCGATGAACAGCAGGATGCAGACGACCGTCATCGCCGACCAGCCCACCCCCGGGAAGATTTCCACCTGCGTGCCAGCGAGAGCCGGGGCGCGCTCGAAAACCGTCTGGTAATCGAGGCTGCCGAACCAGAACAACACGCCAGCGATACCCAGCAGGAAGCCGAAATCCCCGACCCGATTCACCAGGAAGGCCTTCATATTGGCGTGTACGGCGGAGGGTTTCCTGAACCAGAACCCGATCAGCAGGTAACTGACCAGACCGACGGCCTCCCAGGCGAAAAACAGCTGCAGGAAGTTGTTCGCCATGACCAGCATCAGCATCGCGAAAGTGAACAGCGAAATGTAGCTGAAGAAGCGCTGGTAACCCGGATCTTCCCTCATGTAGCCGATGGTGTAGACGTGGACACACAGGGAGACGAAGGTCACGATCGCCATCATCAGCGCCGAGAGGCGGTCCACGAGAAAACCCACTTCCATGCGAATGCCGTCGACGACAGCCCATTCGTACACGGTCCCGTTGAACGGCTGGACGGTACCGTCCAGCAACCCGCGGAGCACCCAGGCGGAAAGCACGAACGACAGCCCGACGCCGAAGATGGTCAGCGTGTGGGCACCGATTCGCCCGACCAGGCGACCGAACAGACCGACCACCACAGCCGCGAGCAATGGAGCGAGGACGATGATGAGATAGACGTGTTCCATGCCTCAGCCCTTCATCGAGCCCATGTCATCGACCTGCACGCTGCGTCGGCTGCGAAACAGCACGACGAGGATCGCAAGGCCGATGGCGGCCTCCGCGGCGGCGACCGTGAGAATGAAGAACACGAAGACCTGCCCCGCAATATCGTCCAGGAAACGGGACATGATGATGAAATTGAAATTCACCGCCAGCAGCATCAGCTCGACGCACATCAACAAAAGAATCACGTTGCGGCGATTGATGAAAATGCCGGCGATCGACAGGATGAACAGGATCGCTGCAAGCGTGAGGTAGTGCGGCAGGCCGATCATTCGTCCTTCTCCGCATCCATGCGCACCAGCCGGACCCTGTCCTCGCGCCGGGTCGCCACCTGCTTGCCGATGTCCTGCACTTTCAGGTCCGGGCGCTTCCGCATCGTAAGTGTGATGGCGGCCACGATCGCCACCAGCAGCAATACCGCCGCGAGTTCGAAAGCGTAAACGTAATCGGTGTAAAGCACGGCTCCGAGGGCTTCGGTATTGCTGTAGTTTGCAGGTGCACGCGGCGGCGCCTCGATACCGCCGAGCCCACCCGTCCGGCTCCATACCAGCACCCCGAGCATACCCACGACCAGTGCCACGACCGCGAGACCGAGGGGCGCATAGCGCGTGAATCCGCCCCGCATTCTATCCACTCCGACATCCAGCATCATCACCACGAACAGGAACAGCACCATCACCGCGCCGACATAGACGAGTACCAGAACGATGGCGAGAAATTCCGCCTCGAGCAGCATCCACAGGAAAGCGCTGGTGAAAAAACTCAGCACCAGGAACATCGCCGAATGCACGGCGTTCCTCGAGGCGATGACGCCGATCGCGCCTCCCAGGAGGATCGCGCCGAAGACATAGAAGATGATGGCCTCGCTCACTGAGATTTCCTATCGGTAGCTCGCGTCGGCCGCTTTGTCCGAGGCGATCATGGCTTCGTACTTGTCGCCGATGGCGAGGAGCTTCTCCTTCGTCATGATGTTCTCGCCGGGATTCTCCATGTGGTACTCGTGGATCCGGGTCTCGACGATGGAATCGACCGGACAGGCCTCCTCGCAAAAGCCGCAGTAGATGCACTTGAACAGATCGATGTCGTAGCGCGTAGTGCGACGAAGCCCGTTCTCGCCGACGTCGCTCTCGATGGTGATCGCCAGCGCCGGACAGACCGCTTCGCACAACTTGCAGGCGATGCAACGTTCCTCGCCGTTGGGATACCGGCGCAACGCGTGCAGGCCGCGAAAACGGGGGGACTGGGGCGCCTTCTCCTCGGGGTAATGGACCGTCACCTTGCGCTTGAAAAGGTTACGCAGCGTAAGCCGCAAGCCGGCCAGGAGCTCGGTGAGGAACAGGGTCTTGGTGATATTGCGCAATGATGCCATCAGTTGAACCAGGGGCCGAAATCGAACCAGATCATCAGGCCTTCGACGAACAGCCAGACGAGCGTCACGGGAATGAATACCTTCCAGCCCAACCTCATGATCTGGTCATAGCGGTAACGCGGGAACGTGGCGCGGAACCAGAGAAAGCAGAACAGGAAGAAAGCCGTCTTCATGGCGAACCAGAAGAACGAGGGTGCGGCGAGAAAAGTGTCGTTCAGGAGCGGAAGGCCCTGGAACGGCGACAACCAGCCGCCGAAGAAGAAGATTGCGGCCAACGCGGAGATCAGCACCATGTTGGCGTATTCCGCGAGGAAGAACACCGCGAAGGCCATGCCCGAGTACTCGACGTGGAAGCCGGCGACGATCTCGGACTCGCCCTCGGCCACGTCGAAGGGAGCACGGTTGGTCTCCGCCACGCCGGAAATGAAGTAGACGACGAACAGCGGCAGCAGCGGCAACCAGAACCAGTGCGCCACACTGCCCTCCTGGGCCCGCACGATGGCACCCAGGTTGAGGCTGCCGCTGGCCATCAGCACGCCCACCAGGGCGAATCCCATCGCGATCTCGTACGCCACGATCTGGGCGGCGGAGCGCATCGCACCGAGCAGGGCATACTTCGAATTGGAGGCCCAGCCGGCGAGGATAATGCCGTAAACGCCCATCGAGGTCAGCGCCAGGACGTACAGCACGCCGGCATTGATGTCGGCGAGCACGAACTCCGGGCTGACGGGAATTACCGCCCAGGTCGCAAAAGCCGGGACGATCGCCAGCAAGGGCGCGATGACGAACAGGAAGCGGCTGGATTTCGCCGGAATGACGATTTCCTTGATGAGCAGCTTCAGCACGTCGGCAAACGGCTGCAGCAGGCCTTTCGGACCCACGCGATTCGGACCCACGCGATTCTGGATCCAGCCGATGACCTTGCGCTCTGCGAGAGTCAGGTACGCGACGGTGAGGATCAGCGGCACGACGATCCCCAGCACCTGCAACACGACGATCAACGTCTGTTGCAGGCCGACCGGCAGACCGAGCCACGCTTCGATCATGCCCAGTGCCTCCCGCCGCGCCGACCTTCGGCGCTGTCCTGGAGCGGCTGTGAGCGACGCACGAGCATGTCGGTCGCATACATGCCGGGCGTATCGATTTCGCCCTCATGGCGCAGGGCGACGCACCGCAGGGTAACGTCAGGATCGGGTTCGGGCTCGGCAAGGCGCGCTTCGAGTTCCGCGAGAACATCGACCGAGGACTGGTATTCGAATCCTTGGAGCTCGAGTTGATTGCCGAGCACGCGCAGCACTTTCCACGCCGGACGCGCCTCGCCGACAGGCCGGGCGGCGCCCGGGAAGCTCTGCCGACGACCCTCGCAGTTCACGAAGGTCCCGGAGGTTTCGTAAGCGGTGCCCACGGGCAGCAGCACGTCCGCGTAGTCACGCATCGCCGGCGTCACCCAGGGTGCGAGGCAGACAACGAAGTCGGTTGCCGCCAGCCCGGCGAGCGCGTCGACGCCGGCGGCGGTGTCGTGTTCCGGTTCAAGCCCGAGCATCACCAGGGCCTCGAGTTTGCCGCCGAGCATGCCGGAGGTATCCAGCCCAGTCTGCGACACCGGGCGACCGCCAGTCTCACGATGCGGCAGGACGCCCGCCAGGCACGCTCCTGCAGCACTGGCGCCCTCCCCCAGATAACCGAGCGTCGCACCGGTGCGGGCGCACAGGGCGGCGGCGAGCACGCGCAGGTCGGCGAACCCAGGATGGCGCTGGGCAAGCAGGCCAAGCCAGACCACATGCGGCCCCTGCCCCTGAAACACCTCGGCGAGTTGGCGCTCTGCGGGCCCGGGTGCGAGCTCCCGCAGCTGAACCGCGAGTGAATCAGGCAGCCCGCTGAAATCCCCGTCGCACACGGCCGCCAACACTTTCGCCAAGGCTTCGGCCTGCGCCCCGAACGGTGCCACGCATTCTCCGGCCACCGGGAACAGCCACTCGAACGCGTCCGGATTGAGGAAGCCGATCCGGGCACCTCGCAGCGCGGCGCTGCGCACACGATGAGCCAGGATGGGCGCCTCGCGCCGCAGGTCGGACCCGATCACCAGCAGTCCGGACAGATCGTCGATGTCGGCCACGCTGATCCCGATGCCCGGCGCCAGGGGGTCGTCCTCCTGAAAGGAAAAATCGCAGCGGCGCAGTCGGTGGTCGAGGTTGGAGCTGCCCAGCCCACGCGCCAGCCTGGCCAGCAGGTAGTGCTCCTCGAGGGTGGCGCCGGGCGCAGCGAGAAATCCGGTGAGTTCCGGCCGCGCTCCCCTGAGCCCCTCGGCGGTGCGCAGCAAAGCGTCTTCCCAGGAAACCTCCTGCCATTCGCCATCGCCGCTCCGGACCATGGGATGCTCCAGCCGGTCCGGCGAATACAGTCCGTGACATCCGTAGCGATCGCGGTCTGCCGCCCAGGTCTCGTTGATCTCTTCGCAGTTGCGCGGCACGTTGCGCATCACCTTGCCGCGCAGCGTGTGGGTGTACAGATGCGCGCCCGTGCAGTCGTGCGGCGAGACCGTGTCGTGCTGGGTCATCTCCCAGGCGCGGGCGCGGTAACGGTAAGGCTTGTTGTTGAGCGCGCCCACCGGGCAGACGTCGATGATGTTGCCCGAAAGCTCATGATCCACGCTGCGCTCGATGAACGTCCCGATTTCCGTGCTCTCGCCGCGCCCGACCGTGCCGAGCTCCTGGATGCCGGCAATCTCCTGGCCAAAGCGCACGCAGCGCGTGCAATGTATGCACCGCGTCATGTCGGTCGAGACGAGCGGGCCGAGGTTCTTGTCCTTCACGATCCGCTTGCGCTCCGTGAAGCGCGACACATCCGAGCCGAAACCCATCGCGATGTCCTGCAGTTCGCACTCGCCGCCCTGGTCGCAGATCGGGCAATCCAGCGGGTGATTGATCAGCAGGAACTCCATCGTCGCCTTCTGCGCCGCGATCGCCCGCGCCGAGCGGGTCTGGATTTTCATGCCTTCCATGATCGGCGTGGCACAGGCCGGCAACGGCTTCGGCGCCCCCTCGACATCGACCAGGCACATGCGGCAGTTAGCGGCAATGCTGAGCTTGGGGTGATAACAGAAACGCGGCACGTAGACTGCCTCGGCATCGGTGATCTCGATGATCATCTTGCCGCGCGGCGCCTGCAGCGCCTTGCCATTGACCTCGATGTTGACGAAATCCTTGTCCATCAGGCCGCCTGTGTCCCGGCCGCGCCATCCGCGAGGCTCCGCCCGCGATGCTCGATCATGTACTCGAACTCCGCGCGGAAATGCTTGATGAAACTCTGCACCGGCCAAGCCGCGGCATCACCGAAAGCGCAGATCGTGTGCCCCTCGATACGACGGGACACACTGTCGAGGAGGTCGAGATCCTCGCTGCGCCCCTCGCCGGCGAGAATGCGCAGCAGGACCCGGTTCATCCAGCCGGTGCCCTCGCGACAAGGGGTGCACTGGCCGCAGGATTCGGCGAAATAGAAACGGCTGATGCGCTCCAGCGTGCGAACCATGCAGGTGGACTCGTCCATCACCATGACCGCGCCGGAGCCGAGCATGGAGCCCGCCTTCTTGATCGACTCGAAGTCCATTACGGCCTCAAGGATGGCAGCCGCCGGCACGACGGGCGCGGACGACCCGCCGGGAATGACGGCCTTGAGCTTGCGTCCTTTCCATACGCCCCCGGCCAGCGCGAGCAGCTCGCGAAAAGGAATGCCGAGCCCCACCTCGAAATTGCCCGGGTTCGTCACGTGCCCGGACACGGAGAAGATCGCGGTGCCGCCGGAACCCTCGACACCCAGTTCGGCGAACCAGGCTGCACCGTGCCGCATGATCGCCGGGACGGAAGCGAAAGTCTGGGTGTTGTTGATCGTCGTCGGTTGGCCGAACACGCCCTTGTTGGCGGGAAACGGCGGCTTGAAGCGGGGCTTGCCCTGCTTGCCTTCGAGCGACTCCAGCAGAGCCGTCTCTTCGCCGCAGATATAGGCGCCGGCGCCGATGAAGGTGTGCAGATCGAAATCCACGCCGCTGCCGAGGATGTTCTTGCCCAGCAACCCGGCCTCGTAAGCCTCCGCCAGCGCACTCTCGAAGCGGGGAACGGGCTCCGCGAGGAATTCGCCGCGAATGTAGTTGTATCCGACTGTGGCGCCCATCGCGTATCCGGCGATCGCCATCCCCTCTATGACTGCATGGGGGTTATAGCGCAGGATGTCGCGGTCGCTGCAGGTGCCGGGCTCGCTCTCGTCCGAATTGCACACGACGTATTTCTGGACCGTCGGGTCCTTCGGCATGAAGCTCCATTTCAGTCCCGTGGGGAAACCTGCTCCGCCGCGTCCGCGCAGCCCGGAGGCCTTGATCTCGTCGATGATGCTCGAAGGGGCGGTGCCGTCCTGCAGGAGCGACCGCCAGGCAGCATACCCGCCCGTGGCTTCGTACACCGGCAAGGTCCACGAAGCGTCCCGCTCCAGCGGCGCAAAACAGACCTGGTTCATCGGTCGTCCCATCAGTCCAGTCCCTCGAGGAGTTCGTCGAGCTTCTCCGGCGTCAGGTCCTCATGATAGACATGATCCACCATGGCCATCGGCGCACCGATGCAGGCCGCAAGGCACTCCTCCTCGCGCTTGAGAAAAATCCGGCCATCGGGTGTGCTCTCGCCCACCTTGATGCCCAGCGTCTTCTCGGCATGACTCAGCAGTTCGTTTGCACCCCGCAACATGCACGACACGTTGGTACAAATGGAAACGTGGTGGCGCCCGCAGGGCGAGGTCTCGAACATCGAGTAGAAGGTCGCTACCTCGTAGACCTGCACCGAGGGGAGGTCGAGATAGGCCGCGATGCCGTCCATCAGTTCCGGCGTGAGGTAGCCGCCATTCTCGTGTTGTGCGACGCGCAGCGCCGTGAGCACCGCCGAGCGCTGTCGGCCGGGCGGAAACCGGGCAACCCAGCGATCGATTTCCTCGCGCAGGTGAGCCGAAAGCACGGCGGTCGCCTGACTCTCCGTCGCGCTCATCGATCCACCTCCCCGAATACGACGTCGATCGTGCCGATCACCGCCACGACATCCGCCAGCATGTGCCCCCGCACCATCTCGTCGAGTGCCGACAAGTGAATGAATGCCGGCGGGCGCAACTTGACACGGTAAGGCTTGTTGGCGCCATCGGAGACCATATAGCAACCGAACTCGCCCTTCGGTCCTTCGATCGCCGCGTAGACCTCGCCCTCGGGGACGCAGTATCCCTCGGTGTAAAGCTTGAAGTGATGAATCAGGGATTCCATGTCGTCCTTCATGTCGACGCGGCGCGGCGGCACGATCTTCTGGTCGGCGATCGACACCGGGCCGGGATTCTCCCGCAGCCAGCGCACGCACTGGCGAATGATGCGATTGGACTGGCGCAATTCCTCCATCCGCACCAGGTAACGGTCGTAGCAGTCGCCGTTGGTGCCGACGGGGATGTCGAAATCCATCTCGGAGTACACCTCGTAAGGCTGCTTCTTCCGCAGGTCCCAGGCAATGCCCGAGCCACGCAGCATCGGCCCCGTAAACCCCAGCGCCATTGCCCGCTCCGGCGACACTACACCGATGTTCACCGTGCGTTGCTTCCAGATCCGGTTATCCGTAAGCAGCGTCTCGTAGTCGTCGATGCACGCAGGGAAACGGTCGGTAAAGTCCTCGATGAAATCGAGCAGCGAGCCGGAACGCGCTTCGTTCAGCTTGTCGGTCCCCTGTTTGCTGCGGAATCGCGAACCCTCGTAGCGCGGCATCTCCAGCGGCAGATCGCGGTGCACGCCACCGGGACGGTAATAGGTGGCGTGCATACGCGCCCCGGACACCGCCTCGTAACAGTCCAGGAGATCCTCGCGTTCCCGGAAACAGTAGAGGAATATCGTCATGGCGCCGATATCGAGGCCATGCGCCGCCAGCCACATGAGGTGATTCATGACGCGCGTGATCTCGTCGAACAGCACGCGGATGTACTGGGCGCGCAGCGGCGGCGTGATCCCGAGCAGTCGCTCGATGGCCAGCACGTAAGCATGCTCGTTGCACATCATGGACATGTAGTCGAGGCGGTCCATGTAACCGATCGACTGGTTGAATGGCTTACTTTCGGCCAGTTTCTCGGTCGCACGATGCAGCAGGCCGATGTGGGGATCGGCTTTCTGGATCGTCTCACCGTCCATTTCCAGCACCAGGCGCAACACACCGTGCGCCGCGGGATGCTGCGGCCCGAAGTTCATGGTGAAGCTGCGGATCTCAGCCATCGATCAGTCCTTCATGGCCGGGTCATAGCGGTGGTCGTCACGGATGACCCTCGGCACGAGCGTGCGCGGCTCGATATCCACGGGCTCGTACACCACCCGCTTCTCGTCGGCGTCGTAGCGCACCTGGACCTGGCCGATCAACGGAAAGTCCTTGCGGAAAGGATGGCCGATGAAACCGTAGTCCGTAAGGATCCGCCGCAGGTCAGGATGGCCGTCGAACAGGATGCCGAACAGGTCGAATGCCTCCCGCTCCAGCCAGTTCGCCGAGGGCCAGACATCGTTGACGCTCGGCAGTCGCGGGGGATCGCCGGCCGCCGGGTAGCAACGCAGGCGCAAACGATGGTTGAGGCTGAGCGACAGGAGATGGTACGCCACGGCAAAGCGTTGCGGAGTTTCGGCGGACACCGGCGGCGAGCCCCGTACCACGCCCCGGCTGAAGCCCGACTCCGTCGCGCTGCGCGTCTTCCATTCGTCCAGCCCGTAGACCAGGTAATCAACCGCGGCGAGTTCCACGAGCATGGCGAACTCTAAGCCCGGCTCGTCCCGCAGCGCCGTTGCCGTCTCGATCAGTTGCTCGGGGGCGACGATCAGCGTCAACTCGTTCGCAGTGCCATGCAGCAACTCCGCATCGTCGCCGAACCGCGCGTGAATGCGCTCAGCCAGTCTTTCGCTCCGCATACTCATCGTGCGATCGTGTTGGTGCGACGGATTTTCTTCTGCAGCTGCAGAATTCCGAAAATGAGCGCCTCCGCTGTCGGCGGGCAGCCCGGCACGTAGACATCGACGGGCACGACGCGATCGCAGCCGCGCACCACCGCGTAGGAATAATGGTAATAGCCGCCGCCGTTCGCGCAGCTGCCCATGGAAATGACCCAGCGCGGCTCGGACATCTGGTCGTAGACCTTGCGCAATGCCGGGGCCATCTTGTTCACCAGCGTACCGGCGACGATCATCACGTCGGACTGGCGGGGACTGGGGCGAAAAATCACGCCGAAGCGATCGAGGTCGTAGCGTGCAGCGCCCGCATGCATCATTTCGATCGCGCAACAGGCAAGACCGAAGGTCATGGGCCACATCGAGCCCGTGCGCGCCCAGTTCACGATGGCGTCCACGGACGTCGTGACGATGCCGGGCTGCTGGCTCTTGCCCAACGAAGCCGGGACGGGGGCGTTCAATCCCATTCCAACGCCCCCTTCTTCCACTCGTAGATGAATCCAACGACCAGGATAAGCAGGAAGACGGCCATGGCCAGCATGCCGAAGCCGCCAACGGCGTCGAGCGACACCGCCCACGGGAATAGAAACGCGATCTCCAGATCGAAGATTATGAAAAGGATGGCGACCAGGTAATAGCGAACGTCGAATTTCATGCGCGAATCCTCGAATGCCTCGAAGCCGCACTCGTAAGGCGACGTCTTCTCATCGTCGGGACGCCGCGGGCCAAGAATGAAGCCCAGTGAGAGCAGCGCCGCACCCAGCAGGGTGGCGATGAGGAGGAAAACGAGGACTGGCAGGTAATTCTCGAGCATTCCCTTTCCTGTTCGCCTCCCCCTGGCAATCTATTCGGACCCCCGGCGATTCCAGATTTCCCCGCCGGGGCGGACAAGAAAATGGTGCGGATGGTCGGACTCGAACCGACACGGCTTTCGCCACTGCCCCCTCAAGACAGCGTGTCTACCAGTTCCACCACATCCGCATGTCAGACATCGAAATGCGCCGCCGACCCTATTCCGGCGGCCCGGACTCCTCGGCTGGCGTCTCGGTGGCCGGCAGGCCCGGCACATCCGTTTCCGGCGCCGGGATAACACTCGGCACCTGATCGGCCGGTGCGGTCATCGGCGCCCGCTCGAGGATACTTTCAGGCTCGGTACGCTGGCCCGCAAGATAGGCCAGGCCGAGACTGGTGAGGAAAAACATCGTCGCGAGAATCGCCGTCGTCCTGCTAAGGAACGAGGTGGTGCCGCGCGAACCAAACACGGTTCCGGAGGCTCCGGCGCCAAAGGCCGCGCCAGCATCCGCACCCTTGCCTTTCTGCAAAAGGACCAGGGCGATGATGGCGATCGCCAGGAAAACGTGGCTAACGGTAGCTAGGGTCTGCAACATCGAATATGGTTTCCGCTGCTCAACTGGCTGCCCGACAGATACCCGCGAAACCGGCGCTCTCCAGAGAGGCGCCGCCCACGAGTCCGCCGTCGACATCCGGCATGGCAAAAATATCGGCTGCATTGGCGGCCTTCACGCTCCCGCCATACAGCACCTTTACGAAGTCCGAAATTGTAGCATTTTCGGAATGCAACAGGCCACGGATAAATGCATGTACGGCTTGCGCCTGTTCCGGCGAGGCCGTGCGGCCCGTGCCGATAGCCCAGATGGGCTCGTACGCGACCACGGCATGCGAAAAAGATTCGATACCCGCGCTGTCCAGTACGGCCCGCAGCTGGCGCCCGACCACTGCTTCGGTCTCCCCGGCTTCGCGTTCCTCGAGACTCTCTCCGACGCAAAGAATCGGCACCAGGCCGTGGCGCTGGGCTGCGCCGAACTTGCGCGCGACGAGCTCGTCGCTTTCGCCGTGCAGGCTGCGACGCTCGGAATGACCGACGATGGCGAAGTGGCATCCCAGGTCCGCGAGCATTGCGCCGGACACCTCGCCGGTGAATGCGCCCTCGTCCTCGGCCGAAATATCCTGTGCGCCGACCAGGATCGGGCTGCCGGCCGCACAGCCGACGGCCTCGGGCAGGTAGGGGTACGGTGGGCACACAGCGATATCACAAGGCGCGCCGTCCCCGAACGCCGCGGCCAGCTCCGCCAGCAGCGAACGCGTGAACGCGCGCGAGCCATGCATCTTCCAGTTACCCGCAACCAGCTTTTTTCTCATTTCGGCCTCCCGGCCCGTAAAGCCGCGGCACTTTAGCCGCCGCCCCAGGCGAAATCAATGTTTTGCAGCCGCCCTGACCGTCTCCGCCAGACGCTCGGCCATGCTCAATGCCTCCGCGGCCGCTGCGGCCTCGACCATGACCCGAATGAGCGGTTCCGTCCCGGACGCGCGCAGCACCACGCGGCCGCGTGTGCCCAGTTCCGCTTCTGCCGCAGCCTTTGCCTGGCGGATCTCCGGCACGGCGTCGCAGTCGAGCTGCCGGCCGACGCGCACGTTGATCATGGTTTGTGGCATGCGCCGCATGCCGGCTACCAGGGCCGAAAGGCGCTCGCCGGTTCGCTGCATCACCCCGAGCACCTGCAGTGCAGTCGCCAGGCCATCGCCCGTCGATGTCTTGGCCAGATTGATCACATGACCGGAGGTTTCTCCGCCCAACTCGCCCCCATTGGCTTTCAACATGGCCATGACGTAGCGATCGCCCACGGCCGCACGCAGAAAAGGAATTCCGAGCGCATCCAATGCCTGCTCCAGGCCGAGATTGCTCATCGCCGTACCGACCACCGGGCCGCGCAATTCACCACGCGCCTGGGCGTCGCGCGCAAGCACGTATAGCAGCTGGTCGCCGTCCACCAGCGTGCCCTGCTCATCGACCAGGACGCATCGGTCGCCGTCGCCGTCCAGCGCCACGCCCATGCTGGCACCCACGCCGATCACGGTTGTCGCCAGGAGTTCCGGATGGGTCGAACCGCAGCCCTGGTTGATGTTCCGCCCGTTCGGCGAGCAGCCGATCGGAATGATTTCGGCACCGAGCTCGCCCAGCACCCGCGGCGCCACCTTGTAGGCGGCACCGTGTGCGCAATCGATCACCAGCTTGAAGCCTGCGAGGGTTGTCCCTTCCGGCAACATTGCCTTGCAGAACTCCTGGTAGTCGACGCGCGCTTGGTCGACACGGCGCGCCCGGCCCAGGCTGGTCGATTCGAGCGTCACGGGCGGCTCGTCGAGCAAGGCTTCGATCGCCGTTTCCTGTTCGTCCGTGAGCTTTTCTCCGCCCGCGGCGAAAATCTTAATGCCGTTGTCGTCATACAGGTTGTGCGAGGCGCTGATGACGATCCCGAAATCGGCGCCGAGCTGCCGGCACAGGTAGGCCACGGCCGGGGTCGGCAAGGGGCCGGCCAGCAGGACATTGGCCCCCGCCGCGGTAAAACCGGCTTCCAGCGCGGCCTCGAACATGTAGCCGGACAGGCGCGTGTCCTTGCCGATCAGCACCGTACCCCCTTGCGGCGCGAGCACGCGAGCGGCCGCGCTGGCCAGGCGCAGGGCGAAATCCACCGTCATGGGCGGCTGCCCGACCCGTCCCCGCACTCCGTCGGTACCGAAATATCGCCTGCTCATCCCTGTACTCCCTCGTGTTCGTTGTCGCCGCCTGCCGCCATCACGGCCGCCGCCATCCGCACGGCGTCCAAGGTCTCGGCCACGTCATGACTGCGGATTATCCGCGCCCCGGAGGCCACCGCCAATGCCGTCAGTGCCAGGCCGCCGGCGACGCGGGCCTCGACGGCGCGTCCCGTCACCGTGCCGATCATCGACTTGCGCGATACGCCGACCAGCACCGGCACGCCCAGCGCGGTGAGACGCGACAGTCCCCGCATCAGCAGGAGATTGTGTTCCAGCGTCTTGCCGAAGCCGAAACCCGGATCGACGAGGATACGTTCCAGCTCGATGCCGGCCCGCAAGCAGGCCTCGATGCGTTCCGCCAGGAAAACGTAGACGTCCTCCGCCACATCGCGGTAAGTCGGCGCGGACTGCATGGTGCGCGGTTCGCCCTGCATATGCATCAGGCACACGGCGCAACCGCTCGCTGCGGCCGCCTCCAGCGCTCCTGGCGCCCGCAGCGCGCACACATCGTTGATCAATTCAGCGCCGGCCGCGGATGCGGCGAGCATCACTTCCGCTTTGGCGGTGTCAATCGACAACGGCGGCCCGTCTTCGCGGACCAGCGCCTCGATCACGGGCAGTACACGCCGCAGTTCCTCCCCGACGGTGACCGGTGTGGCACCCGGACGAGTGGACTCGCCGCCAACATCCAACAGGCCCGCGCCCTCAGCCGCCAGCTTTCGCGCCTGTCGCAGCGCCGCCTCGGTAGCGACGAAGCGCCCCCCATCAGAGAACGAGTCCGGCGTCACGTTGAGCACGCCCATGACGAGGGGCTCATCGAGCGCAAGACGACGGGTGCGCAATTTCAGGTGCATCGAAAAACCGGTAACCGGGACAGCCCCCAGTCTAACCCCCGGCCGGCCCGATCTCACGCCGCCACAACGGAAAACGCCGGGGCTGGCCCGGCGTTTTCCATCACGAGATACGATTGTGCCCGCCTCAGTGCTGGCTCGCAGGCCCGGCAATCGGATTGGGATCGCCGCCGTCCTGCGGGCGCGGCTCCGTGGGCACCGCCGGCGGATTATCCGTCCAGTCGGCGGGTGGCCGCGGCTCGCGACCGGCCATGATGTCCTTGATCTGCCCTTCGTCGATCGTCTCGTACTTGATCAGCGCCTCGGCCATCGCATGCAGGTTATCCATCCGGTCTTCGAGGATCTGCTGGGCACGCCGGTAATTGTTGTCGATGATCGAGCGAATCTCCTCGTCGATCGCGTGTGCCGTGACATCGGAAACCTGCTTGTGCTGGGTCACGGATCGCCCGAGGAAAATCTCGCCGTCGTCCTCGCTGTACGCCAGCGGTCCGAGCCGCTCCGAAAGGCCCCACTTCGTCACCATATTGCGCGCCAGGCTGGTCGCCCGCTCAATGTCATTGGACGCCCCGGTCGTCACGGCCTCGCCACCGAAAATCAGCTCTTCGGCGATGCGCCCGCCGAACAGCGAGGCGATCTGGCTTTCCAGCCGGCGCTTGCTGTAGCTGTAGCGGTCCTCCTCGGGGAGGAACATCGTAATGCCGAGCGCCCGCCCGCGCGGGATGATGCTCACCTTGTAAACCGGATCGTGGTCCGGAACATTCAGGCCGACGATGGCGTGTCCTGCCTCGTGATAAGCCGTGAGTTTCTTTTCCGCGTCGTTCATCACCATGGAGCGGCGCTCCGCGCCCATCATGATCTTGTCCTTGGCCTTCTCGAACTCCTCCATCGTCACGGTACGACGATTCGCCCGCGCAGCGAACAGCGCCGCCTCGTTGACCAGGTTGGCGAGATCGGCGCCGGAGAATCCCGGCGTGCCGCGCGCGATGATACCGGGCCGCACGTCGTCGGCGAGCGGCACCTTGCGCATGTGGACCTTGAGGATCTGCTCGCGGCCGCGCACGTCGGGCAGCGGCACCACCACCTGGCGATCGAAACGGCCCGGACGCAACAGCGCGGGGTCCAGCACGTCGGGGCGGTTCGTGGCGGCGATGACGATGATGCCCTCATTGCCCTCGAACCCGTCCATTTCGACCAGCAGCTGGTTCAGCGTCTGTTCGCGCTCGTCGTGCCCGCCGCCGAGGCCGGCACCGCGATGACGGCCGACCGCGTCGATCTCGTCGATGAAGATGATGCAGGGCGCATGCTTCTTGGCCTGCTCGAACATGTCCCGCACGCGCGAGGCGCCCACGCCGACGAACATCTCGACGAAGTCCGAACCCGAGATCGTGAAGAACGGGACTTTGGCTTCACCCGCGATGGCGCGGGCGAGGAGCGTCTTGCCGGTGCCCGGCGAGCCGACCATCAGAACGCCCTTCGGGATCTTGCCGCCGAGTCGCTGGAATTTGGCCGGATCCTTGAGGAAATCCACGATCTCGCTGACTTCCTCCTTAGCCTCTTCGACGCCGGCCACGTCCGTGAAGGTGACGGACACCTGGTCCTCGCCCAGCAGCCGCGCGCGGCTCTTGCCGAAGGACATCGCTCCGCGCCCGCCGCCGCCGCCCTGCATCTGGCGCATGAAATAGACCCAGACGGCGATCAGCAGCAGGATCGGGAACGAGGAAATGAACAGCTGCATCAGGAAGGACTGCTGCTGCGGCGGGCTGGAGCGGAAGGTCACACCCGCGTTCTTGAGCTCGCCGATCAGGGCGCGATTGTCCGTTTCCGGGCTGAACGTCGTAAAGCGTTCGCCCCCGGTGAACGTGCCGACGATCTCGTCGCCCTCGAAGACGACTTCCTCGACGGAGCCTTCATCCACACGTTGCAGGAAGGTCGAATACGGGATGTCCTGCACCGTGCGGGGTGCAGTCCCGAAACTGTTGAACACCGTCAGCGGCACCACTGCGATGACGATCCACAACACGATGTTCTTGGCTAGATCGTTCAATGACCTCGCTCCTCAGCTGGCAATGCGGGACCGAGGCCCCAACTGGATATTTTAGACACTATAAGCCCCGGTAGTT
>Ga0102941_1000390_pt1 | contig 20115 bp, 17 predicted proteins | sample SalPonR2_C_D2_MG_FD_79281 | JGI IMG/M metagenome (GOLD analysis project Ga0102941, IMG submission 79281) | Salt pond soil microbial communities from South San Francisco under conditions of wetland restoration - Salt Pond MetaG R2_C_D2_MG | ecosystem: Environmental > Aquatic > Marine > Intertidal... | reverse complement strand
GAAGTGATTCAGGAATATGTCAAAAATCAAGGGAAGCAAGAAGAGTATAAAAAAGTGTACGATAAACAAATAGAATTATTTTGACCTAAGATACCTCGGGGCTCTGCCCCGAGGTAGTTCATTTACAAAAGTACTCTATTATCTTATTTTTGACATTAATTATGATCAGGGTTATTTGGGCTAGTATTACAAAATGATTGTATTTATGAGGTCTTAAAATAGAGATGGAACAAAAGATATCTTACAATCAGTATTATATAATAATTTGTATTAAATTTATAGAAGAGAGAGGATGATTAATGGAAGCTTCTATTACATTAAAAAACGTAGGAAAAAAATTTGATGAAAAATATGTAATTAGTGATCTAAGTATTGGTATAGAAAAAAATTCTACTTTTACAATCATTGGACAGGATGGAGCGGGAAAAACAACATTATTAAAATTGCTATCTACTGCCATTGAGAAAGATAGAGGTCACATATATGTTCAGGGAACTGAGATTGGGGAAGATATAAAAAAAGTAAGAAGAAATATTGGATATTTACCTGATCATAATATTCATAATAATAATCTATCAGCTCGAGAAAATATAAAATATTATCATAGTTTTGGAAGTTTATCTAGCTATGAATATGATAAAAATTTAGAATATTTTATCGAACTTTTTGAGTTTTCAGATTCTATAGATAAAAAACCTGCAAATTATCCCAAAGGTTTTAAGAGAAGGCTGGACTTAATTCAAGTCTTAATGGAAGAGCCAGAAATTTTGATAATGGATGAACCACTGAAGGAATTAGATTATTTTGGAAGAGAGATTTTAATTGATTATCTTATGGAAATAAAAGATAGTACTACAATAATTATCGCTTCAGACGATTTTACTGAAATTGAGACAATTACTGATCGCTGGGTGGTTTTGCATAATGGTTCAATACGGTATGATGGGAATCTAGAGACAATTGTTGAGCATACTACTCTTGATTTTACCGGTTATATAGAAATCAAACAGAAGTATAGACAGGATGTTTTACGAGAACTAAAGGAACGGGAAGAAATCAAAGCTCTGGAAGAACGCGGCAATACTATTGAATTACGCACAGATAATGCTAATAAATTTTTTACTGTTTTAAACAGAATTGGGCCAGATAAATTTTATAGAATTTCCGGTAATTCAGTTAACATGAACTATTTTCTTAGACAATTGACATCTAATGAGGGGTATTAATGGAATCGATTATTAATCTTTTTAGTGATTTAAAGAGAGATAAAATAGAATTATTTATTTTAACGATTTATAATATAATTTTTACTTTTTTCCTATTTGGAATATTTAATTTTTTAATTCAACCTACTGTAACTAAACTATTAGGATATAATTTTGATATTTTCATGTTAAACAGTATTATGATTCCATTGACCAGTTTAATGGGGTTTGTTATGGGAAGCATTTCAATTCATAAGGCAAATCACCAACATAAAATCATTCCCAATCTTAAAATCATCAGTGGCGGATTGGGTAGTTTCTATAAAAGAAATATTTTTAAGGTATTAGTTGAGGTAGTAGCTCAAATTATTATTTCTTTTGTGCTGTTGCTTTTATTAATTTCTCCAGAATTAAATTATTCTTTATTATTACCTTATATTTTTATGTTGTTGTTGCTCAATCTATTTTTTATTAACCTCGGGATGATAATTGGATGTTTTGATCGTAGAAAGATATTGCATGTTTTTAGTCTGGAATTTTTATTTCTTATAGTGTTTGCAATGGGGGGAATGGTGGTTCCAGCGCGTCTTTATCCTCTGGGTATCCAGAAGCTGATGGAGTATTTTCCAGGGACTGTTATTTTAAAAGGTGGAGTAAATATATTACTCACAAATTTCAGAGAATTGTTATTACCTGCTGTTTATATCTTTTTGCTAAATGTTGTCTCGATCATATTTTCAAACTGGTTTCTGGGTAAAGAAAAAAGGTAGTTAAACAGATAGGAGTATTCCATAAAATTGGATCTAATATGATGGGGGAATTATTATTGGTCTATATTTTTATCATCTCAACCTGGACAGAATTTAAAACATAGTATTAACAGTATTTCTGGAAATAAGGCTTGATAGTCTAGTAAAAAATAAAATTTTCACTATTTCGAAAGTATGAATTTGAAGGTTTTATACGGCTGAAAAGTTGATTAAAAAAATAGTAAAAAAGCCTGCAATTCTAGATGAATTGCAGGCTTAAAATATTTTATAAGGAACGGAGCTATTTATTTTGAATCATCTCCAACATTTTTTTAGCGGCTGCTGCAGGTCCATCTATTTCCATTCCGGGAACACCTAATCTAGTTCTGATTTCTCCTACAAAGGTATTATTTTCAAAAAAGGCCTTAAAAGTCTTTTCAGCTATTTCGTCATGGACATCTTTCATTTGAGTAGGGCCAAAGATATTGGTAAAATAGGAATGTCTAATTCCAGTATCATCTGTTGTGCCTTTGCTCATAACTGCGCCATCGCGAAAAACTCGAAAAGCCTCTTTTGCTGAATCAAAACGTTCGATAATAGGATGGTCTTCATCGATTTCTTCATAATTATTAGCGTAGAGTACAAAATCAATATCAGAGCCTTGGACTGTATTCTCATAGGTTGTGACAGGAAGAGTAATGCGGGAATTGGTTTCCCCAGGATTACTAATAATTGCTCTATCCAATTGCCCCAAAGCATACCCGGGTGGAAAATCATCCAGACGCATGAAAGCACCTGTTTCTGTTCCATAAGCTTTTACAGAGCCATCCTCTTTTATTTCGAGAGAACCCATATCGTCTGCAATAATTGTCATATCTTTGAGCTTGTCGCTGGCTAATCTACGGAAGGCTTCAATACTTTCTGATTTGCCAGCACCAGAATCTCCAATTAAAAGAAAATTGGCACTTTTTCCATTTCTGAGAGTCAATTTATAAAAAGCACCGTGGAAAGGCATGTTGCCATTTTGCATTACTCTGGTATTGTGGACAGTTAACATCATTTTTTTGAGGTAACCAAAATATCCGAATTCGTCTTCTCTTGAAGCAGCTGCAGTTAATATATCTTCTTCTTCATCATAATGATAAACAGTAGGTTGATCAGCAAGTCCATCAAGGGCGCCTTCTTCTACTCCGAAAAGATAAATCGCATCAGGTTTTTGTTGAAGATCTTCTTTCTTGGCCATTTCAAATAGATTACTAAGATTAAAGCCCAGATCATAAAATTTTCTGTGTATAAATGCATGAATGATATTTTTACCTATTTTAGCTGGGTAACATAACCATTCCTGGGGATCTATATTCACATGATCCACGGGATTTTCGTCAATTCTGGGGAAAATACCTTTCCTAATATTATTAGGTGGACTGAAAATTAGAGGAGGATATAATAAAATTTGCCTCATTTTCGGTACTTTTTTCAATTTGTCGTATTTTTTCTCTTCAAGTTCCGGGATATCTGATGGTAAAGCAATAGTAGCCACTTCAGCACCAGCATGGACCTGTCTATAGACTTGAGGGTGATCACCAGTAATATTTTCCTGGATGTTTCTATAAGTACTTCTGACCAGATTCATTAATTGTTCAACAGTATTATTAAAAGTCCGATAGGGTCTTTCATCAAGCCCTCTGGCTTCGGAATCACAGATAATAAACCGATCGAATTCGCGCCAATAATTATATAAAAATTCAGTGAATTGAAATAGAGTACTTTTATCTTTTAGGAAAGTATCGGACTCCTCAACCACATTGGGGACATTATGTGCTTCTAACTTTGTTAGATATTTAAGTGTCTCAATTAAAGTCTGAATATTTGCAGAATTTATTTCCTTATCCTGGAAAATAGTCAATAATTTTGAATCTTTTTCTTGAAGGTGTTCTAAGCAATTTGTCAATAAACTCTTAAATAATTCGCTTTCAACCAATTCTTCTTGAGTATCACAAATCGTGCCTTTTACTTTGATAATAACTTTATCATTAATCACTTTAAAAGAGATGCCATTCATTTTTGCTCCCTATTTGTTTAAACAACGAAAAAAAGTTAATGATTAAATTTAATGATTCAAACTCTTTTTGATATACTCAGTTTGACTAATTTAATTACTGGAAATAAAGCAGGGAAAATTAGAAATGTAGAGTTGAAATTTTGGTAACTGAATAAAATCTATATATTGGTAATATATTATAATATAATTACATTATGTACCTTATAAAAGTTAGACTTTTGGCTAATAATTTTTTATATTCATAATACAGATTTTACTTAATTTGAATACGAAAGAGGAATAAGAGTGGCTGGATTAAAAGAAATTGGTAAAAATGATAGAAAGCTTATTGCTAATACTATCAGAATAATCAGTGCAGAAATGGTCGAGGAAGCTAATTCCGGTGACCCAGGTTTTCCTATGGCCTGTGCGGACCTGGCCTATGTATTATGGCACCATTTTCTAAAATTTTATCCTGAAAATCCTAACTGGCCTAATAGAGATAGATTTATATTGTCACCTGGCTATGGTTCAGCCTTATTATATACTTTACTACATTTATATGGATTTGAGGTTAATAAAGAAGATCTGAAAAACTATAGGGAGATGGATTCAAAAACACCAGCGACTCCACAATTGGGAATAACACCTGGAATAGAACTGACAACAGGACCTCCTGGACAAGGATTGGCAATGGGAGTTGGAATGGCTCTGACTGCCAAAATGAGAGCAGCCAGATTTAATAAAGATAGCTATAAAATATTTGGACAGCATAATATTTTTGGTTTGTTAGATAATGGTGATATAATGGAAGGCGTAACTAGTGAAGCTGCTTCTATTGCGGGCCATTATAATCTTGATAATATTGTTTATATCTATGCTAAAGAAAAAACAGTACGAAATAATGAAGCTAAAACCTGTTTTTCCGAAAATGTTAAGGAAAAGTTTAAAGGCCATGGCTGGCGAGCAATGCGTATAAATGGTCATTCGCATAGAGCTATACATACAGCTTTAAAAAAAGGAATTGCACAAGATCGACCAACTATAATAATTGCAAGAGTGCATGCTGGATATGGAAGTCCTTCCCGACAGGATGATCCTCAAATACATAATAATCCCTTAGGAAGGTTTGAACTCAGGGAAACTAAAAGACGAATGGGATTTTCTCCTTCTTCTTCTTTTTATATTCCCCGCGAAGTTAAACAAATGTGCAGAGATAGAATTAATAATTTAGAAGAGCAGTATTTTAATTGGTTGAATGAATATAATGAATGGAAGAATGAGTATCCCGAATTGTCAACCGAATGGGATGAAAAAAAGAAAGAAAAAATTCCAGATGATTTAGAAAATGTTTTACTGGAGAATATAGATAAAGGACAAATGTCAACCCGTCAAATGTCAAAATCAGTTTTTAGAAAGTTAATGGAACTATATCCTAATTTGGTAGGAGGGATTCCGGCCTTGGTACAAGATTTAGGACTGGATATAGAATCTATTTCTTTGATGAAGAAGAGAAGTTTTCAGGGAAATATGATCAATTTTGGTCTGCGAGATCATGCTATGGCTGCAATTTTGAATGGAATGGCGGTTAATAGTGATTTTATTGTTTTTGGTGGGAATTATCTAAGTTCCTCCGACTATATGAAACCTGCTTTGCGTATGGCGAGTAGGATGAATTTACCCTTGAAATATCTTTTTACCCGGGACAGCTGTAGAGTTGGACAGGAAGGACCTTCTCTACATCCGGTAGAACAACTTACAATGCTCAGAAGTATACCACAGATGAGTGTGATTAGGCCAGCTGATAGAATGGAAACAGCTGCTGCCTGGTCTATAGCAATGCAGAAAAATGATGGACCGGTCTCTGTAATTTTGACCAGCCAGTCTGTCCCAAAATTGCGAGGAATAGAACCAAGGAAGATGGAAGATGTGATGAAAGGAGGCTATATAGCTTCTGAGAGTAGAGACAAATATCCAGAAGTGACTGTAGTTGCCTCTGGTTCAGAATTGAAACCCTGTCTGGAGGCGAAAAAGACATTACTAAGCTATGGTATCACTGTCAGGGTCGTTTCCATGCCCTGCCGGGAAATATTTATGCAGCAACCTAGAGCCTATCGTAATTCTGTGATTCCAATTAAAAATAGTATTTTGGCAGTGGTAGAAGCAAGCAATTCAATGGGATGGGAAGAATTAACCTGGTTGCCTTTAAGGGTTATAGGTATAGATGAATTTGTAAAATCAGGACCAGAAGAGGAAGTAACTGAAGAAGCAGGTATGGATGCAGATAGTATTGCTCATGAAGTGGATAGGTTTGTGGGCTGGATTGAAGAATGGGAGGAAGATAAGGATAGGCTGGAAGATGAAAATAGTTAAATTCTCACATAATCACATTTTTTTAGAAAAACACAGAAATTCGTAAGCAGAGCTGTCTGTTTTACGAAAATTCGTAATAATTAAACCATAACAAAAATCAGACAATTATTTTCTCCTCCATAACAGAGGAAAATCTCTATAATCTAAGCTCTGGTATGCTTGTTGTAATATTTAAGCATAGATATTATTTGAATTCAAGTATACTAAAAAATGGAGAGAACATGAAATTCAAAAAGAAACTAAAATTTAATTTAATAGTAGGAATTATTGCTATTCTTCTTGTTTTAGTCAGCTGTGAAAGCATTGTTTCTAATAGCGGTGATAATTCTGGAACTGGCTCTTTATCAATCAAAGTAACTGATGCACCATTTCCTGCTGAAATGGTAGCTGAAGCCAATGTTGCTGTTAATAAAGTAGAAATTAGACGTAGAGATACTGATAGCTCCGGGTTTGAGACTATTTTTCAAGATTCTGTCAATTTTAATCTTGTAGATCTTCAAAATGGTGTCACCCAGACATTGGTAAACGCTGATCTAAAAACAGGAAATTATGATTTGGTTCGAATATATATTTATGATGCAAATATTGTTTTAGATAATGGAGAACAATACGATTTAAAAGTTCCTAGCGGAGCAGCCTCAGGATTGAAAGTATTTATAAATCCTCAAATTAAAATTGAGGGAGGTTTATCAAAAGATTTATTACTCGACTTTGACATAAGCAAATCATTTGTAGCTAGAGGTAATATTAATTCTCCTGCTGGTGTAAAGGGGTTTATTTTTAAACCTGTAGTAAGAGCAGCAAATTTATCAACTGCTGGACGAGTTGCGGGGATAGTATCTGATACTTCTGACTCTACATTAAGCAAGGCTAAAGTATGGATAGAAAAAGATACTGTGATATCGACAACTTATTCAAATTCAGAGGGTGAATATGCTCTGATTGGAATATCGGAAGGAAATTATATACTGAAAGCCTATAAAGATGGATATGATACCTTGACAATTGATCCAGTTGAAATAACTGCTTCAAATGAGACAACCCAGGATATACAGCTAAAATGAAAAGCACTTATGTTTTAATCACTATTTCTATCTAATATTTTAATCAGATTAAGAAATGGTTCTATGGGAAATGTCATGGAACCATTTCTTTTATTTAGTTTATCAGTAAATTTTTGGAATAGTCGTTTATAACATTTAACTTTTCAGGCTATTTTGCAGATGAGCAAGGGAAGACACGTGTAAATCGTGCACAGCCCCGCTACTGTGACCGGCGACATCACTGCATCAGGCCACGGTTCCAGGTAATACTGGAACTGGAAGGCGCAGAGATATGAGATGGAAGACCCGGAAGTCAGGATACCTTGCAATTTCGATTATGAAGATGACATTGTTGATAGTTAATCCGCTTGCGCGGGCAAACTAAGGATTAACATGAATCATTCCTTACAGAGATCTTTCTCTGTAGTTACATTTATTACATTATTTCTATCTACTTTCTTATCTTACCTGCCAGGAAGTACCACATCCTATCTGTCAGGTCATATCATGAATCAAGCCGGTCATTCTGTCCCCTATGTCATTTTGAGAAATATCACTCAAGACTATTACCAACTCAGTGATGAACAGGGAACTTTTGTTTTGCACAATGTAGTACATGGTGACACAATTAAAATTGGACGGTATGGTTATCAATCTAAAGTCTTTGTAGTGGATTCATTTAGAACTGATATTAATTTTTTATTATCCAGAGAAAAAATACGATCGGAAGAAATCACTGTTACGGAAAAAAGAAGTGCAGGTAACCAATATTTTACAAAACTCGGTCAGGTACAAAGTCAAAATTATTCAGACAATAAACAAATTTTTTCTCAATTACCAGGTAGTTATGTAAAATCATATGGAGGTACAGCCGGAATAAGTACAGTCAGTATGAATGGAGCTGAGTCACGATTCACAAAGATTGAGGTCGAAGGTATAAATCTTACAAATTCACAAAACGGAACTATTGATATCTCGCAACTGCCTTCAAAATTTATTAAAAACATAGCCTATTCAACTTCAGGTAAGAAAGACTTTTCAGGCAAAAATTCTGAAGGAGTTATAAAAATTGAGCCCTGGCAAAATAAAAATACACTCTCATTTGGTAGTGGTAGTTTTGGAAAATGGGAAAGTTCTGCTACAGTCTACCTCAAAGGTGAAAATCAAAATTTCAATCTCTTGATTGGGAAAAAACATGTTGATGGGGATTATAAAGTAAAAAATCCCTTTACTGGGAAAATTAAAAAACGAAAAAATAATAATTTTGATCAAGAGTATCTAGCATTCCAGTATAAAAATATATTTTCGTCTCAAATATTTTTAAAGGCTTTATATCTATTTTCCAAACAGGATAGGGGAGTAGCAGGTCAAATATGGTCTCCTACTTATAATTCTTATCGTCAGGATTATATAAATCTGGCAGGTGTAAAATTAGGATGGGTTAATGAATTAGGGAATGGTAAGATATTAACTAATCTTAGAAAATCGAAAGACCAGTTTTATCAATATTCGAATCATAATATCAATAAAGTATCCACTTATTCCACCGAAGTTGAGCAAAATTTTAACATTCTTTCTAACCTATCTTCCAGTTTAGATCTACAGATGAATAAAGATTTCATAAATAGTGATCAGGCTGGTGATCATGAAAGGATTTCTTATAGTTCTACTGGTGAGTTAAAGTGGCAAAATGATGATTTTACAATTAGCCCTTCAATCAATTATAGCAATTCACCGCATCTGTATTCAAAAAATACATGGCAAATGGATTTTGTTTTTCGTCCTGGAATATATTTTTTAGAAAATTTTTTCTTTACGACCGGAAACTACTTTCATTATCCCAGCTTTAATGATCTCTACTGGGAACCTGGAGGAAATGAAAATCTAAAGCCTGAGTACACAGATAATTATACTTTAGGATTTACATTTAATCTTCTGTCTAAAAGTGATCTAAAGATTCATCTCTACAAAAAAGTAAGCGAGAATCTGATACGCTGGCTTCCTTCAAGATCATACTGGATCCCTAAAAATGTTAAAAAATCGATTAGAAAAGGTGGTAAATTAACTTTTTCATACGGAATCCCTAAACTCCCTATCAAATTAAACCTTAATTATAATTACACCTTGGGTGAAAATAAAACCAAAAACAGGAAACTACGTTATTTCCCCTCACATTCAGGTAATTTGAGTGTTAATTATATAGGTGATATTTTTCAAGTGGGTTACCAGTTAAGTTATACCGGACAAAGAATAGCAATGCATGGTTATCCTGCAAATACGGTTTTGGATTCGTTTCTGAAACACAGGTTAATGGGGCAGTCTACTATTGCAACAAGTATAGCTAAGATTAAAATATCTGGAAATATTGATAATTTATTTGATAGAAAATATCAGAGAATCTATGGTTATCCCGAACCAGGTAGAAAGTATGGTTTAAATTTAACCTTTGAATTCAAATAGAGGATTATATTTTGACTAAACACACATCTAGAAAAGACTGAGAACCCAGTTAATTATTAATTTATATCTCTATAAAATGGATCGGATATTTCAAAAGCATCTTTTGATAAAATTATTAAGTAGTTGTTTTAATAGGTTTTATTTAGCGTCATAAATATTCGAGGCAAAGCCTCTTAGAAAAGTATGCGTTACCAGGCAGGAGCCTAGTAACGAGCCGAAAATAGAAGAATAGATTAGTGAGTATTAATAATGGGGTCATGACTATTTAAATCGAAAATTAATTATTAATTGTAAAAATAGGAGAAAAAATGAGGAAATTGTTAATTTTAATATTATTAGTTCCCTTAATTTGTTTTTCTGCGAGTCATACTTACATATTATCAGAGGGTAATATGGGTTACCACAATTCTTCCTTGTGGGAATGCACGGATGGTATAAAGACTGACTCAATTTTGAACATTGGGGATGTAGGTCAATCTATGAAGATTTATAATGGAAAAATGTATGCAATCATGAATAATTCTCATTCCATTAATATTTATGAGATTGGTGATAATCTTAATAAATCTGCTGTGATTGATTTAAAGAATGCTTTACCAAGATATATGGAAATAGTAAATGGTATAGGATATGTTACTTGTTGGGATACAAAAGGAATTATCAGTATAGACTTACAAAATAATACTATTCAGGATACAGTATTGCTAGATAGGTTGCCAGAGGATATTGTTTCACAGAATGGAAAACTATATACTTCTGCAAATATGGTGGAATATCTAGGGGCTTCTGATAGTGTGGTATTTGAGATTGATATTAGTAAAGAAGCACCAGAAGTTACTGATACTTTCGAGGTGGTAAAGGGTCCGGGACCTTTATTGATTAATGAAGGTAAACTATGGGTGTCTTCAACCTATTATGATTCTGAGTACAACACCTACTGTGGAGTGTCAAAAATAAATCTTAATACGAAAAAAGTAACAAAAAAAGATTATGGAATTAGTTTTAATTTTTCAGCTGACTTAATTAAACATGATTCAAATATTTATAGAGCATATAAAAACGGGATAGTACAAATCAATAAAAACCTCTCATTTGATGAAGATTCAAAAATAGGTGATCTGCCAGCAAATGTATATTCAGTTGCTAAAAATAATAATCGAATCTATTTAGGTACTACATCCGATAGTTTAGGCACAGTTTTTGTCATGGATTTTCAGGGCAATACCAGTGATACATTTAAGGTCGGAGCATATCCTGGTTCTTTTGCTTTCTATAATTCAAATCAAACTTCTTTTGCAGAAGGAAATGGAGTAAATAATAATGAATTTACTTTAAATCAGAATTACCCCAATCCTTTCAATCCTGTTACTAATATTTCCTATCAAATACCTCGCAAAAGTAAAGTCAAGATTGCTATTTATGACCTAAAAGGTAGAAAAATCAAAACATTGGTTGATCAGAAGCAATCTCAAGGTACTCATCGAGTGAGATGGGAAGCCAGAAATAGTCAGGGTGAGAGAGTTGCGACAGGAGTATACTTTTATCAACTCCAGACCAGAAATCAGGTTAAGACTGGTAAAATGTTGTATATGAAGTAGTTCAACCATAATAAAAAATATATATTCCAGCCCTTCAGATTTTATTGATCTGAAGGGCTTTTATTTTATTCAAATACATTTCAAAATAGTCTATCTGGAGTTTTGAAGCTTGTTATTTCAGAAATATGACATTCTTATACTAGTATTTCAAACTTATTTTTTCCGAGGAAATTTTATCTTATTTAATATATAATTACTTGATAGTAAGGCTAGTATGAATAATTTATAGATTACCCATATTGATCTATAATGTTTAGTGGAATTGATCCCTAAAGAAACTTGGTGAAATTTACTCAAGGAAAATTATATCCCAGCCCAGGGCTGTGGAAGTATAAAAATTAACAACCCTGAAGGGGTTGAATACATGCATATTTATTCCAACCTGAAAAATTCATTACCATTTCCCTTAGGTCACATAGGACTCCTTGGGAGGATCTCTAGCGAGGCATTTTTCACACAAGGGCCATGGGGGTTACCTTAAAATTATTCATAACCATAAAAACTGAGTTTTTATAGAATAGGGTATTTCAAATAATAAAAAATAACTTCTTAACCCACCATTTTAAAATGGTTATGAATAATTCAGGCCAAAACATATTTTTCATTATAATCTATATCATAATTCTCCAGGAATTTGCGATATTCCTGCTGGAAAGGTAACTTTTGATGATGTTCTTTTTGTCTGGCTATGTATTTAGATACAGTAAATACCTGAGATTTTGAGACGGAAAAAACACCATAGCCATTTTGTCAGTGAAAATTATTGTATTTATTTCCTTTTTTTATCGTTTCTATAATTTTACTAATGGAAATTACTCCAGGAAATGTATTTAAGATATGAATATGGTTTGAATTCCCTCCAATTTTCATAGGCGTACAATCAATATTTATTAAAATCCCAGCTACAAATGTATGCAAATGGCTTTCTATATTCTGGTCAATAATATCTCTCCGATTTTTGGTACTAAAAATAGTATGCAGACAAATTTTGGATAGACTTTGTGGCATTTCTCTCCCCTCACTTTATATGGATTTATTATTCCCTTTCAGGGAATATGCATCCCCTGTTTACCTTGTTCCCAGGGCGTTGCCCTGGGCTCGGTTATATTTCTCCTTTGGAGAAAATGATATATACCTGAAAAATTCATTACCATTTCCCAGGGGGCACTTAGGCCATGGCATTTTCTACCCTACGGGCCGCCCCAAAAGGGATCCCCTGGGAAATAGTCCTCCCAAGGATCGGGGCTTTCGTCTCGCCTCAAAGGTCACTTTGGACTCCTTAGGAGGTCACTTAGGTCACAACGGTCACCAGGGACTTCGATGAAGACTCACATGGGAGGTCACATAGGACCCCTAGGGGGATCCTTGGGAAAAGCCCAAATTTTTGTAAAGTAATTTGTTAAACTTTTATTCATCTGTCGTTTATGCATTTAATTTCTGATTGTCATGAATAATCCAGTAAAAAACAAAGCAAAGTTGCAGATTGTTAATGGATTTGCAGTAAAATGTAGTTAATTTGGTATTTTATGTGGTTAAATATTTAAGATTTACTGTTGAGGAATTAGTTGAATATAAAAATCATACAAATCGTAAACTAATGCTAAGGTTGTGAAAATAAGACTACTTACTCCGAGTAGAAATTAATTGATTATCAGATTCCCAAAAGTTAAATTGGTAGGGTATTTTGGAATTTGAATAACATATCTAAAAGGAGGAAAATGGCAGATACTTCAGACATCAGAAAAGGTATGGTTGTTAGGTATAAAGATGGTTTATATAAAATTGAAGATTTTCAGCATTTCAAAATGGCCCGGGGTAAGGCAAAGGTCAGAACAAAATTGAAAAATGTAAGAGATGGCAGCGTTATTCAGCATACCTTTCGTCCGAATGATGATATTGATGCAGTCCGATTGGAAGCGCGAGAAATGCAGTATTTATACAAAGATGGAGAAGCTTATGTATTTATGGATAATCGTGATTACCAGCAGGTAAATATTGCAGATGAAGTCTGTGGTGAAGTTACAAAATTTTTAAAAGAAAACGACACAGTTAAAGTACTTTTTGATGGAACTACACCTGTTGATATTAGATTGCCAGTTAAGGTTGATCTGGAAGTAGTAGATGCTCCACCGGGAGTGGTTGGAGACACGGCCCAGGGAGGAGAAAAGAAAGTAACTGTAGAAACAGGTTACAAAGTTAAAGTACCTTTGTTTATTGAAGAAGGTGATATTATTCGTATTGATACTCGTTCTGGTGAATATAAGGAAAGAGTGAATAATTAAGGTAAGGAAGGATTATACATGAAAATATCAAAAATACGGGAACTCGTAGAAATTGTTGAGAAACATGATATAGAAGAGATAGAAATTTCCAAGTGGTGGGGATCTAATCTAAGAGTCTCTAAGTCAGCCGGTATTCAAAAAGTAGAAAAGTCAACTACGACACAAAAAGAAGTTGTTGACAAACAACCCTCTAAAAAGACTACTCCAAAGACAGAGGAGCAAGAAACAGAGCAACAAAAAGAAACAGCAGAGGAAGAGAAAGAGGAAGCAGAGGCTGAAAATAGGGTTAAAATAGAAACCCCGATTGTAGGGACTTTCTATAGAGCACCTGCCCCAGATGCTGATAATTTTGTTGAACCAGGAGATACTTTTCAAGAAGGTGATACTCTCTGTATTATTGAAGCAATGAAGGTTATGAATGAAATCGAAGCAGAATTTTCTGGTAAAGTCATTGATGTCCTGGTAGAAAATTCTGAGCCAGTAGAGTATGAAGAACCACTTTTTCTGGTCGAAAAATATTAATTTTAAACAAAAGTTGAACCAGTGATTAATAAAATATTAATAGCAAACAGAGGCGAAATTGCTCTGAGAATAATCAGAGCCTGTCATGAACTTGATATCTCGACAGTAGCAGTTTATTCAACTGCTGATGAACTATCTTTACATGTCAAATATGCTGATGAAGCGGTTTGTATTGGTCCAGCCTCCAGTACTGACAGTTATTTAAAAAAATCTCAAATAATTAGTGCTGCAGAAGTAACCAATGCTGACGCCATCCATCCTGGATATGGTTATTTCGCTGAAAACGCAGATTTTGCCCGGATGTGTGAAGAGCATGATATTAAATTTGTCGGACCGCGTGCCGAGGTCATAGATGCTATGGGAAATAAAGCTCAAGCAAGAAATAAAATGAAAGAGGTTGGCGTTCCAGTAATTCCAGGTAGCGAAGGTGCGGTTACGAAGTTTGAAAACATAAAAGGATTAGTAAAAGATATAGGTTATCCTGTTTTGCTCAAAGCTAGTTCTGGTGGAGGTGGGCGAGGCATGAGAATTGTCCAAAAACCTTCCGAACTTAAAAATGCTTATGACTCAGCCAGTTCTGAGGCCGAAGCTGCTTTTGGTGACCCTGCCCTCTATGTTGAAAAATTGGTTTTGGAAGCAAAACATATTGAAGTACAAATAATGGCAGATGAACATGGCAATGTAATCCATCTAGGTGAAAGAGATTGTTCTATACAACGCCGACATCAAAAATTAATTGAAGAATCACCTTCAGCAGTAGTAGATTCAGAATTAAGAGATGAAATTGGGTCTGCCGCTGTTAAAGCAGCTAAAGCAGTTGATTATGAAGGGCCTGGAACAGTTGAATTCCTGCTGGATGAGGATAAAAACTTCTATTTTATTGAAATGAATACCCGAATTCAGGTGGAACATCCGGTGACAGAGATGGTTACAGGATATGATATTGTCAAGGGCCAGGTAGAAGTAGCAGATGGTAAAACATTGCCAGATTGGACTGAAAATTTTCAGTTAAGAGGACACTCAATAGAATGTAGAATCAATGCGGAAGATCCTGAAAAAGATTTTCGTCCTTCCCCCGGGAAGATAGAATCTTTCCATATGCCTGGCGGAATGGGAGTAAGGATGGATACACATATTTATGGGGGATATAATATGCCTCCTCATTATGATTCTCTATTGGGAAAATTAATAACTCATGGAAAGAATAGAGAAGAAGCAATCAAAAGAATGGAAAGGGCACTGGATGAATTGGTAGTGGAAGGGGTAAAAACTATCGCTCCTTTACATGAATCTATTATAACAAATAAAAAATTTCGTGATGGTAAATTTCATACTGGATTTATGGACACTTTTAAATACGAGTAACTTAGATTATTAAATTAGTAACTTTTGGGTAACTATTAATAGAAAAATAGCTCACTTCCTTGATTCTGAAATATTCTGGTAAAATGGGTTAATATCTTAAATTAGAGGGAAAACCGGTTTGGAAAAACAAATTTATAATTATTTAAATAGCGTTGTAGATAATAAAGGAGCAGGCTATCTGATTTTAATTGATCCTGATACTCGTAGACCCTCGGAATTAAAAAATTTTGTGAATAAGATTAATCAATATGAAGTAGATGGTATTTTGATTGGTGGAAGTTTGTTGATGGATTCTGAATTTGATCAAACAGTAGAAATAGTCAAAAGTGAGAGCGAAATTCCTGTAATACTTTTTCCAGGCTCTGCTCAACAATTGTCAGCTAAAGCTGATGCGATCCTGTATATGTCGCTTTTGAGTGGACGAAATTCTCGTTATTTAATTGAGGAACAGGTAACTTCGGCCCCGTTTATCAAAAAGAATAATATTGAAGCTATTTCAACTGGATATATTTTATTTAATTGTGGTAAAACAACTACGGTGGAGTTTGTGAGTAATACAAGACCTTTACCGCCTCATAAACCAGAAATAGCTGTCTCCCATGCTTTAGCAGCTCAGTATATGGGAATGGATTTGATCTATCTGGAAGCAGGAAGTGGAGCTGATCGGCATATTCCTCAAGAAGTAATACAACAAGTAAATAAATTTATTGATATTCCAATTATTACTGGTGGTGGGATACGACAACCTTCTCAAGCGCAAGAGATCATTCAGTCCGGTAGTGATTTTATAGTTACGGGGAATATTTTTGATGATGATAGTAATAGTAAATTGATTGATGAATTTATTAATTCAATTCATTATAAAAATTAGGGAGCCGGGCAATGGGTGATCAAGATGTTGATATTATCGAAAAACAATTGCTGGATAGCGCTCAAGTTAAACAAAAAATTGTAGAATGTTGTCTCGAGGAAATACAAAAAGCCGCTCAGATTTTAAGCAATAGTATTGAAGATAATAGAAAGGTATTTCTATGTGGTAATGGTGGGAGTGCTGCTGATAGTCAACATTTGGCAGCAGAATTAGTAGTGAAATTAAACCTAGAAAGAGAAGCAATACCTGCGATTGCACTCACTACTGATAGTTCAATTATAACTGCAGAATCTAATGATGTTGGTTTTGGAACAATTTTTCGAAGACAATTGGAAGCCTTAGCCAATCCTGGCGATGTATTAATTGGTATAAGCACCAGTGGAAATTCTCAAAACGTTCTGAATGCTATTGAGTATTGTAATCAGAATGATGTAATTACAATTGGGTTAACTGGTGGAGATGGAGGAACTCTTGAGGATATTGCCAGCCATTCTATTGTAGTTCCTTCTCAAAATGTGCAAAGAATTCAAGAAGGTCATATAACCATTGGACATATATTATGTGACCTTGTGGAAAAAGAAATAGTGAAAAACTGCTAGTAATAATTTGAAAATTTTGTAAATATATAATAAAAATTTCTTTAATAAATCTAATTAGGTCAGAGTGGGATAATATTGGTAGAAAATTGCAGAATAATGTTGCCTTGGAATGGTAATAAAACAAAATATGGTGAATTTTCCGGGTTTATAGAATGCTACAATTCTTAGATGAATTTATAGATCATATTAGAGTTGAAAGGAATCTTTCACACAACACTATTTCCGCTTATAAAAATGATCTAAATAGATATTGTGAGTATTTGGAAGAAAGAAAAATTGTCTCCCCACAGTCCGTAAAATTAAAAGATATACAAAAATTCATAAATATTTTGAGTGAGATAGGCTTATCTGAAAGAACAATAGCACGAAATATATCTGCTATTAAATCATTTCATCATTTCCTAGTAATAGAAGAAGATGTTGAAAAAAATCCTACTGAATTTTTAGAAGCCCCAAAAATCTCCAGAAAATTACCAGAGACTCTTGAATTGCAGGAGGTTGAGAAAATATTGAATGTAATAGATCAGAGTTCAGATAAAGGAATCCGCGATAGAGCTATTATAGAATTACTTTATTCTACTGGAATACGGGTTTCAGAACTTCTTAATCTAGAAAAATCAGAAGTCTATTTTGACGAAGGTTTTATCCGTATTTTTGGAAAAGGAAGAAAAGAACGAGTGGTCCCTTTTGGTGAGTGTGCTAAAAATGCCCTTCAGAAATATATTAAGGGAGTAAGAGTAAGTCTGATCCAAAAGGGAGATAGTGAAAATAAGGTCTTTTTAAATTTGAGAGGTAGCCCTTTATCAAGAATGGGGGTCTGGAAAATAATTCGCAATTATGTTAAGCAAACTGATATTGATAAAAAAGTTAGTCCCCATGTGTTTCGACACTCTTTTGCTACCCATCTATTAGAGGGTGGTGCAAATTTAAGAGCTGTCCAGAAGATGTTGGGACATGTAGATATATCGACTACAGAAATTTATACCCATCTTGATAAAAGTTATCTGAAAGAACAACATAAAACATATCATCCGAGGTGGAAATGAATATAAATTTGCAACAAATAGTTTTGATAGCTCCTCCTATTTTATTGGCTTTAACTGTTCATGAATACATGCACGGCTGGGTAGCCAATCAGCTTGGTGACCCCACTGCCAAAATGGAGGGCCGTTTAACATTAAATCCGCTAGTACATCTGGATCCTATTGGTACAATTATGGTATTTTTAGTTCATTTTGGTTGGGCTAAGCCAGTGCCAGTAAATCCTGCTAATCTTAATGATCCTCAAAGAGATATGACCTATGTCTCTTTAGCAGGCCCTTCTGCAAATATGGCTTTAGGATTTGTGAGCGGAGTATTATTAAGAACCATTAAAGTGGGGATGTTTGATTTTTTACCAACCACACTAATTCAGCCATTTTTTACGATGGTTATGTTTAGCCTTCAGATTAATATTGCTCTAGCCTTTTTTAATTTATTACCTATTCCTCCCCTTGATGGATCAAAGATACTTTTTGGTATCCTGCCGCCTAAATATGAACATATTGCGGTTTGGCTAAAACAATATGGAGGATTTATTTTAATGGGACTAATCCTGTTTGGGTGGATAACAAACGTATCTATTATTTGGGGCGTTTTATCCCCATTTGTACAATTTTTCTCAAAATTATTTGGAGGAATATAATGTTTAAGAAGGATAAAAACCGACGTTTTAAAATAAAAGATAAATCAGATAGTGAAGATGGAGCTGGAATTAGATTTAAAAAAATAACTAAAAAAAGGCCAACTAAAAATATTTGGGTCTTAATTGCCCTTTTAATAGTAGCAATTTTAATATATCTCTATCTAAGGGGAATGATTTAATTATAAAATCAGGATTCAATTGCAATGGATGAAGAGAAAAAGAAAGTTAGAAAAAAGAAGAAAAAGAAAAAAGAGTATTTAAGCAGAGGAAGTAAAGAAGCTTTGTTGGGTTTATTTGTATTAATTATATTTTTCATTATCGTAAATATGATCTGGGGATGTGGATAGATCAGAAATTGTTTTTTTTCAATAAAATATTAATTAAAGGGAGTATTCATCAAAGAATTAATAGAATGTGTACCTAATTTTAGCGCCGGGAAGGATAAGAACACTGTCCAGAGAATAGTTAAATCTATTCAAAATGTAGAAGGGGTAATAGTCTTGAATGTCGATCGTGGTGTTTCTGCGAATCGTACAGTGGTGACTTTTGTTGGGGATAAAACAAGTATTATTAAAGGAGCATGGCAAGGTATTCAAACAGCAGCTGATCTAATAGACATGAGAGAACATAAAGGTGAACATCCCAGAGTTGGTGCAATTGATGTATGTCCATTTATTCCGGTTGAGAATGTTAATATGAAGGAATGCGTGATGTTATCTAGAGAGTTGGGTAAAAAGGTTGCAAAACTACTTAATATCCCGGTTTATTTATACGAAAAATCAGCAGTTAAACCTGGACGAAAGAGACTGGAAAATATTAGGAGAGGTGAATACGAAAAATTATCAATAAAAATGCAAGATGATAAATGGAAACCTGATTATGGTGATACTTTTAATGAGAAATTAGGAGCAATGGTAACAGGCGCACGAAATTTTTTGGTCGCCTACAATGTGAATCTGAATACAAGGGATCGAAGTATAGCAGAACTTATAGCAGGACAAATTAGAGAAAGTGGCAGAAGTATAGTAGATAAAAATGGTACAGAAAAAAAAGTCCCTGGACTATTAAAAAATATTAAAGCTGTGGGGTGGTTTATTGAAGAGTATGGATGTGCTCAGGTATCGATGAATTTGACTGATTATACAGCTACTCCCCTTTATGTTATCTATGAGACTATTAAAGAATTGGCCAGATTAGAAGGAACTCATGTTACAGGATCAGAAATAGTTGGTATTATACCCAAGGACGGATTGCTTGAGACCGGTTCTTATTATTTAGAAAAACAGAATAAGGAAACAGAAGCGGAGGAAGATAAAATAGCTG
>Ga0102941_1000389_pt1 | contig 20139 bp, 18 predicted proteins | sample SalPonR2_C_D2_MG_FD_79281 | JGI IMG/M metagenome (GOLD analysis project Ga0102941, IMG submission 79281) | Salt pond soil microbial communities from South San Francisco under conditions of wetland restoration - Salt Pond MetaG R2_C_D2_MG | ecosystem: Environmental > Aquatic > Marine > Intertidal... | reverse complement strand
CATCATCACTAGCAAAAGTAAGTTGGGCACTTTCTTTGAATCTATCTTTTAACTTTCTAAATTCATATTCATCGTATATTTTCATTAGCTCTTCTTTATCAGCTTCTACATATTGGAAAAAGTTCAAATCATAATCTAATGGTAGATTTTTTATGATTTTAGCTAAAGTATAGCTTAAGTAAGCTTGGCTTTTTTCCTTTTCCAATTTTTCTTTCCTTTTACCTTTGATTTCATCGATGTTTTCGTAGACTCCATCTAAATTTTTGTATTTTTTCAAAAGTTTAAGTCCAGTTTTTTCTCCTATCCCATAGACTCCCGGTATGTTATCTGAACTATCTCCCATTAAAGCCTTTAGATCTATAAATTGATCAGGAGTTATTCCATATTTTTCTTGCATTTTTTCTTCGTCAAATTCCACAATATTTGTTACACCCGTCTTAGTTAAGATTACAGTTATATCTTTTTCAATTAATTGAAGATAATCTTTATCGCTTGTAACTAAATAGCTCTCTATTCCCTTGTCTTTGAATTTGTTTGCTAGAGATCCAGCTACGTCATCAGCTTCATATCCATCTATTTCTAAGTATTCAATATTGTGTTTATCTAAAACGTCTCTTATCATTCCAAACTGCATTACTAATTCATTCGGTGCTTTTGCTCTTCCTGCTTTATAGTCTTCATATTTTTCGTGCCTAAAAGTGGGCTTATCAGGATCAAAAGCTACACAAATATATTTAGGTTCATAATCTTCAATGATTTTATAAAGCATAGTTAAAAATCCGTACACTGCATTTGTAAATACTCCCTTTTTATTTTTTAAAGGCGGTAATGCATAATATGCTCTGAATAAAACACTGTTTCCATCAATAATTACAAATTTATCTTTACTCATATATAAAACTCCCTAATTAATTATTTTGTCTATTATACATACTATATTATATTTTAATATCAATTACAAACATAAAAAAAGCCTCTATTAAGAGGCTTTAAAAAGTATTTTTATTCTTTATTGAAAATTTTCTTTACTAATATCCACACTATAAATAAAATTATTATCATAAGTATTAATACCGGTAAAAATCCTATAAAGGATATAAATGTATTTTCCATGAAATTAATCATTCTATTTATTGACCTAGTGAAGCTTTCCTTTGCTTCAGACCATATATTTTCATCTACGGGCTGTATTCTACCTTTATCTTCAATTTCTATTACACCAAGATAAATTGTTGACATTGAAGCTCTATTGTCTATATCTGAAAGATTCATTTTAAAATTATCTATTTGACTTCTTATTCTTGATAATTCACTTTCTATTTGCATAATTTCTGTTACATTTTCAGCCTTTTTCATCAATTCTCTTAGTCTTTCTTCTTGTACTTCTAAATTTTTAACCTTATTGTCTATTTCATAATAATTTCTAGTTACGTCATTTTCATTTATCGATTCTTGTATTAATTCTCCTTCATCTTTAAGGTAAACAAATACTGATTGAAAAGCCTCATTTGGTATTCTAACTGTAAATCTTCCGTTTCTTAATTTTACCTTATTATTATTATTATCGTAGTAGTAATTATTTGTATATGTTTCCATATTTTCTATATATCCATTATTATCGGAAACTATTGACTTAATTTTTTCAACGTATGTATCGTATTCAGAAGTTTCTATTTCCAGTGTACCCGTTTTTATTATCTTTAACTCTTTATCTCTGTAATTTTTATCTTCTGAAGCTATGCCAACATTTTTGTTACCATCAGTAGTCCCGGAAAATCCCATTTCTTCTCTTAAAGCTTCATCATACTCTGCTTCTTCATAATCAGCTGATGATTCTGAAGTAAAGCCAGGTGCTTCAGATTCAACTACTGGTGCTTCTTTAGGAAAACCAGGTTCTTCAGCTGATTCCTCCATAAATCCCATATCGTTAGAAGATTTTCCTCCCATACCTAGGTTTGAAAAGGCGAATGTTGCTCCTAATAAAACAACAAAGCTTGCTGCTATTGCCGTTATTCTTTTCCAGTTCCATCTATTCTTTGGTTTCTTTTCTATTAATTTATAGTGAAGTTTTTCACAATATCCTTCTGGTAATTTTTCGAGAGGTGTATCCCTTACTATCTCAACAATAGTTTTTGTGTTTTCTAAATTTATACGACAATTTTCACATTTATTAAGATGCTCCTCAAATTCTGCTGCTTCTTTGTCTGTAAGTTTCTTATCTATATATAAAGATATTCTTTCTTCAAATTCCTTACAGTTCATAAAATCACCTTCCATTTTTCTACATATTTTGTATGATTATTTCTTTTAATTTTTCTCTACCTCTGCTTATTCTAGACTTAACCGTTCCCTCATTACAGCCAAGTATCTTTGAAATTTCTTTATATTTAAATCCCTGAATATCTCTAAGTATAATTACATTTTTAAAGTCATCATCCATCATATTTATGCTTTTATTGACCAATTGTTTATTAAGCTTTTCTGACAACAATTTTTCCGGATTTTTTTTATTATCTTCTACTTGTTTTGGTATGTCATCATAACCATAGTGAATAGGTTCATCTAAGGATGATGTTTTCAGTCTCTTCTTTCTCTTGAAGTCAATACAGGTGTTGAATACTATCTTGTACATCCAAGTTTTAAATGAAGAATTCATATTAAAACTTTTTATATTTTGGTACACTTTTACCAATGCTTCCTGAGAAATATCTTCAGCGTCTTCTTTATTTTTTAGTATTTTAAGAGCTATATTATATGCGTATTTTTTATGTTCTTTAATTAATTTTTCAAAAGCTTCTACATCACCTTTTTGACTTTTTCTTATTAAGTCTTGGTTCATATTATATTCACCCCTGTTATTATTTATTTAGACGTAACAAATCTATTTTAGTTCCATTTTTTTATTTATTACTTGATTATACTATATTGAATACCCTTTTACAATTTCAGATAATTAATTTAATTAATTCTTAATATGTTGATAATTGTCAATCAAAGATTGAATATATATTCTATTTGTGTTATTATAACATTGGTTTTTTATTAGGTTAATTAGCTTGTTTTCTTATAATTTAGGAGTGATAACATTTGAATATTTTCTTTATTTTATTCTATACTATAATTTGGATTATTTTTTCAGAAAACTTGACTTTAGAAATTTTAGTCATAGGTTTCTTTTTTTCTATATACATATCTTTTATAAATAAATCTTTATTAAAATATGAAAAACCAAAGTTAAATTTTGGGTATTTTATTTTATTTTTTAAATATTTATTTCTTTTACTAGTTGAAATAGTTAAGGCTAATGTACATGTCGCTTTAATTATTCTAAGTCCTAAGCCTAAACTAGATTCTACTATAATTAAACATACAACTAAATTAAAATCTGATTTCCATAAAATGATTTTAGCTAATTCAATAACTTTAACTCCAGGTACATTAACTATAAGTGTAGAGGCAAATTGCCTTAAAGTACACTGTTTAAAAGAAAACTTTAAGTTAGGTATTGAAAATTCTAAATTTGAAAAAATACTACTTCAAATCGAGGAAAAATATTATGATTAGTTTGTTAAAATTTTCTTTAATTTTTTTATCTGTTACAATTTTTTTATGTATGTACAGAGCTATTAAAGGCCCTAGTATTGCCGACAGAATCATAGCAATCAATGTAGTTAATACAAAGGTTATAACTATAATTATCGGAGTATCGTTTATTTTCCACGAAACTTACTTTATTGATGTTGCATTAGTTTATGCCTTAATTAGCTTTACAGCTTCTGTATTAATATCTAAAGTTATAAAGGAGTCCTAACATGAAGGTAGTTTTATTTTCTATTTTTTTAATTTCTGGTTTATTCTTTTTTGCTGTTGGTACTCTAGGTATCCTAAGATTTCCTGATCTTTACACAAGAGCTCATAGTTCAGCTAAATGCGACACATTAGGAGCTTTTTTAACTCTTATATCTTTTTGTATTTATAACGGATTTAATCCAGTAACATTTAAAATTATTCTTATAATTATTTTTATTTTTATAACTACTCCTACTGCGACTCATATAATAGCTAGAGGAAATTATGAAAAAGAAGGAGATTCTAAAAATGGAAAGCTTTAGCATAATAATAATGATTTTTTTAATTATCTTTTCTATATCAGTATCCATTATTAAAAATTTATTAGCTAGTGTAGTCGTTTTTATGGTATATAGTTTACTTATGGCTATATTGTGGCAACAGCTAAATGCTCCTGATTTAGCAATAACGGAAGCAGCTGTAGGCGCTGGTGTTACCACTCTTTTATTTGTATTAACTATAAGAAGGGTTAAAGGTGAACATAATGAGAAAAATTAGTGCCAGCTTAATAACTATAATACTTATCTCTATTTTATTAATTGGAGTTAGTGATCTTCCTGAATTTGGAAAGGAAAACAACCCAAGTAATAATATTCTAAGTAAAACTTATATAGAAAATACTAGCAAAGAAACTGGAGCTGCAAACATAGTTACTGGAATTATTCTTGACTATCGAGCATTAGACACATTAATGGAAGCCACTGTTTTATTTAGCGGTGTAACTGTTATTATACTGCTTTTCAAAGTATAGGAGTTTAATATGAATAAAGATATAATACTAAAGGAAGTAGGCAAAATAATAATCCCTCTAGTACAGCTTTTTGGCATATATGTAATTATCAACGGTCACCTTTCTCCTGGTGGAGGTTTTTCCGGAGGAACTGTACTTGGAACCTCTTTGATTATAATGCATTTAATATACGGTGAAGACTTTGTGAAAAATATATATTCAAGAAAAAAACTTCTTATCGGTATTAGTTCTTCATTGATTTTTTATACTATAATAAAGGGATACAGCTTTTTATCTTATGAATTAGAACTTCCACACCCGCCTTTAGGTAAACTCGGCAGTATATTAAGTGCTGGATTTATTCTCCCACTAAATATAGCTGTGGGTATAGTTGTTGCTTGTGTATTCTATATTATTTTTTCGATTTTTATAAAGGATGAGGTTTAATATGGATATTATTTTAACTAATTATTTTGAAACTGGAGCTGTGATACTTTTTGGTGTAGGATTTGCTACTCTTATGCTTCATCGAAATTTAATAAAAAAAATTATAGGTATGAATATTATGGATACTGCAATATTCCTGTTTTTTATAGCTAAGGGTTATATAAAAGGGAAGGATGCACCAATTATAATCAACTCTTTTAATGGGGTCGATACTTATATTAACCCTATTCCAAGTGCCCTTATGCTTACCGGTATTGTTGTCGCCGTTACAACTACTGCCTTTGCATTAGCATTAACTATAAAGCTTTACAATCACTACCAAACTGTTGATTTAGAAGTAATCCTAAGAATGAGAGGAGAAAACAATGATTAACTATATACCTATTATTAATATTTTAATTTTAATTTTATTCTCTTTTGTAATGATGCTTATTAGGAAAAATAATATTGTAAAATTTATTTCTTTAGCATCTAATATTTTTATATTTTTGCTCTCTATATTATTAGTAAAAAAAGTACTAATTGAAGAAGTTATAACCTTGTCAATAGGGAATCCAAGTAATTTACTTGGTATAGAGTTTTATGTTGGCAAATCTGAAGCCTTAGTAGCTTTAGTATTTACCTTTGTTATGGTAATGATATTGTGGTACTCAAAGTTCAATTTAGAAAAAGAAGTAGAAGAGAACAGATTATCTTTCTTTTATATTTTAATAAACATACTTTTAGCATCACTTTTAGGAGTAATTTACACAAATGATCTCTTTAATAGTTATGTTTTTATAGAAGTCTCAACGCTTTCTGCCTGCGGTATAATTATTTTAAAAGATAAAAAAGAAAACATCAAAGCAACTGTAAAGTATTTGATTATGAGTACTATCGGATCAGGATTGGTTTTAATGGCTATCGCATATATATATTCTATTACAGGTCATTTAAATATAAGTAATATACATGAAATAATTATAAATAATTATCAATTTCACAGAAATGCCGTCTTAATTATATTAGGACTGTTTACAGTTGGTTTAGGTATAAAAAGTGCTGTGTTTCCTCTTCACAGTTGGCTTCCTGATGCTCACTCTTCAGCGCCAACCCCTGCTAGTGCTGCCTTATCTGCCTTAGTTATTAAGGTTTATGTGTTTATGTTAATGAAGGTTTTGTTCAGAATGTTCAGCTATGAAATAGTCAATAGTTTTATCATTATGGACATAATTCTTCTTTTAGGCTCTATGGGTATGATTTTTGGATCTATTATGGCAATAATGCAAAAAGAATTAAAGAGAATGGTTGCATATTCAAGTGTAGCTCAAATGGGTTACATTGTTTTTGGTATAGGCCTAGGTACTGTTTCAGGTACTGCCATAGCTATATACCATATAATCGGCCATGCCGTTACTAAATCATCTCTTTTCTTGATATCTGGTTTGTTTATAAAGAAAACAGGAAGCAAGAAAATTGAAGACTTAAAGGGTATAGGTAGAGAAATGCCCTTTACATTAGCTTTGTTTACCTTGGGTGCATTTTCTATGGTAGGTATTCCTATACTTCCAGGATTTATATCAAAATGGTATCTTTCACTAAGCTGTATAGAAGTAGGCCGAGTTCCTTTGATATTAATAATATTAGCCAGTTCTTTGCTAAATCTTTTATACTATTTTCCTATTGTAATAAATGGATATTTTGGTAATGAAAATCTCCAAGGAAAAATATATAAATCAAAAAAAATACCATTTGTGAGATTACTACCTATTTTTTTACTCGTTCTTTCTATGATTGTAATAGGCGGTATGTCCTATAATTTAATTGGATTATTCAGCATTTAAAAAGGAGTACAAAATGAACTTAGAAATATTGTTACCTATTTTGCTACCTCTAATTGTAGGTTTAGCAGTAGGTATAGTAAAACCTTCATATGACAAAAGAAATAAAATTATAATAGCTACTACAATGATAAATTTTTTCTTGGTTCTTTATATCTTAATATTCAAAACTAATAAAATACTTCACTTAATAAAAATAAATGAATTTTTAGATCTCTATCTCTATCCTGATAAAACGGGAATTATATTTGCTATACTAGTCTCCTCACTTTGGATTTTTACAACATTTTACTCAATTGATTATATGGGGGAAAAAAATAATTTAAGTAAATTCTTTATGTTTTTTCTGATAACAGAAGGAATTACTCTAGGCATAGCCTTTTCAGGAAATTTAATAACATTATATTTATTTTACGAGCTTCTTACGCTGTCAACATTTCCACTGGTTATTGAGAAAGGCTCTGAACTAGCTCTAAATGCAGGTAAAAAATACTTAATTTATTCTTTCTGTGGAGCTACTATGGTACTCTTTGGAGTAATACTACTTTTTAGCCAAACTCAAAATTTATCCTTTATTCCAGGAGGAATTGTTGGAAGTTTAGTATACGGAAACAAGGATATATTTTTAATGGTATATCTGCTTCTTTTTTTAGGATTTGGGGTTAAGGCTGCCCTTGTACCTTTCCATTCATGGCTACCATCAGCTATGGTAGCTCCTACACCGGTAAGTTCATTGCTTCACGCAGTAGCCGTTGTTAAATCCGGAATATTTGCTTTAGGTAGAATGACTTACTATGTGCTTGGTTGGAAGGTTATAGAATTTACTGAAGGTAATAAATATACTCTGGTGTTAGTTCTCTTGACTATATTAATGGGTTCTTTTTTAGCTATGCACCAAGAAAATCTTAAGAGAAGACTTGCCTACTCGACCATAAGTCAATTGGGATATATAATGCTGGCTTTAGTAATTTTTGATAGTAGTTCATATGTCGGTGGAATGCTGCATATGTTATTTCATGCAACTATTAAGATTACCCTATTCTTTTGTGTAGGTGCCATAATGCACTATGAAAACAAAACCGAGTTACATGAAATTGCCGGTATAGGTAAAAAAATGCCCAAAACTATGATTAGCTTTACTGTAGCTTCTATTTGTCTAATAGGTATTCCTCCGACAAATGGATTTGTTAGCAAATGGTTTCTTGCTATAGGAGGATTAGAGCAAGGTAGTTACCTAGTACCTATAATTCTTCTGCTGAGCGCATTTTTTACTGCTGGATATCTAATTCCTGTAATATCTACGGCTTTCTTTAAGGGAAATCCTGCCCAAGAAGTTGAAATATCCGAACCTAATAATTTTATGCTGGTTCCTATTATACTTCTTGCTTCAATAAATGTAATCCTGGGATTCTTTCCAAATGCAATTATAGATACAATACAGTTAGCAGCAGACAAATTATTTTAAAGGACGGATAAATATGGACAGACTACTTTTATTTATATTATTATTTCCTACAATAACAACTGCTATTTCTTTTTTTATCGGTAAAAATCATGAAACTGCAAGAAATGCAATAAATATTTTATCAACTTTCATAAATTTAGTAGTTGTTATTTATCTATATAAATACATCAAAACTGGTACTTTAAGTTTCCAGATATCCTACGTTATGGGTACTGGATTAAATTTAAAACTAGATGCTTTCAGATATGTATTTGTTTTAATCACTAGTTTTATATGGTTTATTGTAAATATATATTCAAGTCAATATTTATTTAACTATATTCACCGAAATAGATATCATTTTTTCTTTATGGTTACTTATATTAGTACCCTGGGTATATTTATTTCTGAAAATATAATTAATTTATTTACTTTTTTTGAAATTATGTCTTTTTCATCTTATCCATTGATAATTCATGATGAAGATGATGAAGCTCATGCAGCTGGTTGGACATATATGTCTATGGCAGTGGCTGGCGGTATGATACTCCTTATGGGAATATTTATACTGTATTCCTATACTCAAGTTCTAAATATTACTCAAATTTCTTATATATTACCTAAATTAGGATCAATAAAATATGTCATAAGTGGGTTGTTGATAATAGGATTTGGAATTAAAGCTGGTTTAGTACCTTTTCATATATGGCTTCCAAAAGCACATCCAGCAGCACCTACTCCTGCTAGTGCAATCTTATCTGGTATTTTGGTTAAAACCGGTATCTTTGGAATTCTAATTACTGTGATTTTCCTTATGAACTTCGACACTTATCTATCTTTTGCAATGCTTATCTTTGGATTTATAAATATATTTACTGGAGGAATTCTGGCTCTTTACCCTATAAACATCAAAAAAACTTTAGCCTACAGTACTATGAGCCAAATGGGTTATTTGTTTTTAGGTATAGGTTTAATTGGACTACTTAAGGACCATGGGTATTTAGCCGTATATGGCACTATGTTCCACATTTTTAATCATGCTATCTTTAAAGTAATGCTTTTTATGGGAGTTGGAATTATATATATGATTACTCATGAATTAGATATTAACAAACTTTATGGTTTTGGCAGATTTAAACCAATTTTAAAGATTACTTTTTTCATAGGTTTTTGTGCCATAATTGGATTACCTGGTTTCAACGGTTATTTAAGCAAAACTTTAATTCATCACAGTTTATCTGAGTATCTACATCATTTCTCTGATTTTACAAGGATTACCGTAGAAATATTATTTACTCTAGGAAGTTCTATTACTACTGCTTATTTACTAAAATTGTATATCAGTTTATTTGTAGAAGACAACAGCAGATATTACGCTTCTTATAGAAAACATATTAATAAAAGAGCTCTGTTTCCTATGGTAATATCTTCTTTTATAATTATTTATGTTGGTATCAATCCCAGCATATTCCAAAACTACTTCTTTAATATTTATGATATTTTTTATATAGGTAATGAATCAATACACCAAATACATTTTTATACTTTTGGAAATTTACTTTCTTCTTTTTCAACTATAGCCTTAGGAATAGTTATTTATATAAAATACGTACTGCCCAAATTAAGAATGAAAAAAGAAGGACATCTTGATTACGTTGATAAAACTAGTAATTGGGTCTCCTTAGAAAATAATATATATATTCCAGTTTCAAGAATATTGTTTAATAGTTCAACCTTTATACTTAAGATATTTGATAACTTATTCCTAAAGACTGCTTATTTTGTTTCACATAGTATCAAATATGCTTCAAATGTAGAGTTTCAAAGTTATGTTAATCCTCTAGATAAACTTGAATCTGTTTCACACAATTTGTATGAAACTTTTAAGGAAAAAAATGAAAATAAAAAGAGTAATAAAGGCAAAAGTATTAAAAGTAATTTTGAAGAAAAAATATTAAATAATAAGAAAAAAGATCATTATAATTTCCAAGAACTTGAAGATAAAATTAAAGACTATAAAATAAAATCTAAGGAAAACATTAAATCAAATATCAATAAAACTGTAGAGACTAGTAAAAGTCTGAAGGCAAAAAAAGATGCTGCAAAGAAATTAAAGGATAATAATAATTATACGACTATAAAGAAAGATTTTGAAGAAACAAAATATAAGATGAACAGTATAACTTATTCTATATATATTATAGGTTTTGTAATCGTAGTTGTTCTTTTAGCCTTGATTATCTTCAATAGTTAAAAAAAACACCCCAAAGGATTTTTCTACTCCTCTAGGGTGTTTTTTTAAAAAATTACTTACCACTTGACATTGTTAAATTTACTATGCTTTTTTCTAATTCTATTATATTATTGTTTATTTTATTATATTCTTTCTCAGTTAGTTCTTCTTTTAAATTGCCATCTGTTATTTCTGAAGTTTTATTAAATAATTCTTTTAATTCTTTAAGTTTTTCTTTAAGGTTTTGTACTTTTTCAGCTTCAACTATTTCTTCCTCTTCTTTTCTAACACCTTTTAAAGATTTAAACAATACTCTTTCGTCTTCATGTCCTAGGCTTTCTACATTTTCTAATGTAACTTTAAATTCTTCGTCTTTTTTTGGTATTATAGTATCTATTCCTATTTCTGTCTTTATAGCTTCTGCAAAATCTTCTCTTGCATCATCTTCTCCATGAACTATAAAGGTCTTTTTAGGAGTTGTTTTTATTTCTTTTAACCAAGCAATTAAATCATCTCTATCTCCGTGTCCGGAAAATCCTTCGATACTATATATATTTGCCTTTACTTTTATTTCTTCTCCAAATATCTTAACCTCTTTTTCCCCTTGCTTTAACCTCTGTCCTAAGGTTCCATCTGCCTGATAACCAACAAATATCACTGCTGCGTTGTTTCTCCATAGATTGTGTTTGAGGTGATGTTTGATTCTTCCTGCTTCACACATACCACTGGCAGATATAATGATTTTAGGCTCTGTTGAAATATTTAGAGCTTTTGATTCATCTACACTTTGAGTAAAGTGTAATTTTTCAAAAAATAAAGGATTATCTCCTTTCATTATGTAATCTCTTGCTTCTTTGTCGAAAGCTTGTGGATTTTTATTAAAAATTCCCGTTGCTTTTGTTGCCAAAGGACTATCTATATATACTGGTATATCTTTTAGCATTTTTTTAGATTCATTATCTTTTCCATCGTAATATTTATTGAGTTCATAAATAATGTCCTGTGTTCTACCTACCGCAAAAGAAGGTATAACAACTGTACCTTGCTTCTTGACTGTTTCTATCAGTATATCTATTAATTTATCGGTTCTTTTTTCTACCTCTTCATGGAGCCTATTTCCATATGTTGACTCTATAATTAGGTAATCACAATCTTCAACTATTTCTGGATTTCTTAATATTGGTTTGTTTTTCATCCCTAAATCCCCGGTGAAAACTAATTTCTCTTCCTGACCATTTTCTTTAATCCACAACTCTATTATAGCTGATCCAAGTATATGTCCTGCATCTTTAAATCTAAGTGTTATGTTTTCATCAATTTCCACTTTTTGATTATATAGAATTGGTTTAAAGTATTTAAGAGATTCTTCTGCATCCTTTGTATTATATAAAGGTAGTACTTCTTCTTCTCCTTTTCTTAAAGCTTTTCTTGTTTTCCATTCTGCTTCTACTTCATGTATATGAGCGCTATCCATAAGCATTATAGTACATAGATCACTTGCAGGTTTAGTTGCATATATTTTGCCTTTAAATCCCTTTTTAACTAATAAAGGTATCCTTCCACTATGATCTATATGAGAATGACTTAAAAATAAATAGTCTATTTCCCCTGGGTTAAATTGAAAATCCTCATAATTTAACTCTTCGACTTCTTTCTTCCCTTGAAACAACCCGCAATCTAAAAGAATTTTTTTATCCTCGATTTCAATATAGTGGCAGGATCCTGTTACAGTTCCTGCTGCTCCGGTAAATTTTATTTTCATTTAAGAATCTCCTTTATTTTATTATGCTTATTTGATGAATTATTCATTATCCTCATCAGATTCTTCTGATTCTTCAGCGTCATCTGATTCTTCAGTGTCAACTGGAGTTTGATCATCTTCAGATTCTTCTATTCCTAAATCTATTTCATCATAATCAACAAGCTTTTCCACATCTGCTTCTTCTTTTATTTCTGTAACTCTTTCGTTAAATAAAGTATTTCTATACTGTTCCTCTATTACTTCTTTATTCTCTTCAAATGTAGTTTGTTTTTCAGTTACTTTAATAATATGGATTCCAAATTGACTCTCTACAAGTCCGCTTAATTCTCCTACTTCTAAATTAAAAGCTACTTCTTCAAATTCAGGAATCATTTGTCCTTTACCAAACAAACCTAAGTCTCCACCAGATTGAGCTGAACCGTCTATTGAGTACTCTTGGGCCATCTCAGCAAAATCTTCTCCTTCTTTCAACTTAGTTAATACCTCTTGAGCTTGAATTTCGTCTTCTAATAATATATGACTTGCTCTTACTTTATCAATTTGATCTTTATTTTCATTGTAGTAATTTTCTAAGTCTGAATCTTCGACTTCTATTTCACTTGTATAATTCTCTAGATATTCATTTATAATCTCATCTTTTCTTATTGTGTTTTTTAAATATTCTTCAGTCATCATATTTCCATCAAGAAATGTTTGATATTCTTCTTCTGAAGGAAATTGTGTTTTATACATTTCGAATTGACTGTCTAATTCTTCATCACTTACTTCTATTCCATTTTTTTGAGCTTCTTGTTGTAAAGCTTTATCTATTATCATGTTTTCTAAAACTGTTTCCTTTAAGTAATTTTCAAAACTTTTTCCTTCTTCTATTTCAATACTCCATATATCTTCACCATACTGTACTTCATACATATTTTTATATATATTTAATTCATTAATGTAAGCTTCTCTTGATATTGATTCTCCATTTACCTTTGCTACTTCTTCACTTTCAGCTTTTTGGATACATCCCGACAGCATCCCTATAGCTAATACTAATACTAAAATTAAAATTATTTTTTTATTTTTCATATTTTCCTCCTATTATTTTGCGATTTACACATTAGTTATTTGATTATATATTTTTCCAAACATATTTTCAAGCTTATCTAAAATGCTTCCATCTTCTTTTGCTTTACATATAAGTTTATAATCTTTTGTTATTTTTACTATGTTTTTTTTGTAATTTTTCAACATTATTCCAATTGTTTGATTTACTAAATTATCTTCTTTCCTAAATTCTATTAAAAGTTTTTTATTTCTTTGTTTAATTTCTTTAACTCCTAATTTCATTGAATATATTTTTACAGTAGAAAGTTTCAGAAGATTTTCTACTTCATTAGGTATTTCACCGTATCTATCAACTATTTCGTCAAATACTTCTAATATATCTTCTTTTTCTTCAAGAGCAGAAATTTTCTTATATATCTCTATTTTTTGTTCTTCGTCTTCTATATAAGAATTTGGAATATATGCATCTATGTCTAGGTCAATAGTTACCATTCTATCTTCAAAGCTCTCTTTTTTTATTCCTTTTACCTGTTTGACTGTTCTTTCGAGCATTTTTACAAATAAATCGTACCCTATGTCAGCCATGTGGCCGTGTTGTTGTGCTCCTAATAGATTTCCTGCACCTCTTAATTCTAGGTCTCTCATAGCAATTTTGAATCCTGATCCAAATTCAGTAAACTCTTTTACAGCCTTCAATCTTTTTTCTGCTATTACAGATAATACTTTGTCTCTTTCATAAGTCAAATATGCAAATGAGTTTCGGTTACTCCTCCCTATTCTACCTCTTAGCTGATATAGCTGAGATAATCCAAATTTATCTGCTTCGTCTATAATCATAGTGTTGACGTTTTTGATATCCATACCTGTTTCTATTATAGTTGTGCACACTAAGATATCGAATTTATTGTTTATAAAGTCAATCATTATGTTTTCAAGTTGATGTTCATTCATTTGCCCGTGAGCTACTGCTATTTTTGCATCTGGTACCAAGCCTTGAATCTTTGCTGCTTTTTCTTGTATATCCTTGACCCTATTGTGCACATAATATATCTGTCCACCTCTAGATAGTTCTTTTATTAATGCCTCTTTTATAAATCCAGGATTATTTTCTATTACAAAGGTTTGAATTGGCAATCTCTCCCCTGGAGGTTCTTCTATAACGGACATATCTCTTATGCCTATAAGTGACATATGTAAAGTTCTTGGAATAGGTGTAGCGGTTAAAGTCAATACATCTACATTAGTTTTTATTTCTTTTATTTTTTCTTTATGTTTAACACCAAATCTTTGCTCTTCATCTACTACGAGTAAGCCCAAATCTTTATATTTTAAATCCTTTGATAATAATCTATGAGTTCCTATAACTACATCTACCAACCCTGATTTTAGTTTTTTAAGTATTTCTTTTTGCTGTTTTTGCGTTCTAAACCTGCTCAACATTTCTATTGTTATAGGATAATTTCTAAATCTCTCAATCATATTTGAGTAATGCTGCTGGGCCAAAATAGTTGTAGGCACAAGTACTGCCGCCTGTTTTCCATCAAATACAGCCTTAAATATACTCCTTATGGCTACTTCAGTCTTACCAAAACCTACATCTCCACACAATAGCCTATCCATTGGTATAGAACTTTCCATGTCTTTTTTTATTTCTTCAACGCATCTAAGCTGGTCATCTGTTTCTTCATAAGGGAATTCTTCTTCGAATTCTTTTTGCCACTGACTATCTTCAGAGAAAGCATATCCTTCTACTGATTTTCTTTTGGCGTAAAGTTCAAGTAGTTCTTCTGTCATGTCTTCTATGGCTTTTTGTACTTTAGCTTTCTTTTTACCCCACTCGGCTCCACCCATTCTATTTATCTTGGGTTTTCCTGAATCCGAACCAATATATTTTTGTACCAAATCCATCTGGTCTACAGGAACAAACAGTTTATCATTATCCTTATACTCTATAGTTAAATAGTCTTTGGTTATTTCCTTTACTTTAATCTTTTCAATACCAATATATTTTCCGATACCGTGGTATTCATGAACTACATAATCACCTATATTCAAATCTGTAAAAGTATCTATCTTTGAACCTTTAGATTTCCTTTTTTTTGATTTCTTCTTTTTTATTCTGCCAAATATTTCTTTTTCTGTAAACAGAATAAAGTTAGCCGATGGTAGTTCAAATCCTTTTTCTATATATCCTTTTGTGATTAATGCGTGGGAGGTAAGAACCTTTGAATCTCCTTCACCGGATACACCTACTTTACAGTCTAAAGTTTTTAAATCATCAAAAAGCTTAATACCCTTTTCCAATGAAGAAATGCTTATTACTATTCTATATCCATTTTTTTTCAGTTTGTTTATGTCTTCAGCTAATTCTACCAAGTTCCCGTAGTATGATCTTATTTCTTTGCTTTGAAAATTTATTTTACTATTGTTGGTAAAATCTTTGTTGTTCTTCAGTATATTATTATATATAATGTATCTTAAATTTTTCTTAATTAAACTAAGTACATCTCTATAATTTATGAAAATTTTTCTATGGTTTTTAAAAACCTTACCTTTTTCATATAAATCTACATATTTTTCGCTAAATTCAAGTTCTCTTACTTTATCTTCTTCACTAATTCTATTTGGTTCATCAAATATTACTAAGGTATCTTCTTCGAAGTAATTTAAAAAATTTGTATAATCCAGTGGAGTATAAGGAGAAAAAAATTCAGCATTATCTATGTAATCTCTATTGTTTAAAGATTCTATCATACCCGTGTATAGATTATGTAAATTTTCTTCAATTTCTCTATTAGGTATTTTTTTCAAACTTTCTTTATAATCTTTTTCTATGTTTTTTTTTGTTTCTTCTATTTCTTCATCTTTTAGAAGTATTTCACAGCAAGGAATTAATAGACAATGATCTATGTTTTCAATAGATCTTTGACTTTTATAGTCAAAGGATCTTATAGAGTCAACTTCATCCCCAAAGAGTTCTATTCTGTAAGGATTATCCTTCCAAGAAGAAAAAACATCAATTATTCCTCCTCTTACAGAAAATTGTCCTTTACCTTCTACTTGTGGAACTCGTTTGTATCCCATTAATGTCAATTCTCTAGCCAATTCCTCAGTATTAATTAAGCTTTCATAGTTTATTTTTAAAGAAAAACTTTTGAATCTTTCTTTTTTCATTACTCTGTCAGTAATGGCTTGTTGAGAAGCAACAAAAACAGCGCTGTTTTCCTTTACAGCTTGTTCCATTACATTTATTCTACTGTACATATCATCTCTACTTAAAGCTTCTATTCCATATAATATGAATTGTTTGCTTTTAAGATGATAGGTGTTTTTCGTAAAGGCTTTAATTTTTTTGTTAATTTTATTCCCTCTTATATCATCATAGGTAATAATTAAAACCTTCTTATTTTTCTTTTTTCTTATGTATGCAGATAAAAGAGCTAGGCTATCTTCACTTAAGCCATAAACAATAGGATTTATGCCTTTATTTACAGCCGCCATGATTTCTTTTAACTTTTCATCTTTTTCTAATGTTTTTAAATAAATATCTTTCATATTTTCACCTATAACCTGCTAAAGCTCGGGCAAAAATATACCCGAGCGCTTATTATCTTATGTTAAACTTGTTCATTGCTTTATCAATGTCTGATTTAATAATTTCTTCAGCTGAATCTCCAGCTTTTTCAATTATTTCTTTAACTTCTTCTCTTTCTTCATCAGAAAATTTTTGTAATACATAAGCTGCTAAATCCATTCTATCATCTTTGCTTACACCTATTCTTATTCTTGGGAACTCATCTGATCCCAATTGGTGTATAACAGATTTCATTCCATTATGTGATCCTGCACTTCCATCAGGTCTTATTCTTAGCTTTCCTAAATCTAAATCTACATCATCATATATTACTATTATATTTTCTAAAGGTACCTTATAAAAGTTTTTTATATCTACTACTGCAAAACCACTTCTATTCATATATGTAGTAGGTTTAACCAATAGGACCTTCTCTCCTTCTATTCTGTACTCTCCAAACACGGAGTTGAATTTCGATTTATTTATTTGAACTTTGTTTTTGTAGGCAAGATAATCAATAGTATCAAATCCTACGTTATGTCTTGTTCCTGAATATTTTCTTCCAATATTTCCTAAGCCTATTATCAAATGCATATGTTCACCTCTTTATTCAAAAAGTTTACTTATAGATCTACCTTCTGAAACTCTTTTTATTACGTCAGCTAATAGAGGTGCTGTACTAACTACCTTTATTTTATCAATTTGCTTATCTTCAGTTAAAGGTATTGTGTCTGTAATTACTAATTTTTCTATTACTGAGTTCTCTATTCTTTCTATAGCAGGTCCTGATAAAACGCCATGAGTTGAACAAGCATAGACCTTGTATGCACCTAAATCTTTCAGCACCTTAGCTGCTTTAGTTAAAGAACCTGCAGTATCTACTATGTCATCTATTAATACAACATTTTTGTTTTCTATATCACCAACTACATTCATAACCTCAGATATGTTAGCTTTCTGTCTTCTTTTTTCGATTATTGCTATGGGCAAGTCTAATGAGGTTGCAAAATTTCTAGCTCTAAGCACTCCTCCTACATCCGGAGAAACTATGACTGTATTTTCATTAATCAAAGGTTGTATATATCTTGCTAAAATTGGTCCTCCTAACAAATGATCTACCGGTACGTTGAAGTATCCCTGTATTTGACCAGCATGCAAGTCCATTGTTATAACTCTATGTGCTCCTGCCGCTGCTATCATATCAGCTACTAATTTTGATGTGATAGGGTCTCTAGCCTTTGTTTTCCTATCCTGTCTGGCATAACCATAATATGGGACTACTGCGTTTATTCTCCCTGCTGATGCTCTTTTTAAAGCGTCTATAAATATCAACAACTCCATCAAATTTTCATTTACCGGTGGACAAGTAGGCTGAATAACAAAAACATCGGCACCTCTAACTGATTCTTTGATTTCTACAGATGTTTCACCATCACTAAATGCTCCGACTTTACAATTTCCTAAGGGTATTCCTAATTCTTTACTTACTTTTTCAGCTAAATCATTATTGGATCCAGCGCTAAACAACTTGATCCCTGAATTTTGTAAAAGCATCATAACCTCCTATTTATATCTATCTTTTCCTTTATTTATTTTTGTAACCTGTCTTGCTCTTCCAATAGCCAAAGCATTTTTTTCTACTTCTTCAGTAATTGTAGAACCACAGGCAATATAAGCGCCTTCATTTATTGTTATTGGTGCAACTAAGTTTGAATTACTTCCTACAAAAGCTCCATCTTTAATTATTGTCTTACTTTTTTTCTTTCCATCGTAGTTTACAAATATTACTCCACAGCCTACATTAACATTTTTACCGATTTCTCCATCTCCCAAATATGCAAGGTGGGAGGCCTTTGAATTATCTCCTATTGATGTGTTCTTGATTTCAACAAAATCACCAATTTTTACCTTACTGCCTATTTTACATTTTGGTCTTATATATGCATAAGGACCAATTTTATTATAGTCTTTTAAAGTAGATTTTATTATTTTTGAGTTCTCAATTTCGTTATTTCTTCCTATTTTTGAGCTTTGAATTCTTGTACCCGGACCAATAATGTTATCTTCTCCTATTACCGTCTTACCTTCCAGAAAAGTATTAGGATATATAACAGTATCAATTCCAATTTTTACATCTTTTTCTATATATGTGTTATTTGGATCTATTAAAGTTACTCCATTAAGCATATGCTTTTTGTTGATTCTAAGTTTTTCTTCTTTAACTAATTCAGAAAGTTGTATCCTGTTGTTTACTCCTTTAATTTGAACTATATCTGATATTTTATACCCACCAACTTTTTGTCCTTTTTCAACGACTTTTTTTATACCATCTGTAATATAATACTCATTTTGTGAGTTATCATTATCAAGTTCCCCTAAAATATCTTTTAATTCTTTGCCATTAAAACAGTAAATCCCTGAATTAATTTCTTGAATAGTTTTCTCTTCCTTTGAAGCGTCTTTTTCTTCAACTATTCCTTTTATTTGATTATTTTCTCTAATTATTCTTCCGTAACCAAAGGGATTATCTATATCCGCAGTAAGTACTGAAGCAGTATTTTTATTTTTTTTATGAAATTCTATGAATTTTTTTAGAGTATCTCCTTCAATTAAAGGCACATCTCCATTTAAAATTACAACTGTAGAACTATCTTCTATAAAATCTACCGCCTGCATAACAGCATATCCTGTCCCATAGGGTTTTTCTTTTCCTACCGGCTGTTCTTTCCAATCAAATTTTTCCTTTTTTAAGTTTTCTAGTATCATTTCTTTACCGTGACCTAGTATTAATACTTTTTTATTTATATTTCCTCTGTCACAAGCATCTAGAACATACTGAATAATTTTCTTTCCTACTAGCTTGTGAAGTACCTTAGGAGTTTTTGATTTCATTCTAGTTCCCTCTCCTGCCGCTAAAATTATTCCTATATTCATTTTACCACCTCAATTTCTATGATATTATACATCTATATAATCCTGTTGGCAATATTATATATAAACAAATCTTATAACACAATAAAAAAGGGTCTATTTAGACCCTCGCGGATGTTAATATTAAATTATTCCTCTTCTTCCGCCAACTTTTCTTCATGCGCAACAAACACAGCCTCCTGTATCATAGCTCTAGTTTCAGAGTTGATTGGATGTGCTATATCCTTAAATTCGCCATCTGGCATTTTTCTACTTGGCATAGCTATGAAAGGTCCATTTTGTCCATCGATAATTTTAAT
>Ga0102941_1000388_pt1 | contig 20142 bp, 10 predicted proteins | sample SalPonR2_C_D2_MG_FD_79281 | JGI IMG/M metagenome (GOLD analysis project Ga0102941, IMG submission 79281) | Salt pond soil microbial communities from South San Francisco under conditions of wetland restoration - Salt Pond MetaG R2_C_D2_MG | ecosystem: Environmental > Aquatic > Marine > Intertidal... | reverse complement strand
CTCGTAATAGGAAGTGGCTACCGGTTCGATAATCTTACACTTGTATTTCGTACAAGGGGAGGTGGTCAGCGTAAGTTTAACAGCCCTGTGGAGCTCCGGGCCGATTTTAGTGTTGCTGATGATGTAAAATATGTGCACAAGCCTGACAGCGATTTTACAGAATTGGTAGATGGCAAACTGGTCTATAAATTCGGTTTTACCGCCAATTACCGTTTTTCGAAAAACCTAGAATTAAGAGGTTACCTGGATTACACCATGACCGAGCCCAAAATGTCACCACCTTATAAAACTACAGTCCTGAACTTTGGGTTTAGCTTTAAGTTCCGCCTTGTTGATACTGGTTGATTATAGTTGGGCAAGTAGTTTTCCGGCTCTTGATTTAAAACCACGACTCCCGGTATCGTAATAATGCTGGATAGTGCTTTTTAGTTCGTTTTTCAGGTCCGGGTACTTTTTGACCAGGTTAAAAGCAATTTGCATGGCATGAACCCTCACAGCAATGGCTTTCTGAGGATCTTGAAATCTTTCGAAAGCTGTGTTGAGTATAATGCTTTCGTAATCATCAGGTACGTTGGTACTGGTGAGTATTTTCCCTAACATGCGCTGCAGCGATTCGTGTGAGGTTTTAGTATAGAGTTTTGCAACTTTTTCAAGGTATTGGTGTTTTATATGATTGTGTTGAATGCACACTTCTTCGAATATCCAACAAGCTCTCCATTTTAAGGGATCGTCCGCTGTTTTTAGCCATAGCCAAACCTGCTCCAGCATAGCTGGTTGCTTCACACAAATATTTGCTGCCCACTTTTTGGTTTCTTCGACAGATTCTTAAGAAGTATTTCTTTTAATTGTTCGGGGTCCATTTATGTTTGAACTATTAAAATGGTGAAAAAACTATCTCAATTCTTGTGCCTGTATCCTGATTTACTGGGTTTACATCGAATGCACTTACTTTAAATTCACTCTTATAAAGTTTATTGAAGAGTTTTAGTCTTTTCTTTGTTATTTGCATGCCTTGCGATCTGTGAATGCTTCTCAGGTTTTCTTGTATCTCTTTCGATTTTCTTCTGCCTACACCATTGTCTTCAATGTGTATGTTTACCTGCTCATTGCTGTTAAATATGTTAACCTTGAGTTGTTTGCTGCCTTTTTTTAATCTTAAGCCATGGTGTATGGCATTTTCAACGTATGGTTGCAAAAATAGGGGTGGTACATAAATTTCATGCAAATTCAGTTGTTTGTCGATATCAAGCTCGAAATTAAAATCGTGGTGAAATCGTAACAGCTCCATGTCTACATAATGTTGCAACGCTTCTACCTCTTCTTGCAAGGTAATGTAGGTGTGTTGGGAATTGTCCAGCATTCTGCGCATCAGCCCACCTAGTTTCGATAAATATTCACTCGATTTTAGAGCATTGTTGTTTAAAATATAGTTCTGAACCGACGTCAGCGAATTATAGATAAAATGAGGGTTCATCTGGGTGCTTAATGCCTGCTGTCTTGATTTATTCAGTTCCTTTTCTAACGAAATTCGTTTATCTATTTCGTTAAGTCTGAATTTGAATATGATATGAAAAACAGTAAAAATTATTAATAAAATGAGTAGAATAGTAATTGTATAAAACCAATACGTTTGATAGTAAGGTTTTTTTATTGTAATGGATATTTGAGCTTCGTCAGAATTTGTTTTTCCAAAGCTGTTAACTGCTTTGATGCGCAAATTATATGAACCGGGCTCCAGCGATGGATATTGTATTTTAAGATCTGTGGTTTTACGCCAGTTTTTATCAATTCCCTCCATCAAAAAATAATATTCAATTGGCTTATTCCGCTGATAGTTGATAGAAACGAATGATATTTCAATATAATTCTGATCATGTTGTAATTGGTAGTTTTTTAGCAGTACTGTATCTTTACCTGATATTTTAAAATTGGTAATATATAACGGGGATGAGTATGAGTGGATATTTCTGGGGAAAAAGCCCACCCCTTTATTTGTTGCGGCAAAAACACTGTTGTTGAGGAAAGCAATATCATGAATTTCATTGGCTGGTAACCCATGACCTTTTGTAATGTTTGTAATTCGGGTCTTCTGAATGGAATCATTGATTAATGCTGCACTTGTAATACCATGGTTAGTTCCGACCCATAAAGTATCATTGATTAATTTTATGGCATTAATAGAGTTTCCTGATAAGCCATCTTCTTTCTTATAATGTGCCTCTATGGTATCTCCATATTTTATAAGACCACTACCTTGCGTGCCAATCCATAGTTTGTTTTTGCTATCTTTTAAAATTACATTGATCCTGTTTCTCAGTAGTTTACTACTGTTTATTTCTTTAATCTCTTTTGTTTTCAGGTTTAGCCGAAACAATCCCCTGTCAGTTCCCAGCCATACTTCATTGTCTTTGTATAGCTGAACGGTATATATTTCATAAAAATTAGTATATTCCGTTATCGTATAATAAGGTGTATTTATTTTTTTAGATTTTCGTCTGTAGAATAGATGTATATTGTTGTCCTTTAATCTGATGGCATCAGAAAAATATCGTTCGCTAATTTTTTTGAACTGATTTTTGTAAATTAAGAAAGTACCTTTATTTAATTCACTTAGAATGATGCTATCTCCAAATGCTTTTAACATTTTACTGTGTCCAAAATTTTTTGGTTTACCGTAGTTTACAGTTTCCAGTTTATTGAAATCATAGGTGAAGTATTTGCCCGATCCTCCGCTAAACCATACCTTTTCATCGAAAGATAAAATGTTATCAATATTTTCCGACACGCCATTTTTACCAGGTGTGAGTTTTTTAAGCTGTAACGATGGGGTGTAAAAGATTCCGTTTTTAAGTGTTGTAAACCAATATCCATCTTCATGATCTAATGCTACTGAAGAAATATCATATTCAGGTAAAAAATGATACACGGATTCTGAAAAGTTAAAGTTGTTGTATGCTTTAACGCCATTATCCAAAAAACTAATCCAAAGCAGTCCTTTTCTGTCCTCTGAAATCCAGAGAATTTGTTTTTCAAAATTATGACTGTTCAGTTTGCCTGATGTATCAAAATAGTAAAGTCTGTTTAGGTCGGAATATAAGATGTTCCGTTTGTATCTGCAGCTGACTGATCTGAAGCCTTTTCTCAGTGTAAGGTTATGTGATTTGTTGTCTATTACAGGGTTTTTAAGTACCAGGCTTGTTGGGGTTTTAATACATCCAAAAATTATTTTGTCATTTGTGATTGTCTCAATTATGGATGTGTTCGGCTCAGGCGATTTCAACATTGCAACACTTCCAGATGCATCTATTTTTATAGGATTATTGTCATAAAAGCTAATATAAACATTATCAAGTGAATCCACATAAAAACTTTTTTTAATGGGATGTCTTTTTTCAGTGTTATGCTTAAATACTATATCATTATATGGATAAATTTTAATTGTATCGTTTTTAATCCAGGCCAGCTCACCGGTAAGCGTTACCGTCCAAATGCGGCCCTTTTGGTCTTCAAATAACTCTAAAACAGTATTGTCCGGAAGGCCATCCAGTTGATTATAATTTTTGAAACTGTAACCATTATATCTGTTCACACCCTGTCCGGTGGCAATCCATATGTAGCCTTTCTGGTCCTGTATCACATGATAAACCTCATTACTGAGGAGTCCGTTGTCTATGGAATAGTTTTTAAAAATGGGTTGCTGTCCACTTGCATCAATCGACAAAAAGAGCGCTAATATTACCAATAATCTTTTGATGGTAGTATAGACCAGAGGGATTTTCATTCGTTGCGTTTTAAATATTGTGATTTTTGTAGCTTGGTTTTATGCATTTATTTAGTCTTTGCAAGAAAACGCCAAATACTGCGTTATTACTCGCGTTGCTCGTGAGCTAATGGTTCTCGTTTTTGATACAGTCGATTACGACTGTAAACCCCTTGGTTTCAAGCGCTTAGAAATCCTTGTCTTTGACGCTTTCTTATCAAAGACACAAAATCAAGGGGTTTTCTTGCTGACACTATTTAAAAAAGATTTCGCTTGCTATGAGTTTATAATGAATAATTTTTCATCTAAAATATAAAAATTAAGGCTTCTTTTTGGCGGGGACGCGGATTTTAATTCAAAGCCCTATCTTTGGTCCAAATTCCGGCATCATGGATGATATTAAAATAATTGGAGCCGCTGAACACAATTTGAAAAATATAGATCTTCAAATACCAAAGGGCAAATTTACTGTAATTACAGGGGTTTCCGGAAGTGGTAAAAGCAGTTTAGTAAGAGATGTTTTGCAGCGTGAAGGACAGCGCATGTATTTGGAAACATTCTCAGCCTATACCCGGTCAAAACTGGGCAAGGTCAGACCATCGCATGTAAAAGATGTAAATGGATTATTACCGGTTCTTAGTGTTGGTCAAACTCATGTGCAGGCTAACCGAAGGTCTACTGCTGGTACTTTTAGCGAATTACTTCCTTTTTTACGTCAATTATTTGCGCGTTATAACGATCAAAACCTTGCTCTGACCCGTAGTCAGTTTTCGTTCAATACCGAACAGGGTTGGTGTCCGAAATGCAAAGGGCTCGGTATTGAAGAGTTTATTGATGCAGATAAACTTATCGACGATTCAACAAAAACACTCAGGGATGGGGCATTAAAAATAACACTTCCCAATGGTTATACTATTTACTCCCAGGTTACAATTGATGAATTGAATAAAGTGTGCAATGCGCATGGGTTTGATGTGGATACCCCCTGGAGTGAATTGTCAGCCGGGCAACAGTATGCTGTGCTGAATGGGAGCAAGAAGGTAAAAGTCTTGTACGGTAAGCATTCGCTGGAATCAAGAATGAAGTGGTCGGGTATGACTGCCAAACCCCGTGATGAAGGATTTTATAAAGGGATTCTGCCGGTTATGGAAGAAATTTTGCGTCGCGATCGTAATGATAATATTTTGAAGTTTGTTTCAGCACGTAAGTGCCCTGCTTGTGGCGGCGCGCGTTTGAATGAAACCGCCCGACAGGTGAGCTGGCACAATGAATCATTGTTTGAATATGAATCGCGCCCGTTTGCAGAACTTTTTCGTGTTATAAAGCAAATAAGGTGTAACTCACAGGGCGAACAAGATTTGGTAAAACTGCTTGCCGATCGACTTGAGCAATTGATTGCCCTGAGCCTTGGCCATATTTCACCCGACCGATTAAGCGAAACGCTTTCGCAGGGAGAGTTGCGTCGCATGCGTCTTGCACAGCTTAATTATAACGGGCTTACTGGTGTGTTATACCTTTTTGATGAACCGTCAATTGGGCTTCATCCCCGTGATGTGCACCGGATTATAGAAAACATATACAGCCTTTTAGCGCATGGCAATACTGTAGTAGTTGTTGAGCATAGTGAGGCTATAATAAGGGCTGCGCAGCATTTAATAGAACTTGGCCCCGGAGCGGGTAAGTATGGCGGGAGGGTGGTTTTATCGGGTTCACCTGAAGCACTTATTCAGAAAAAGATCAAGGATAGCCCTACGGCAAAAAGTTTAATAAAGACACACCAAATATCTGTAAATGCTCATAAAGGCGGCACAGTATCCACTTTTGAAATTAACATTGAACGGGCAAATAATATTGTTAGACAGAAATTTGTATTTGCCCGCAATGGCATGAATGTAATTACAGGTGTTTCTGGAGCTGGCAAAAGCACGTTGGTTTATCACGGACTCTTGAAATCTCGGCATTTTAAAAATGTAATTTTCGTCGATCAAAAGCCCATTGGCCGAACCTCAAGGAGCAATCCGGCTACCTATACAGGACTCTTTGATGAACTTCGAAAATTATTTGCTGCCACCGACACTGCTAATGCTGCAGGATTAAAAGCCAAAGATTTTTCTTTTAACAACAAGGAGGGCCAATGCAAGGCATGTCTTGGATCAGGGAGTTATGTCACCGGGATGCACATTTTTGAAGATCTGGTACAACCCTGCCCTGTTTGTAAAGGTGCGCGATATAATGACCATATACTGAAGGTTAAATATAAGGGTTCAAACATTCATGAAATCTTGCGAATGGATGTTCAGGAAGCTCATGCATTTTTTAATACAGAAACACGAATAAAGAGATTTCTCCGGATGTTGATTGATTTAGGACTCGGTTATTTACAATTGGGGCAACCATCTACTACTTTGTCGGGTGGTGAGGCGCAGCGCATCAAGCTGGCCAAATATCTTCAGAGTCCGGTAAAGTCTGAACAATTGTATGTTCTTGACGAACCTACCACAGGCCTGCATGCATCTGATATTGATCGCTTAATGAAAATTTTAAAACAATTTTTGCTCAACGGACATACCCTTGTAGTTGTAGAGCATGATGTTCAGGTTATACAACAAGCGGACTGGGTTGTAGATATGGGTCCGGAAGGTGGCGAAGAGGGAGGGAAGTCTTTGTTTAGTGGTCCTGCAAAAACGTTCTTATCAGGTAATAATTCTCCCACTCAGCAATTTTTGAAAAACACAAAAAGGACTTTCACAAAGCCGGCACAAACCTCTGAGATACCTATTATCGATATAAAAAATGTCACTACAAATAATCTGAAAAACATTGATCTTAAAGTTCCTTTCAACCAAATTTTAGCTGTTACCGGCCCGTCGGGAAGTGGCAAAACATCGCTTATAATAGACACATTGCTTTCTGAAGGTCAGCGTATTTTTACAGAAAACCTCGCTGGTTTCCGGCGTTTGCAGATGAAGTTTGGAGCGTCAGCCAACATTGGCAAGGTAAATAGTATGACGCCCACTGTAGCGGTTAATAATGAACTTCATAAGCCAGATATTAAAGCCACCGTCGCCTCGGTTAGTGGGTTGTATGATTTATTACGGCTCTTATTTGCCCGGTTTGCAAAACACCCGGATGGTGCACAGGCTAGCGCTGCAGATTTCTCTACCTCCAATGAGTTTTCGGTGTGCAGTGTATGCGAAGGTTCCGGTTTTAGAAAAGTATGTAAACCTGAAGATATTATCACAAATCCGGACAAACCTTTGCTCAATGGTGCTTTACATGATCACAAAACAGTTACATATTTTTCTTCAACACAAAATAAATTCCGGTGGATTCTGGAAGCTATGGCTTCTTCGGCTTCAATAGATTTAGCGCGGCCATGGAATGTGTTTAGCAAACAAGAAAAGCAAAAGATATTGTTTGGTACTGTTGATACGCAGTATTATGTAAAATGGCCTTTTGAAAGGAAAAATAATAAAGGAGTATATGAATTTACCGATCGGTGGGTAGGTTTGTGCCACATGATTGAAGCAGAATACCGCAATCATTTTCCCTCAAAAAGGGGAAAGCTGGCTATGGAATTATTAACTGATGAGCCTTGTGCGCAATGTGGCGGTTATCGTTTAAATGATTCAATGCTTCGGTTTACATTTGATGGCCTTCATATGGGCCAAATAATGGAACTTACACTTAATGAACTACTCAATAGAATTGAAAACCCCGTCTTCAAAGAAATTTCAGGACCACTTCTGAATCAGATAAAAGAGAAAACACACTTTATGGTTGATTCAGGCCTTGGCAAACTGCCCCTGGGTCGCCCGGCCGCAATGTTGTCTGGTGGAGAGCATAAATGGATTCGTTTGAGTAGCTTGCTATCATCAAGCCTTAGTGGGATGTGTATTATTTTGGATGAACCCTCTTATGGATTGGATAATAACGGCAGGAACCACCTCATTAAGGCCTTTAAATTGGCAAAGGTGCGAGGAAACACAATTGTTTTCAGCGACCATCATCCGGAGATGTTAAAGGTGGCTGATCGTGTTATAGAAATTGGACCTGGTAGCGGAAGTTCGGGGGGTGAGGTTGTGTTTGATACCTCTACCGGACAAAATTTACAAAGAATAATTGACGAAAAAATTGTTGTTTCGGGCAGAAAAATCAGGGCTCTAAAGTCAAAAAACAAATTGCAGAAAATTCAGGGGTTGGAGCAGCCCTTTTATTACAACGCTTTGAATTGCATTGCAGGGCCAATGGGTTCAGGCAAAACAAAGCTGATACAGCATCTTTATAAAGTTTTGTCCGGAATGAGAAATAGTATCGTGGTTTATTCCGGTGATTTTAATAGCAGTGCAAACGGACGCAGCTCAATTGCCACAAGGACTAATATTTTAAATGATCTGAAAAAGGTATTTTCAACTACTAAAGCTGCAAAACAGGCCGGATTGAAAGCAGCAGACTTTGGGTATAACTCAAAGAAGTTTCAGTGTCCTGCTTGTAAAGGTGCAGGCATTATTAAAACCTCCCTTGATTTTTTGCCCGACGTGGAAGAGAGGTGTCCCGAATGCGAAGGTCGGCGTTACAACCCCGAAATTTTGAATTTTACCGCGAAGGGTAAACATATCGCACAATGGTTGTCTTTAACCCTTTCAGAGCTTGATAAGGAGGATATTTGGTCAGCCAGAAGCCGTGCTTTTATTGACCTGGCTAAATCCATTAACCTCGATTACCTTTCGCCTGACCGCGATTACAACAAACTTTCAGGCGGAGAGCAACAGCGTATTGGAATTATAGAGAAGTTTGTCTCCATTGGTAATGAACATGCTGTGATTTTGTTTGATAGCGCCTCTGAAGGTCTGGATTTGGGAAATGTCATGAACTTAATCTCATTTTTTGACGCATTAATCCATAAGGGACACACCATTATTGCTGCAGATAGCAACCCTTTATTAAGTGAAAATGCCGATCATATAGTTAGGCTTTAATTCATTAAAAGTTAAAATCAAATTAAAATAGCGATGAATTATACTTAAACTTCCAACGATCGTTATAAATTTGCACTAAATCTTCAAACACACGATTATGACGCGTAAAATAGGTGGATTACTGGTATTGATTATATCCTTTATTGTTTATTTGCTTACATTGGAGCCCACTACAAGTATGTGGGATTGTAGCGAATTTATTGCCTGTGCTTATGGGCTGGAAGTAGGTCACGCGCCAGGCGCACCAGTTTTTATGTTATTGGGCCGTTTCTTTAGTCTTTTTGCCCTCGACCCTTCCCAGGCTGCATTTATGATTAACTTGTTGTCTGCGACAGCCAGCGCTTTTACCATATTTTTTCTTTTTCACACCATCTATTGGTTTGGACAAAAACTTTTACAACAAACAAATCATAATTTCTCTGCTTCATACTTGCAGCAAGTGCTCACTATGGCCGCCTTTCTTGGCGCTATGAGTTTTGCATTTACTGATACTTTTTGGTTTTCTGCAGTGGAAGGTGAGGTTTATGCCACATCATCTTTATTTACAGCAGTCGTGTTTTGGAGTATTATTCGTTGGGAACAGGATAATTCTCAGTATGCCGATCGCTGGTTATTGCTTATTTTCTTCTTACTGGGACTCTCGGTTGGAATTCACCTGCTTAACCTTTTAGCATTGCCAGCAGTAGCTTTGGTTTATTATTTTAAAAAGTTTGAAAGGTCAACACAAGGCATTATCATTACACTTGCGCTTTCAGTTTTATTAATGGTTATCATAATTTTTGGATTTATTCCCGGTGTGGTAGCCTTTACAGCACATACAGACAGGCTTTTTGTTAATACCTTTGGTTTGCCGGTTTATAGCGGAGCACTGTTTTTTATTTTTCTCCTGACCGGAGGCGTTTTGTACGCCATACATCATTACCGTAAGAAAGGTAAAATTACCCTGCATTTTATTGCACTGGCTTTTGCGCTATGGCTTGCAGGTTACAGTAGTTTTACCATGCTCATTATTCGTTCAAATCAACAACCTTATATCGATATTAATAATGTGGAGAATATTTACGGACTTGTTGACTATCTTAACCGTGAGCAATATCCCAAAAGGCCACTTTTTTACGGTAATAACTACAACTCGCCGTTAATCGATGCAGAGGAACGATATACTTACAAGCTTTATCAGGATAAATACGTGAAAGACCTGTTGATTCCCGAGTATAAGTTTAACGAAAAAACAAAGACATTTTTCCCGCGAATGGCCAGCCTTGATCCCGGTCATGCGAGATTATACGAAAAATGGATTGATATCGATGGTCGAAAGGTCCGCGTTCAGGGTCGTGATGGAAAAATGAAAACCATTACAGTGCCAACTTTCGCAGATAACCTTCGGTTTTTCTTTAAATATCAGCTCGGTTATATGTATGGCCGATATTTTATGTGGAATTTTGCTGGACGACAAAATAATATTCAGGGTACAGGAGAAAAAATGCATGGCAACTGGCAAAGTGGTATAAATTTTATAGACAATGCCCGGCTCATTCCTGCGGAAGATTTACCTTCCCACCTAAAAGACAATAAAGCATCTAACAAATATTATTTACTACCATTGCTTTTAGGGCTGCTCGGTCTTATTTATCAATGGAGAAAAGATAAAAACAATGTATTAATTGTAATTACATTCTTTTTACTCACCGGCGCAGCAATTGTGTTTTACCTGAATGAAATTCCGCGCACACCTCGTGAACGCGATTATGCTTTTGTTGGTTCTTTTTATGTTTTTGCCATTTGGATTGGCCTTGGGGCGCTTCAATTACTCACATTGGTTAAAAAATCGCCCTATGCAAAGCCATTTAGTATCGCCGCATTTGTTATAATAGGCGCTTTGGTTCCGGGTAATTTGTTGAGCGAAAACTACGATGACCATGACCGGTCGGGCCGTTACACTACAAAAGCCCACGCCAGTAACATGCTTTCATCCTGTCAGCCCAATGCCATTATGTTCACTGCTGCAGATAACGATTCCTACCCGGTATGGTACATGCAGGAGGTAGAGCAGTATAGAACTGACGTATTGCCAATTCTTAAAACCTTCCTCCCAACGAACTGGTATATAAGGCAATTACATACCAACTTTGTTCAACGTGGTCTGGTAGAAACCACATTCAAGGGAGAAGACTTTCTTGCAGGTAAGAATATGAGTGTTCCGGTTATGGAAAAACGTAAAAAACCCGCAACAGCTCAACAGGTAATTGATTTTGTTAAGAGTGAAAAATCTCAAACAAAGGTTGGTTATGCCGATGGATCAAGACGGAATTATATTCCAGTTAAAAATATCATTTTACCTGTAGATAAGGCAAATTTTATTAAAACAGCTGAGGGGTATGAATTCAATCGCGACAGTGTACCTTCAAATATTCAATTCAGAATTAATGCTCAGTCCATTAGTGCCGATGAACTTATTATTCTGGATATAATTGCAAACAATGATTGGGAAAGACCTATATATTTTCTTAATAGAAATATGGTGAGCAACCTTGGTCTGGCTCCCTACGTGCACCGCGAAGGGTTGCTTTACCGTTTAATGCCCTATAAAACCGGCGACAGGAAGTTTTCAAATGCCGATTATCAGCATGAACTAATAATGAATCAATTTCAGTGGGGTGGCGTTACAAACGATATTTACCTGGATTGGACCAATGTACGGATGTTTTATACCTTCGATTACAGAGGTATGTTCTCCGATATCGCAAAGAAATTGGCTTCTGACAACGAAAACAGAAAAGCTATTGAAGTACTCGACAAAGCCATGGAAGTAGTGCCTACATCAAAAATTCCATGGAGTTACAAGGGACACAATATGTTTGATGCCTATATGAAAGCAGGAGATAAAGATAAAGCCAAAGATCTTCTGATAAATCTAAGGGACGATCTTAATGCTTATTTTATCATGTATAAAAACCTGCCCCCTGCAAAACGACAAGGTGTGGCGATGGAGGTATATCAGAAACTGTACATGTTAAGAGAGTTATACAATAAATCCAGTAATACCTTCCCTGAGGAGGCCAGAGAAATGATGGAACAATTTGGGGAAATTAATGCTTTAGTACGGCAGGATCTGCAGTAGCGGGTCTTGCCCTGGAGCCCTTTATTTGACGGCCAAACATTAATGTGTCTTTAGCTACATTTTTTAGGCTGTCCTGCACTGGTTGGTGATTTATTTTTGAAGGTTTTTGCGGATTTACCACAAGAAAACTTAATAAAATAAGGGCCGCCAAACTTACTTTGCAAATTGTACAATTAACCAGTGATATTACATTGACAAAGCCGTTTTTTTTTGTCATCGCACTCTGGTTATTGATAGTGGTTTTGCTATGTTTGTTGTTTTTTGTTTCCATTAGATATCAGGCCTAACAGATTATAACTGAGTAAACGAAAAAATGCTTAAGTGTATAATAATACGCTGGGATTTTGAAAATATTGTGTCAAATGCAAACGTTTGCACTTGGTTTTTGGGCAAGCTTTTAAAATAGATTTATCAGGCAATTGTTACCTGTGCTTTCTGCCACCTTTGTTCAAGGTTTGCTTGCCTTTTATTATAATCTTTATATATTTGTTATTGTCATGATAATGTATAAAATGTAAATTGAACTGCACTTATGTTACCGGATAAGACTCACCCAGAGTGGAAATATCTTGTCAAAGGAGAAAAACAATATTCCCTGGAGAATTTTGTTTTGCAGCTTAAAGTAAACCAAACTGCAAAAGATATAAAATCCGGTAAGCTATCCGTGGATAAAGCTATTGATGATATTTATGCACTATGCTTAAAGTACAGGCATGCTGTTATGAAGGATATGAAGAAAATTTTTAATTCTTAATTGATGTAAAACAACTAAAAATGTCTAACCAACTTTACAGACTAGAAGAAGTAATTCAAATGATAGAGCAGGGAAAACTATTAATGCTTGCCGGAGATGAATCACAACTTGACCAATTGCCAGATGGAAAATGGGTTGGTGGAACAATACCTTATTTTATGACTAAAGATGGGGGTATGTTTACCGAAGATTTTATATACGTAAATGACATTACCGATAAAGTTACCGATTTTGAAATCAAACATTACAATGCTAACAACATTGATAATATTGTAGAACAAAGTTATGAAAACGGTTTTTCATTTCTAATCCTACCTGGTTTAACAGATGTTTGGTCAAGGTATGCCCTGGAATCTCCAGAGTGGGAGGATATTTATGTGAATCCTGTAGTGGGTTGGGTTTCAGGAGTAAAATATGAGGATTTTGGAAAAATAAAGCCTAAAACTTATGCCGGCAACCAGTCCTTTACTGATCAGGCTGTGGTAATGCATGCTAAGTTGCCTGATGAAAAAGTTGCCAGGGTTGAAACTATCAATGTATATGAACAGGGTAGTGGCGATGAAATTTATTTTGATCAGAAAGGCTTTGGCAATAACGAATGTGTAATTGATGGAAAACGATTTGATTTGTATCAATACCTAAAAACGAATAAAATTGATGAAACACTCCCTCTGGTAGCAAATTATGCCGGAGCTAATATTAATGTTGGATCTATATGGGATAAAGATCGACAGCGGGCAGACCTTTTTGCTCCTGTATTTCCTGAGACACCATATAAAGTTGCTAAATCAAGAGATTTTGATTATGCCAGGGAATTTAAATGCCATATTGCTAAAGAACCAAGCCGGGAGCATATCGTTTTTTCATGCAATTGTCTGTTCAATTATGTGAATTTTGGCCTCGAAGGAAAAAATATTGCCGATGTGTCCGGGCCGGTTACATTTGGTGAAATTGCCTATCACGTACTCAATTTAACTTTTGTGTATATGGTGATCGAATAACCGGTAAAATTAAAGACCTGCAATTTTTTTAATCTCATTAAGCTTGTTTAGAGCATCTACCGGAGTAAGATTATTTACATCTAACTTAGATATTTGATCTCTGATTTGTTGCAGTACCGGATCGTCAAGCTGAAAAAAACTTAATTGCATGCCCTCGCGGTTTTGGGTAATTTCTTCTGTTGGCATTCCCATACCTTTTTCATTTCTGGCCTCTTCAAGTTCTTTAAGGATTTTTTCGGCCCGCTGAACCACTGATGGGGGCATGCCCGCCATTTGAGCTACGTGAATACCAAAACTATGTGCACTGCCGCCGCGCACAAGCTTTCGTAGAAAAACAATTTTGTTGTTGACCTCTCTCACCGAGACATTGAAGTTTTTAATACGCTTAAAGGTTTTCTCCATCTCATTTAGCTCATGATAATGGGTGGCAAAAAGCGTTTTTGCATTATGTTTTGGGTGTTCATGGAGGTATTCCACTATAGCCCATGCCAACGATATTCCATCATAAGTGCTGGTGCCTCGCCCTAATTCATCGAGCAACACAAGGCTTCGCGATGATATGTTGTTCAATATGCTTGCGGCTTCGTTCATTTCCACCATAAAGGTCGATTCTCCCGCGGAAATATTGTCAGAAGCTCCAACCCTGGTAAAGATTTTATCTACCACGCCAATTTCTGCTTTTTCAGCGGGTACAAAAGAACCTACCTGCGAAAGGAGTGTTATAAGGGCTGTTTGTCGCAGTAATGCTGATTTACCTGCCATATTAGGCCCGGTGATAATGACAATTTGTTGGTCTTTATCATCAAGTAAAACATCGTTGGCAATGTACTCCTCACCTGCTTCCATTTGCGTCTCAATAACCGGGTGCCGACCGTTGGTAATTTTTATCTCATTTCCTTCGTTTATTCCTGGCCTGTTGTATTTGTTGTCTACAGCTAGCCTGGCAAAGCCCATTAGCACATCAATACGCGCCAGAAGTACAGCATTCATTTGTATTTGAGAAACATAGTCGCCCATAGCAATTATCAATTCATTGAAAAGTCTTGTTTCCAGGGCCAGAATTTTCTCTTCAGCGCCAAGTATTTTAGTTTCGAACTCTTTGAGCTCCTCGGTTATATAGCGCTCTGCACTCACAAGGGTTTGTTTGCGAATCCACTCTTCTGGTACTTTGTCTTTATGGGTGTTTCTAACTTCAATATAATAGCCAAATACATTATTGTAGGCAATTTTCAGGGATGGAATGCCGGTTTTTTTTATTTCGCGCTCCTGCATTTCATTCATGTAAGTGCGTGCAGATTGCGACATCTGACGTAGTTCGTCTAACTCCGGGTTCACGCCTTCGGCAATTACATTGCCTTTATTAACCTGTGCCGGTGGGTCTTCTTGTAATTCTTTCTCGAGTCGCTCGCGAATGGACTTACATACGTTTATTTGTTCTCCAATTTTTCGAAGGTTGGCATCTTTTGCATTATCGCAAATATTTTTAACAGGCTCAATAGCCTGAAGGGAGGCTCTTAATTGCGATACTTCCCTCGGCGAGATGCGCATTACAGCAACTTTTGATATCAGGCGCTCAATATCGCCTATTTTTCTGATGTGCTCTTCTAACTCATTATGAAGGTCTTCGTTTTCTATAAAATATTGTACTATGTCGAGTCGCTCTTCTATTGGTCCTGAATGTTTGAGTGGAAGGGCAAGCCATCTTTTCAAAAGTCGCGATCCCATGGGTGAAACCGAGCGATCTACTACATTAATGAGTGATTTGCCGCCTTCTTGCATTGAATTAAATATCTCCAGGTTACGTATTGTGAAGCGGTCTAGCCATACGTATTTCTCCTCATCAATTCTGGAGATGCCTGTGATATTTTTAATGTTGTGATGCTGTGTGGCGTCCAGGTAATGTAAGATGGCGCCGGCAGCCAATATACCACGGTCGAGGCCTTCAATTCCAAAGCCTTTTAATGAGGTTGTTTCAAAATGATTCAATAATCTTTCCCGTGAAGTTGTGTGTTCATAAATCCACTCATCAAGGGGGTACAAATAATGTCTGGAACCAAAAGTTTCGTAAAATTTTTCTTTTTTCTGCTTTTCATAAAGCACTTCTTTGGGGCCAAAGCTTTGTAGTAATTTGTCGATATATTCAAAATTGCCTTCAGCAGTGTAGAATTCGCCCGTTGAAATATCAAGAAAGGCTATTCCGGCAATGGTTTTGTCTATAAAGACCGAGGCCAGAAAATTGTTTTCTTTATGTTCAAGCACGTTATCGTTCAGCGAAACACCGGGTGTTACAAGTTCGGTAACACCTCTTTTTACAATTTTTTTAGTCAGTTTAGGGTCCTCCAGCTGGTCGCAAATGGCAACACGTTCGCCTGCGCGTACAAGTTTGGGTAAATAATTGTCGAGTGCATGATGCGGAAATCCGGCCAACTCAACGTAAGATGCCGAACCATTAGCCCTTTTTGTTAACGTAATGCCGAGTATTTCTGATGTTTTAATGGCATCTTGCTCAAATGTTTCATAAAAATCGCCAACTCTGAAAAGCAATATGGCATCAGGGTATTTGTTTTTCACCTGGTAGTATTGCTTCATTAATGGAGTTTGTACTGCTTTCTGTCCCAATTTATCTATGTCGTTTATTCGTTTTAACTATAGTCTGAACTTACAAAAATATAACTTCAAAGTTTTAAAAACGATTAACTGGCAGAGAGGTTTTCAATAGTTATTCACATTTCTACAAGAATTTAGACTGAATTTAAATATCAAGTAACGTATAGATTCCGATATGGTTTACTTGCTGTTATATAGGGGCTTATGTTTTCGTCTGAAGTTTCTGTTTTTTGTACTCATATTTTTTCTGTGAAAAAATTTGTTGAGTAATAAAAAACGTCTACTTTTGCAACGCTTTCGAATAAGCAAACGGTGCCATAGCTCAGTTGGTAGAGCACAGGACTGAAAATCCTGGTGTCCCTGGTTCGATCCCGGGTGGCACCACCCGAAAAAGGCGAAGTTCATACTTCGCCTTTTTCTTTATAGCCTATCTGATAATGAGTTTCCGCGAATTATGGGTTTGCCCGCTGATTGAAATGATATAAATTCCCGCACTTATTCCCTGGGTATTAATTAATGCCTTATCTCCCTGTGCTAAATTAATTGCAGATGCTTTTAAAATTCGGCCACTCAAGTCATATATTTTCAAATCGCCAATTAGTGAGGTTTTGCCATTATTGATTATTTCAAAATGATTGGTTGCCGGGTTGGGGTGCATGGAGAAGGCGTTTTCAAATTCCACCTGGTTTGAAATACCATTTGGTAAAGGCTCCGCAAGTAATTGTTCGATTAAGGTTTTTGATTGGTTTGTGTTAAAGTAATAAAGCGGCACATTACATGCAATAATGAGTGCCGAATCAATAGCCGATTTAACTGCAATGGCTTCTCCGTCAAGCGCATTGGTGGGAGGTTGGTCAGTTAAGCTATGGTAGGTCAATACAACTTCGCTTGAAGTAGTTGGTACTAAAGCTTCAATGTTTGGCACTGCACCCTCGTAGCTGTCGGGTAATTTGCTGGCATTTACATCAATGAGTAAACCCTGTGCATGCCTCATTTGTCTGAGCCTGGCATCGTTGTTTGGGATAATTTCACTAATGCCCATTTCGTATATCAGCTGCCCGGGAGCGTAGGTTTCTTCACCCGTAAAGTCCGGATCGGTGTGCTCGTATATTTCATTGGCAAAGACCAGAAGCTGGCCTCCTTCTGATAAAAATTTCTGAATTAAATCAAGGTTTTCATAAAAGTCAGAATTATTGGTCCAGAATGAATTCCATATCAGGGTCTTCATATTATCTAAAATGGGCAAATATGCCGCATCAGCAAGGGAGCTAAATACAAAGTGGTTTTCCTCAGGCATTATACTGTCGTAAAATGACATGACCTGCTCCAGCGAGGGGTTTCCGTAGCCACCCATGTTTCCTATAACAACCATTATGTCATTTTCAGAGTCTGTACTGTATACCTTAATTAAAGTGGAGTCTGAAATTAATCCTTCATTGTCTTCCAGCGTGAATTTATAGGTCCAGATGCCCAGCGGATGATCACTAATACTATAACTTCCGTTGGCCGGATCTGTTTCTGAAACCAGACTGTAAGTTGAACCACCATCTGGTTTTCTCTCAATGTGCATGGTTTGTGCATCAACCGGAAGCGAATTTGACCAGTTTAATGTGATTTGTTGCAACTCCATTTCGGCTGAAGCAATTGGGGCATCGGGTACAGCGCTTAGGTCAATGCATGCGGATGATTTTAATCCCGGAATGCTGTCTAAACCAATGCTGTATAAGTCAAAACATACAGTTTCATTTAACGGGAGGTCATCAATATAAAGACTATCAAAATCGGTATTGAGACTCTTTAGGAGTGAATCCTGGGTATATATATCAATTTTGTAATAAGCTATTTCGTCTTGCGGAGTCCAGTTTACAATAAAATCAGTACCATTACCACCATTTACAACTGCCTCAATATTTAATTGTGGTTGTGCATTGGCCCCATAGTAAAATGATGTTGCCACACCTTTAACAATTTGGGTAGCATAATCCATTTCCAGGTTTGCCAGTATATCTGCTTCGCTATGGTAAACATCTGAAAAGTGGTATTCGGAGTAGTAAATTATAGGTACATTTTCGTTTTTAAAGGGTAAGTGATCAGAGCCACCTCCTGAACTTTCCGGTGTGGGTATGATTTCTGTGTAATTATCTGTAATTTCAACAAGGCTTCGCAACTCAGCATCTGCCTGATAGTTCATTAAGAGGTTGTCGGCCACGTTATTGGCAATCATGTCCAGATTAAAATAAAAAAGAGGCAGGCTATCCATGGCTTTATGTCTTTCTACATAAATTTCGCTACCGTGAAGGCCTAATTCTTCTGCAGCCCATGTGGCAAAGTGAAACGGAATTTTTGTTGCTGTTCCATGGACTTTTAATACCCGGGCCACTTCTAATACGGCTGCTGTACCTGAAGCATTGTCATCGGCCCCCGGTGCTGAGTCTGCAGGGTTTACATAGGTAATGGCATCATGGTGTGCACCAAGTAATACGTAGTCTTTTGAGCTTTCAGGGTTATTTCCCTTGCAAATTACGTTATATTGTACCGTTTCTTCGCCATATTCATTAATGTTAAAAGAATCCAGTACCACATCGTTGTATCCAAATGAAATGAATTTACTTTGAATCCATTGGGCTACTTCTTTTCTATTGTCAGCTAAAGCATATCGTGTTTTTAAATTTTGAAGCGCCTCAATATAGCTGGTGAGGCTGTCCTGATTTACTTCTTCTACAATACTAGCTAAAACAGGAATATTCTGATTTTGGGCATTGGTGTTTTGACTTAAAAGCACTGCCGAAAAAAATAGCAAACTGAGATATAATTTTTTCATAAGCGAATGATATATTTTTGATAAATACTTAACGCGTAAGGCATCTTATATGTTGTTTTGCAGGTTAAATATCAGATGGTTTTCTGAGGGGCTTATTGCATATTTTGTGCCTCAATATACCATTATTCAGGCTAGAAATCTCTGAGATTTCAATATATTTGCACAAAATAAAACAATAAGATATGTTAGAGAAGATTAACAAAGCAGCGGAGTTTGTAAAAGAAAAGATTGATGGTACACCAGAAGTAGGTATAATCCTTGGAAGTGGATTAGGGAATTTTGGAAATCGTATTGAAAATAGTGTGAAGATTCCTTACAGCGATATTCCCGGTTTTCCTGTGTCTACAGTAGAAGGACATTCAGGTCAATTGATCTTTGGTGACCTTGGCGGTAAGAAAGTTGTTGCTATGCAGGGACGCTTCCATTACTACGAAGGATACGAGATGAATCAGGTAACACTGCCCGTACGCGTAATTAAGCAGTTAGGCGCAGGTACATTATTTGTTTCAAATGCTGCAGGTGGTTTAAATCCTGATTTTAACGCCGGCGACATGATGATCATCGATGATCATATTAATTTTTTCCCGCAGAATGCATTGCGCGGTAAGAATATCGATGAGCTTGGACCTCGTTTCCCTGATATGAGTGAGCCTTACAACCAGGAGATGATTAAAAAAGCCGAAATTATTGCAAATAAAGAGCAAATAAAACTTCAGAAAGGTGTATATGTTGGTAGTAGCGGTCCAACACTTGAAACTTCTGCAGAATACAAAATGTTTAAAATTTTGGGTGCCGATGCAACCGGAATGTCAACTGTGCCGGAAGTAATTGTTGCAGTACATATGGGTATGAAGGTATTTGGAATGTCTGTTATTACAAATGTTTCAGAACCAGCTGATCCTGAAAAAGGAACAACCCACGATGAGGTTCAGGATGTTGCCGGAACTGTGGAACCACAAATGACAAAAATCTTTACCGGATTAATAGAGCAGATATAGTACATACATTAGCTCCTGTTTCTTTACAGTTTGTGTATTTAGCATGGTATTTGTAAAATTACTTTTGCTACAATAAGTTGGTGTTCAAAACCCAACATAAT
>Ga0102941_1000386_pt1 | contig 20169 bp, 20 predicted proteins | sample SalPonR2_C_D2_MG_FD_79281 | JGI IMG/M metagenome (GOLD analysis project Ga0102941, IMG submission 79281) | Salt pond soil microbial communities from South San Francisco under conditions of wetland restoration - Salt Pond MetaG R2_C_D2_MG | ecosystem: Environmental > Aquatic > Marine > Intertidal... | reverse complement strand
CGGAATATTGTCGTGTTTCTTCCACGGCATCTGCCGGCGCTTTGTGCGCAGCGCGGCAAAGGCGCGGCAGACCCGGCGGCGGGTGCTGTGGGGCTGGATCACCTCGTCGATGAAGCCACGTTCGGCGGCGACAAAGGGATTGGCAAAGCGATCCTCGTAATCGGCCGTGTGCCGCGCGATCTTTTCGGGGTCGCCCAGATCGGCACGATGGATGATCTCCGTCGCGCCCTTGGCCCCCATCACCGCCACTTCCGAGGTCGGCCAGGCATAGTTCACGTCGCCGCGCAGGTGTTTCGACGACATCACCACATAGGCCCCGCCATAGGCCTTGCGGGTGATGACCGTGACCTTGGGAACCGTCGCCTCGCCATAGGCGAACAGCAGTTTCGCACCGTGCTTGATCACACCGTTGTATTCCTGGCTGGTGCCGGGCAGGAAGCCGGGCACATCGACCAGTGTCAGGATCGGAATTTCGAACGCGTCACAGAACCGGACGAACCGCGCGGCCTTGCGGGCCGAGTCGATGTCCAGGACGCCCGCCAGGACCATGGGCTGGTTGGCCACGACGCCGACGGTCTGCCCTTCCAGCCGGATGAAGCCGGTGATGATGTTGCCTGCGAAATCCTGCTGGATCTCGTAGAAGTCGCCTTCATCCGCGACCTTCAGGATCAATTCCTTCATGTCGTAGGGCATGTTGGGATTGTCGGGGATCAGCGTATCAAGGCTGCCTTCCACGCGGTTCGGATCGTCGTAGAACGGTCGCACGGGTGGCTTTTCGCGGTTCGACAGGGGCAGGAAATCGATCAGGCGGCGCACCTCGCTGAGCGCCTCGACATCGTTTTCGAAGGCCCCGTCCGCGACCGAGGATTTGCGCGTATGGGTGGACGCGCCGCCCAGTTCCTCGGCGGTAACGTGTTCGTTGGTGACGGTTTTCACCACGTCCGGCCCCGTGACGAACATGTAGGAGCTGTCTTTGACCATGAAGATGAAGTCGGTCATGGCGGGTGAATAGACGGCGCCACCCGCGCAGGGGCCCATGATCAGGCTGATCTGCGGCACCACGCCCGAGGCTTCGATGTTGCGCTGGAACACCTCGCCATAGGCGGCAAGGCTGCTGACGCCTTCCTGGATGCGCGCGCCGCCGCTGTCGTTGATGCCGATGACCGGCGCGCCGTTCTGCATCGCCATATCCATGATCTTGCAGATCTTGGCGCCGTGGGTTTCGGACACCGAACCGCCCAGAACCGTGAAGTCCTGCGCGAAGACATACACCATGCGCCCGTTCACGGTGCCCCACCCGGTGACAACGCCGTCGCCGCGCGGTTTGGATTTCTCCATCCCGAAATCGGTGCTGCGATGGGTGACGAACATGTCGTATTCCTCGAAGCTGCCTTCATCGAGCAGCAGGTCGATGCGCTCGCGCGCGGTCAGCTTGCCCTTGGAATGCTGTGCGTCGATGCGCGCCTGGCCACCGCCAAGGCGGGCTTCGCCCCGGCGCTGCTCAAGCTCTTGCAGAATGTCCTTCATTCCTGTCCCCTCCGCGTCAGACGGCATTGCGATTTCGTCGAACCCTATGGCGCGTCAGCGTGACAGGCGAGTCCCAATAGGCAAATTTGCAAATCCTTTTGCGGCTTGGCTGCGTATTTTGCAAATCCGCAAATCCAGCCCTCTGTCCGATTGGTGCGGTCTTGCACAAGATCGCGTGCGCGAACGCGATGGACAAGTCAGACGCGGCGACCTAAATCCGTTGCTATGACAACGAACGCCACAGTGCGGTTTCTGGATCGCAATAGTCCGCCCCACATTTTCACGCTGATCGTCCTGACGGGCCTGGGCGCGTTGACGATGAACATCTTCTTGCCATCGCTACCGCAGATGACAGAGCATTTTCAGACAGATTACCGTGTGATGCAGTTGTCCGTCGCCCTGTATCTTGCCGTGAACGCCGTTGTGCAGATCGTCATCGGACCGATTTCGGACCGATTTGGGCGGCGTCCGGTGCTGCTTGTCGGGCTGTCGGTGTTCATGGTCGCGACGGTCGGCTGCCTGTTGGCGACGACGATCGAGGTATTCCTGTTTTTCCGCATGCTGCAGGCGGTGGTGGTCGTGGGCCTTGTGCTGGGGCGCGCGGTCGTGCGCGACATGTATCCGGCCGATCAGGCCGCCAGCCAGATCGGCTATGTCACCATGGGCATGGCGGTCGTTCCCATGATCGGCCCGGCCATTGGCGGGGTGCTGGACGAATATTTTGGCTGGCAGGCGAATTTCTGGATGCTCCTGGTCCTCGGGGCGTCGGTTTTGTTGTTGATCTGGAGGGATCTTGGCGAAACGGCCGGGTCCACATCGACCAGCTTTGCGGCGCAGTTTGCCGAATATCCCGAACTGCTGACCTCCAGGCGGTTCTGGGGCTACTGCATGTCGGCGGCCTTTGCGTCGGGGGCATTCTTTGCGTATCTGGGCGGTGCGCCCTTTGTCGGGTCCGAGGTGTTCGCACTGTCACCTGCGGCTGTGGGGTTTTATTTCGGCGCTCCCGCCCTTGGCTACTTTTTCGGAAACTGGATCTCCGGGCGCTATTCGGTCCGGTTGGGGATCAACACGATGATCCTGTACGGCGCGGTGGTGTCCGCGATGGGGCTGATCTGTTCGCTTCTGGTGTTCCTTGCGGGCTTCAAGACGGCGCTGGTATTCTTCGGTTTCATGTCATTCGTGGGCGTCGGAAACGGCATGGTTTTGCCCAACGCCACCTCGGGTATGCTGTCGGTCCGCCCGCATCTGGCGGGCACGGCCAGCGGTCTGGGGGGCGCGATCATGCTGGGCGGTGGTGCGGTCCTGTCGGGGGCGGCGGGCGCGCTCTTGCAACGTGGTGACGGGGCCTATCCCCTGATCTGGATGATGCTGGCAACGGCCCTCCTTGGTGTTTGTGCCATTGTCTACACCATCCGGCGCGAGCGGCAGGTAAACGGCGTCTGACAGGCTCCCCCTTGCGGCGAGGTTTGCAAAATGGCTATTCAGGATTGCAAACTTTCCCTGAAGGGTGTGCCCGATGGCCATGCGAAAGCTTTATGCAGGCGCCAAGTTGCGCGAGATCCGTGGCAGGCTGCATCTGACCCAAAAGGATTTCGCCGGCAAGCTCGGGGTGTCCCTGCCGTATCTGAACCAGATGGAAAACAACAATCGCCCGGTGTCCACGGCGGTGGTGCTGGGCCTTGCGCAGGAATTCGGGATCGATGTGACCGAATTGCGCGCGGGCGACAGTGAGCGCCTGATCTCGGACATGCGCGAAGCCCTTGCCGACCCGGTCTTTGCCGATGCCGCACCGCCGCTTACCGATCTGCGGCTGGCGGCATCGAACGCGCCGGCATTGGCGCGCGCCTTTCTGGACCTGCACCGCGCCTATCGGCAGACCCATGAACGGCTTGCCTCGCTGGACGAAGCGCTGGGTCAGGACAGATACGCGGCCCCCAGCCCCTGGGAGGAGGTGCGCGATTTCTTTCACTACTGTGACAACTATATCGATGCGGTCGACCGCGCCGCTGAACGGTTTGCCGAAAAGGCCGAGGGCGACCTGGTGGCCTATACGCAGGCGGTTCTGGCGGACAAGGGCGTGGTGTTGCGCCACGAGGCCGGGCAGGGCGTGCGCAACTATGATCCGGCCAGCCGCATCCTGACGCTGTCGCCGCGTGCGGCCCCTGAAACGCAGCGGTTTCAACTGCTGCATCAATATGCCTTGCTCGGGCAGGCGCAATTGATCGAGGCGACGCTGGACCTGGCCCGGTTCCAATCCGACACCAGCCGCGAGATCGCGCGCATCGGCATGGCCAATTATTTCGCCGGCGCCGTGCTGATGCCCTATACCCGGTTCGCCGAGGCGGCGCGCGACACGCGCCACGATCTGGAGCGCCTGTCGATCCAGTTCGGGGCCTCGATCGAGCAGGTGGCGCACCGGCTGTCGACGCTGCAGCGGCCGGGGGCCAAGGGGGTTCCGTTCTTTTTCGCGCGGGTCGACCAGGCGGGAACGGTCACCAAACGCCATTCCGCGACGCGCCTGCAATTCGCGCGGTTCGGTGGGGCCTGCCCCCTTTGGAATGTCCATCAGGCCTTCGAGACCCCCACCCGTTTCCTGCGCCAACTGGCCGAAACACCCGACGGCGTGCGCTACGTGATCCTGGCGCGCGATGTGTCGAAATCGGGTGGTGCATGGGGCCAGCCCACGCGGCGTTTCGCCATTTCGCTGGGGTGCGAGGTCAAACACGCATCCGACCTGATCTATGCGGACGGGCTGGACCTGGACCGGGAAGCGGCGTTTCAGCCCATCGGGATATCGTGCCGTATCTGCGAGCGCGCAGCCTGCCACCAGCGCGCGGTTCCGCCGCTTGAACGACGGCTGAAGGTCGATCCCAACCGCCGTGGTTCATTGCCCTACGAGATCGGCAATTGACGCCGCGTGCCAAGCGCGCCTAGGTCTTGTGCCATACAAAGACGGAGAGATGCCCCATGGAAATGCACGCCACACGCACGATCGCGGCGCAACGCGAAACGGTCTGGGCCGCCTTGAACGACCCCGAAGTTCTCAAGGCCTGCATTCCCGGTTGCGAAGAACTGACCGGATCGCCCGAGGACGGATTCGAGGCCGTGGTCAAACAAAAGGTCGGGCCGGTCAAGGCGACCTTCAAGGGCGCGGTGACGTTGTCGGACGTGGTGCCGGGCGTCAGCTACACGATCTCGGGCGAGGGCAAGGGGGGCGTTGCGGGTTTCGCGAAAGGTTCCGCGCAGGTCGCGCTGGCCGATGCCGAGGGCGGCGGCACGGAACTGACCTATGATGTCGACGCCAAGGTCGGCGGCAAGCTGGCGCAGCTTGGCTCGAGGCTGGTGGACAGTTTTGCCACCAAGATGGCGGACCAGTTCTTCGAGCGTTTCCAGACCCGTCTGGAAGGCCCGGCAGACGGGGATGCCGCACCCGAGGCGTGACATCCCCGACGTGGTGGCGCGTCAGGCCTTGGCAAGGATCGACGCGATGTCATCCTTCAGGCGCATCCGTTCCTTGCGCATCTTTGTTTCGGCTAGCTCATCGCACGGCTCGACCCCGGTTTCGGCCCGATGCACGGCGCGGTTCACCTCGTGATACGCGTCCATCAATTTGGCGAAATGGGCATCGGTCATCTTGAGCTTGTGTATCCGCTCCACGTCAGCCGGAAATTCTTCGGCCAATTCATGCGGTGTGTGAGACATGTGATCGTCCTTCCCTGATCTTGTTCATGTTGATCAGGACGCTAGACCGCGCCGGGTGTGCGGCGCCTTGAGCCAGATCAAGCCGGTGTCCTGTCCAGGGCATTATTCCGCCGCATGGGATTGAGCGCCGCGCCAGGCGACAGCCAGGGCTTCCGGGCTCAGGGCATGGGTCATGGGTATGGCGCCGAAGGCTTCGGGCTCTGCCTCGGCCAGGCGTCCGGGGAAGGCAAGGACGGGCAGACCAGCGGCTTGTGCAGCCTCGGCTGCGACGGGTGTGTCCGCCACCACGACGGTCCGACCGACGCCGACGCCCAGTTGGGTCACGGCGGAAATCATGCCGTCCGGGGCCGGGGCGAGGCGCGATACATCACCACGCAGCACAGCCACGTCAAACGACTGCCCGCCCCGTTCGCGTGCGGTGGCCACCAGCAGCGCGCGCACCGGATCCGTCTGGGACCGGCTGACAAAGGCCAGTTTGATACCGCCACGCGCGGCCCATTTCATGACGCGCGCCACGCCAGGCCGCAACGGAACGCCGCCTGCCAGCATCGTCGCAAAGTGTTTTTGGTGGGTGCTGTCCAGCATCTCGGCCTGCACGAGTTCACCCATATGCGCGGCGTAGCTGGCGGCCAGTTGACGATCGCCACCCGGGCGCATCAGTTCGCAATAGGTATCCCATGACCACGACCAATCCACCCCGTGGCTGCGGAAGGATGCGTTCCAGGCCGCGCGATCCAAATCGGCGCATTCAGCCAGCGAGCCGATCCCGGCAAATATAAGCGCCTCTAGTGTCATCGTGACCTCCGTTGAGGTTCACCCAACCGGATACGGCCCGGGTCCCAAACCAAATGAGCGCCGTCGCTGCGGTGCGGCGTCGTGCTTTGGCAACGGCTTACGCGTCGATACCTGCAAAAGCACAATTTGCAGGCGAAAATAAAATTTGCAGGTGAAACCAGGCGGCCGCTTTACGGTGACCTCGTCCGGCGGCTTTCGCGCCATGTGACGATGATGATCGCGGAAATGATCATGGTGCCGCCCATCATCACATAGAGATCGGCGGGTTCATTGAAGACAAGCACACCCAACAGGGTCGCCCAGATCAGTTGCAGGAAGGTGACCGGTTGGGTCACTGCAAGCGGGGCCGCGCGAAAGGCAAGCGTCATCGTGAAATGCCCCGCCGTCGCGAAGGTCGCGGTCAGAAACAGCCATCCCAGGTCGACCCAGGAAACCGGCACCCAGACGAACCATGCAAAGGGGGCCAGGATCGCAGGAACGATGGTCGACAACATGAACACCACTGCCGCCGGGCTGGCGCGCGAGGTCAGGATCTTGGCCAGGAAATAGCTGATCGCCATCATGACAGCCGTGAACAACATTGCCACATGGCCGATATCGACCTCGCGAAAACCGGGGCGCACGATGATCAGCGTTCCGATGAAGGACGCCGCGATCGCCCCGATCCGCCAGGGGCCGATCCGCTCGCCCAGGAACAGGACCGCGAGCACGATGACATAGATCGGGTTCAGGTAGTTCAGCGCCGTCACATCGGCGATCGGGATGCGCGTCATGGCAAAGAACCACAAGATGACGGCGATCGAGTGGGCCACCCCACGCAGGCTGAACATCATCCATGTGCCACGGTCCAGGCGCGCGGCGCGGATGGCGGGCCACATCGGGATCAGGAACACCAGTCCCAGCACATAGCGCAGGAAAGCAGATTGCGCCGCAGGGACATGGTCGCCGACCATTTTCACGCTTGCGGTCACGGCCACGAAACATAAACCGGTCAGGATCATCCATATCACGCCCGCGACCGGGCGCGACGGCGTGCCAGCGGGCTTGGGCAGATCTGGGGCGGCGGGATTTTGATCCATTCTGCACCTGACATGGCGCAGACCGGATGGCCTGTCCAGCCTTACACCGAAAAGGCCAGTTTTGCCGCCAGCGCCAGCATTGTCATGCCCACCACCCCATCCAGGATCCGCCATGCCGTGGGCCTTGCGAAAGCGGGTGCAAGCGTTCGCGCGCCATAGCCCAATGCCGCGAAGAACATCACCGAGGCCGTCAGCGCCCCAAGGCCGAAAACCCAGCGTCCGGCGCCGTATGTGGCCGCGACCGCGCCGATCAGCCCGACGGTGTCGAGGTAGACATGCGGATTGGCCCAGGTCAGCATCAGCGCCGTCAGAACGGCCGCACGCAGGCTTTGCGCGGCCTGTCCATCGGCGTGCAGAACATCTTCGGTCGCCAGCGCGGCCCAAAGGCTGCGCAGGCCATAGGCCAGCAAGAACGCGACCCCGCCCCATCGCATCGCCTGCAAGGCCCAGGGCGCCGTTTCCGCCACCGCGCCAAAGGCCGTGACGCCGGCGAAAATCAACAGGGCTTCGGACACGCAGCAGACCAGGACAACGGCCCCCACATGCGATCGCCTCAGTCCCTGGCGCAGGACAAAGGCGTTCTGCGCCCCGATGGCGAGGATCAGGCTGAAGGACAGGGCAAATCCGGCGAGAAAGACGGCGGGCATCAAAGGTTCCGGTCTGGCAAAGCGGGTCTTCGCGTAAGATGGTTGGAGCCTCAGGTCCAGAGATGATTCCCGTTCGGGCGCGCACAGGATCAAGACATGTGCATGATAGCCTCGGTTCAAGGGTGCGATGCCGGGCCACATGCGTGGATCTTGTGCAAGATGTCGCGGTCTCCGCGGGCCTTGCGCGCGACGTGTTCCGATTCAGATGGTCAGGTGACCCGGAAGAACGCCGGGTGCATGGCCGACATCACCCGCGCGCCCGGACGATCCGTGCAGTGCCGCGCGATGGTGGGCTTGCGTCGGATCAGGGCAAATACTGGTTGGGATTGACCGCTTCGAACCCGCGGCGCACTTCGAAATGCAGGAAGGACGGATCGCCGGGCCCAACCTCGGCCACTGTCTGGCCCTGGCTGACGCTGTCACCACGCGACACGGTGATGTTGCGAATATTGGCATAGACGGTCAGCAGGCCATCCGGGTGGCGCACAACAAGGATCGGAATCTGATCTGTGTCTTGCGTGATCGCCGCGACCTCACCATCGCCGGCGGCGCGCACCGGCGTTCCGGTGGCCGCGCCGATGTCGATGCCTTCATTGCCGCTGCCGTAGGGGCGGATCACGTCGCCGGCGACGGGACGCACGAACCGCGCGCCGACCTGTTCGGGTTCCGGCGCCGGGTCGGCGGCAGGGGCAGGGGCCGCCTGCGTACCCTGCGGGGGCAGCGTCGCTTGTTCGATCCGGTCCGGCAGCGGGGACGAGGCGGATGGCGGCAAGGGGGCAACCGTGTCACCGGGCGCGGCCGAGGCGGTCGTCGGCGCGCTTGCATCCTCTATGACGATCGGGATGATCAGGTACTGTCCCTCGCGCACCGAAAGATCCGGGCCAAGCCCGTTCCATTCCGCCAGCGACCGGACCGACACGCCGTATAGACGTGCCACCGAATAGGCGGTTTCGCCCCGATCCACCCGGTGGCGCACCGGTTCCTGACCACCTTGCACCAGCACGTTGGCGCCCGCTGTGCCCCCGTTGCGCGCCTCGGCCGCGTCAATGGCGCCGGTGGCGATGGCCGCGATGTCGGTGCCGCCTGTGCCGCCGGGTGCGACGCGGCGCGGCAGGGCCAGGATCTCGTCCGCGCGCAAGGTGTCAGAGGCGGAACGCCCGTTGAACCGGGCCAGTTCCTCGGCGTCGATGCCCACGCGGGCCGCCACATCGGTGACGGTGTCGCCCCGGCGGGCGACGGCGACCTGGTAGCTTTCGTAGGTGATCAGGCCATTGGCATCGGGTGCGGGGCGCGGCGCGGTCTCGCCGGTGATCCGAGATGAGATCGGACCGGGCCGGAAATCGAAATCCAGATCGGATACATTCCCGACACAGCCAGCCAGAAGGGGCAGGCACAGGCCCAAAACCAGGGGTGTTGTGCGCGACATTGCTCTGATCGTCCTTACCTGTGATGGCACCCCGCTGCGGGGTGGCCACGAAAACCTGGATCTGGCCTGTGTCCCTTGGATCGGGATCTTGCCTGTTGTTGCAATTCCTACATCAATTTGGCCGCTTCGATAAAGCCCTACGGCAAGGATTCGCCCAAAAACGGCGTTCAATCCTTTGGCAGGCCCTCGACGAGGGGCACGAAACGGACCGGCAGGAGTTCGTGATAGTCCAATGTGCCATTGGCATCGCGCGTGACCTTGATCAGGCTCTGCACCGCATCCGACTGACCCACGGGCACCACCATGACGCCGCCCGGTTTGAGTTGCGCCAGAAGGGGGCCGGGCGGATCTTCGGCGGCAGCGGTCACCAAGATACGATCGAACGGCCCCTGATCGGGCAGCCCGAAAGACCCATCACCGGTAAGGACCGTGATGTTCGACAAGCCCATCTTGGTGAACACGATCTCGGCCTCGCGGGTCAGGTTGCGGAAGCGGTCGATCGTGTAGACGCGGCGGGCCAGCTGGCTGAGGATGGCGGCCTGGTAGCCCGACCCCGTGCCGATCTCGAGAACCGTATCGCGCGGCTGCACATCCAGCGCCTGGGTCATCAGCCCCACCACAGACGGTTGGCTGATCGTCTGACCCGACGCGATCGGCAGCGGCATATCCTCGTAGGCGCGGGACGCGAAATGGCCGCGCACGAACGCGCCACGGTCGATCATCTCCATCGCCTTGAGCACGCGCGCATCGGTCACGCCCTTTGAGCGCAACTGAAACAGGAACTGCATCTTGCGCGTGGCGTCGTCGGTCATTCCAGCGCGGCCCTCAGATCGTGCAGGCGGTCATGGGCCGTCAGGTCCGCCCGCATCGGCGTGACCGAGATATAGCCATCAAGGTTCGCATGCGCATCGGTGCCGGGCAGGGTGGCCACATCCTGGCGTCCGCCCTTGATCCACAGGAAGCGGCGGCCATTGGGGGCGATATGTGGCTCGACGCTGAACCGGGTGTCGCGGCGAAACCCCTGCGCGGTCACGCGGGTGCCCTTGACGCCTGCGGCTGGCACGGGGGGGAAGTTCACATTGTAGAAAACGCGGTAATCGCTTTCGTCCCAGTGGCCGTTATCGACAAGCTTTCTCACGACCTGTGCGCCATGGGAGGCGGCGGCCTCGAAGCTGTTGGCAAGGCTGACGTTCTGTGGCCCGAAATACTGCGACAGGGCAATGGCGGGCAGGCCCTGAAGCGCGGCCTCGAGCGCACCGCCGATGGTGCCTGAATACAGCGTGTTCTCGGCGGCGTTGTTGCCGCGGTTCACGCCGGACAGGACCAGGTCGGGGGGGCTTTCGGCAAGCACATCATAAAGGCCCGCCAGCACACAATCGGCCGGCGTGCCTTCGGCGGCAAAGCGGCGCGGACCCAGTTCCGCGATCATCGTGGGGTGTACATAGGAGATACAGTGCCCAACCCCCGATTGCTCGAAAGCGGGGGCCACGGTCCAGACCTCGCCATCGGGTCCGGCCACGTCGCGGGCGATCGCCTCGAGCACTTTCAGGCCGGGGGCGTTGATACCGTCGTCATTGGTGATGAGAATACGCATGACGGGCGGTTTAACCTGCAGGGGCAGGGGCGGCAAGTCGCGCTGTCAGGCCCCGCGCTTCAGGGCGGCCCCTGCCAAGCCGACCAGCACGATCGCGCCCGCCGCCGCGGCCCATCCAAAGGCCTGCGGCCAGTTCGCCACGGCGATGCCCATTGCGGCCCATGCCGCGGCAAGGGGATAGGTCGGCGTGCCGAGCCGCAGGGACAATGTCACCGCCACCACCAATGCCAGCGGCAACGCGATCCAGCTGGCCAGTGCGGCATCGCTTGCCCCGTAGCCCGCAGCCAGCGTGGCCAGCGAGACGAAAGACGCAGCCGTCAGCCACCCGGCGTAAAGGCCAAGCGGCCAGCGCGACCATCCTCGGTCCGTGGCCGGTGATCGCGCCAGCGCCATCGCGGCCGTCACCAGCATCACGAAGATCAAGATGGTGGCCCAGACGGGTGAGGCATTGGCGATGGGAATCCAGCACGCCCCCACGGCCAGCGACACGAAGGCCCAGGGCCTTTGCGCGGCCCAGTCCGGGTCATCCGAGCGCCGCAAGAGACCGAAACCCGCGCCGGCAATCAGCCAAAGGTAAATCACGCCCCAGATCGCAAACGCCCACCCGACAGGCTGGATCGGCGGATCGTCGACCGGAACCGGGAAGCGGGCCGGGTCAAACCCGCTGAACGGATCCGCGAACACGGGCACCACCGCAAAGGCGATCGCGGCCACAAGGATCAGGATCGCCCAAAGGCGCGCTGTATCGGTTTTCGGGGTGGCGGAAGTGCTCATGTCTGTCCGATCCATCGCAGGCCAAGGCCAAATTGGCGCGGGCCGTCGGCCGGTCCGCTCAGACCAGCGCGCCGTCGCTGTCGATCCTGGTCTTGCCTCCCATATAGGGATGCAGGGCCTGGGGCAGAAGGACCGACCCATCGGCCTGCTGCCCGTTTTCCAGGACCGCGATCAGGCAGCGCCCCACCGCGAGCCCGGATCCGTTCAGCGTATGCACGAAGTCCGGCTTGCCGCCGCCTGCGGGCCGGAACCGCGCGTTCATGCGCCTGGCCTGGAAATCGCCGCAGGTCGAGACCGAGCTGATTTCGCGATAGGTGTTCTGGCCCGGCAGCCAGGCCTCGATGTCATAGGTCCGGCGTGCGCCAAAGCCCATGTCGCCGGTGCACAGGACAACCGTGCGGTACGGGATGGCAAGCCGTTCCAGGATCCCCTCGGCGCAGCGCAACATGCGCTTTTGCTCGGCATCGGACTGATCGGGATGGGTGATGGAAACCATTTCGACCTTTTCGAACTGGTGCTGGCGCAGCATGCCCGCGGTGTCGCGGCCGGCGCTGCCGGCCTCGGACCGGAAGCACAGCGAATGGGCGGTATACCTGCGCGGCAGGTAATCCTCATCCGGCATCTCGCCCGCCACGATATTGGTCAGGCTGACCTCGGATGTGGGGATCAGCCACCAGCCATTCGTCGTCTGGTAGCTGTCTTCGCCGAACTTGGGCAATTGGCCGGTGCCGAACATGGTCTCGTTGCGGACAAGAACCGGGCCATTGACCTCGGTCAGGCCGTTCTCGAGCGTGTGCACATCCAGCATGAATTGCGCCAGGGCCCGGTGCAGGCGGGCCATGGCGCCGGTCATCAGCACAAAGCGGGAGCCGGACAATTTGGCCGCGGTCTCGAAATCGAGCCCCGGCTTGGCGCCCTTGATTTCGAAATGTTCCACGGGGTCGAAATCGAAGTCACGCGGGGTGCCCCACCGGTTGATCTCGACATTGTCGTTTTCATCCGCGCCATCTGGCACGTCGTCGTAAGGCAAGTTGGGCAGGCTCGCCAGGAGATCGCGCAATTCGGCGTCCCTGGTCTTGGCCTCTTCTTCGAGCCTTGCGATTTCATCCTTCTTGTCGGCGACAAGCGCGCGCAGGCGTTCGAATTCGGCCTCATCGCCGCTCGCCTTGGCACGGCCCACATCCTTGGAGGCGGCGTTGCGATCGGCCTGCGCGGCTTCGGCCCGTGCGATGCAGGACCGGCGGTCTTCGTCGAGCGCCAGGATGGCGGGCGATTGCGGGTCCATGCCCCGGCGGGCAAGGGCGGCGTCGAAGGCTTGCGGGTTGTCGCGGATGGCGCGGATATCATGCATGGGGCGGGCCTCGCTTGGGCTGTTTTCGTCGCGGGGTATGCCAGAGGGACGGGGCCGGGGGAAGGGGCCGAAACATCTGTGGCGGGCCTGGCGCGGTCCGGTCGCCGCGACGTGTCGAGCGTCCGGCCAACCCGTGACGGACATGGCGCCAACCATGTCCGGGTTCGAACGGTCGACGCTGAGCGGAAACGGAAAGTGCGGCAAGGCCCTGCAAATGCGCGGTCTCCAAAACTTCGGTACATGGGTTGCATGCGTGGTGACCTGTGCCCATCTGGCCATCCAGCGCGCCTTGCCTTCCATCGACCCCGAAAGTAGGGTGCGGCGAATTTTGATCGGGGGTGCTGTGTACCTTCCGCTCCTCAACAATCAAAGGACCTGACCCAAGATGGATGCCTTCGCCCAGTTCGTACCTCTGATCCTGATCTTCGTGATCATGTATTTCCTGCTGATCCGCCCCCAGCAAAAGAAGGTGAAGGACCACCAGGCGATGGTTGCGGCACTGCGTCGTGGTGACGAGGTTGTGACCGCCGGCGGGCTTGTCGGCAAGATCACCAAGGTGAAGGATGACAGTGAGGTCGAAGTGGAACTGGCACAGGGCGTGAAGGTCCGCGTGCTGCGCCCGACGATCGCGCAGGTCCGCTCCAAGACCGAACCAGCCGAAGGCTGATCCCGTCCGCACCGGCCAGGAGGCCTACCTGACATGCTGCAGATCCCGCTTTGGAACCGGCTGATGATCACCCTGGTGGTTTTGGCCGGGATCAGCTTTGCGATGCCGAACCTGTTCTATGACCGGGTCGAGCGGCACAATGATGCCGTGGCCGAGATGGAGGCCACCGGGATCAGCACCGATGCGCTGGAGGCCGAGCGTGCATTGTGGCCCGAAGTCCTGCCCTCGACGCTGGTGAACCTGGGTCTCGATCTGCGGGGCGGGGCGCATCTGCTGGCAGAGGTGCGGGTCGAAGACGTGTATGAGGCGCGCCTGGACGCGTTGTGGCCGGATGTGCGTGACGCGCTTCGCGACGTGCGCGACACGGTGGGGACCATTCGCCGCCAGGATGCCGCGCCCGGTGAATTGCGGGTTCGCATCAGCCAGCCCGACGGGATGGGCGCTGCGGTGGCCGCCGTGCGCGCGTTGGCGCAACCGGTCGTCAGTCTGACCGGTGTAGGGTCCTCGACGCTGGACGTGCGGGGCGAAAACGATGTGGTCGTCGTAACGCTGAGCGCGGCCGAGCAGGAGGCCACCGACACCCGGACGATGCAGCAATCGGTCGAGATCGTGCGCCGCCGCGTCGACGAGGCCGGCACGCGCGAGCCGACCATTCAGCGGCAGGGTACCGACCGGATCCTGATCCAGGTGCCGGGCATCGGGTCGGCGCAGGAACTCAAGGACCTGATCGGCACCACAGCACGGCTGACCTTCAACCCGGTCGTTGGCCGCACCTCGGACCCGGAGGCTGACCTTGAATCGCGCCAGATCCTGCTGCCATCGCTGGATGAGCCGGGCACCTTCTATATCCTGGAACAGACGCCTGTCGTGACGGGCGATGACCTGGTCGACAGCCAACCTGCCTTTGACGCGCAGTCGGGCGTGCCGGCGGTCACCTTCCAGTTCAACCCGACAGGCGCGCGGGCCTTCGGGGAATATACCTCGGCCAATGTCGGGGCACCGTTTGCAATCGTTCTGGACGAGGAAGTGATCTCGGCCCCTGTCATCCGGTCGGCGATCACGGGCGGATCGGGGCAGATCACCGGCAATTTCACGATCGAGGACTCGACCGAGTTGGCGGTTTTGTTGCGCGCCGGTGCGCTGCCGGCGGAAATGGTGTTCCTTGAAGAGCGCACCATCGGGCCGGAACTGGGCGCCGACAGCATCGCGGCGGGTGAAACGGCGGCGCTTGTGGCCTTCGCGGCGGTGCTGATCTTCATGGTGCTGAGCTACGGGTTGTTCGGGGTTTTCGCCTCGGTCGCCCTGATCCTGAACGTCGGTTTGATCTTCGGGGTGCTCAGCCTGATCGGCGCGACCCTGACGCTGCCGGGGATTGCCGGGATCGTGTTGACCATCGGTATGGCGGTCGATGCCAATGTTCTGGTGTTCGAACGCATCCGGGAAGAGCTGAAGACTGCACGCGGACCTGCGCGCGCGATCGAGCTTGGGTATTCGCGGGCGCTGTCGGCCATTGTCGACGCGAACCTGACGACCTTCATCATCGCCGTGATCCTGTTCGTTCTGGGCTCTGGCCCTGTGCGGGGTTTCTCGGTGACGCTTGGAATCGGGATCGTGACTTCGGTCTTTACCGCCATCTACGTGACGCGCCTTTTGATCGTGACCTGGTTTGACCGGCGTCGCCCCAAAACAATCGAGGTCTGATACATGCGCCTGCGCCTAGTCCCGGACGAAACCAATATCGATTTCTTCAAATACGCGCGCGCCACCTTTGGTGCGTCCATCGTGGCCATGGTTCTGTCGCTTGGCATCTGGTTTGCGATGGGGCTGAATTTCGGGATCGATTTCCTGGGCGGAACGACGCTGCGCACCGAGGCGTCGGAGCCCGTGAACGTGGGCGAATACCGCGCGGCGCTGGATGCGTTGGCGCTGGGCGACGTGTCGATCACCGAGGTGTTCGACCCGACCTTTGCCGCGGATCAGCATGTGGCGATGATCCGGATCCAGGCACAGGACGGCCAGGAGGCCGTAACGCCGGAAACCATCAATGCCGTTCAGGATGCGCTGCGCACGGTCTATCCCGAAATGACATTTCCCAGCGTGGAATCCGTCGGCCCCAAGGTATCGGGCGAGTTGATCACAACCGCCCTGATCGCGGTGGCGGCGTCGCTGGCTGCGATCCTGATCTATATCTGGCTGCGGTTCGAATGGCAGTTCTCGGTGGGGGCCGTGGCGGCCCTGATCCACGATATCGTGCTGACCGTGGGCGTGTTTTCACTGCTGCAGATCCGATTCGACCTGGCGACGATCGCGGCCCTGCTGACCATCGTGGGGTATTCGATCAACGACACGGTGGTGATCTTTGACCGCCTCCGCGAGAACCTGATCAAGTACAAGCAGCGCCCTTTGCAAGATGTAATGAACCTCAGCGCCAATGAAACGCTGAGCCGCACCCTGATGACCTCGGGCACGACGCTTCTGGCGCTTCTGGCGCTGCTGATCCTGGGCGGTGATGTGATCCGCGGGTTTGTCTTTGCGATCTTCTGGGGTGTGATCGTCGGCACCTATTCGTCGATCTACGTGGCCAAGAACGTGGTCCTGATGATCGGGGTCAAACGCGATTGGTCGAAACCCGACAACAAGTCAGGCACGCAGTTCTCGAACATCGATGCCTGAGGCATTCTGGGCGGCCCTGGCAGAGCCGGGACTGCTCTATGTGATGGCGGCCTCGGCGGTTGCGGGGCTGGTATACGGGTTTGCCGGATTCGGATCGGCCTTGATCTTCATGCCGCTTGCGACCTTGTTCGTTCCTCCCTCCATCGCCATCGCGGCGTTTTCATTCTCGGCGCTGGCGTCGTTGGTGACGGTGGTGCCGGGGGCGTGGAAATCGGCCGACAAGCCGGCGGTTCTGGTGATGGTGGGCGCATGTATCGTGTTCACCCCGATCGGGGTGGCCGCGTTGCGTCTGGCCCCGGCAGAGGCGATCCAGACCGCCATTGCGGTGGTGACGTTGCTGACGCTGGCGATCTTGATGGCCGGTTGGCGGGTGCCGGTTCGGGCCGGCTGGCCCGCAAAGGCCGGGATCGCGGCCCTCGCAGGCCTCACGGGCGGATCCACGGGGTTGAACGGACCGCCGGTGATCTTGTTCAATCTGGGGTCGGATCAGCCGGTGACGGTCACGCGCGGCAACCTGGCGTGTTTCCTGACCCTGACATCGCTGACCTTCGTGCCGCAGCTGTGGGTGCAGGGACTTTTGGCGCCCCGCGCGATCTGGCTGGGCATACTGCTCTTGGGGCCGTATGCAGTTGGCACATTCGCGGGGGCGAAGCTGTTTACCCCCGACCGGGCCGGGGTCTATCGTATGGCGGCCTATGCCCTGATCGGGGTCGCGGGTCTGGCGGCCCTGCCGGTCTGGACCTGAGGAGAGATGACATGCGCCTGAACGAAGTCGAGTTTGATGACAGCCGTCCGGTCGATGGCTACGGTCCCGGGTTCTTTCGGATCGCCGGCGAGGTCGTGCAGGGCGCGGTCACGATCCTGCCATCGGGCATCGCGGCCTGGGGGGGGTATGGCGATACGGCGTATCTGGTCGAGCGCGCCGCGGAAATCGATGTGCTGTTCATCGGGACAGGCGCCGATATCGCGGCCGTGCCGGCCCTGCTGCGCCAGACCCTCGAGGGCGCGGGCATTGGTGTCGAGGTCATGGCGACGCCGTCTGCGTGCCGCACCTACAACGTGCTCTTGTCCGAAGGGCGCCGGGTTGGCGTGGCCATGTTGCCGGTCTGAGGACCTGCCCGCCGGCGTGCCGCCCGGGGCGCGCGGCGGATGCCTCCGGCGGCCATGTTTTCCGGGATAAAGATAAAGGGCGCGGCGCGGGGGAAAGCGGAGCCTTGCCCTTTGCCGGGTGTCGTCCGTCTTGGGGGCGCTCCTACAACGGCAATTGCGCCGTCGGCAAGGCAAGGCCGCCCAGGATCATCACCCGCAGTTCGCGTTCCAGTTTCCGCCGCATGGTTTCCCCGAAATCGCTGTGGTTGGTGGCGTATTCGACAAAGGCGCCGGGGCCGCGGATGACCTCGTTCACAAAGTAATCCCCGATCCCGCGGGAGGCGCCGCCGATGGCCAGCGCGTTCACCGTGATGCCGTCGAACGGGAAATGTTCATAGGCCGCACCGGGTGTGAAGCCGTCATTGTTCTGCCCGTCGCCCGATATGTCGAGCGTCTGGAACAGGCATTGAGGGGCCTGGCTGAACCGGTCTGCGGCAAACCCCAGGGCGTATCCCAGGGCGGTCGGGAAATCCTCGTGGCCGCGTGTCGCGCGGCTGATACGGTCGGCGATGCGCAACAGGTCTTCTTCCGACGTGATGAGGGTCCAGTCGACAAGCACGTCTTGCTGGAAGCGCCCGGACCATTCGAAGATCGACAGCGCCACGGGGCCGGGACCGTTCAGAAAGGCCTCGGTCACGACGGGATCGAGCAAGGCAGAGGCGAGCCCGGTCATTTGCAGGTCGTATTCCGTGGCATCGACGGAGGCGGACACATCAAGGGCAAGCTGCAGCGCAAGACGGCATTGATCCTGCGCGGCAGCGGCGCTTGCAGCCAGAAGCCCGGCGAAAAGGGCAGCGGCAGCCCTCACCAGTGGCCCGTATTTTCCATCGAAGCCCAGGGTTCGGCCGGGGCCAGCGCCTCGCCCTGTTGCAACAGCTCGACCGAGATGTTGTCGGGCGACCGCACGAAGGCCATGCGACCGTCACGCGGGGGGCGATTGATGATCACGCCATTGTCCATGAGATGCTGACAGACCTCGTAGATATTGCCGACCTCATAGGCCAGGTGACCGAAATGGCGGCTGTCTGACGGCAGCCCGTCATCGCCATCCCAGTTATAGGTCAGTTCGATCGGGCATTCGGGTTGCCCGGGGGGCGCCATGAAGATCAGGCTGAAACGCCCGCGTTCGCTTTCGTGGCGCCGCGTCTCGTGCAGGCCCAGAAGGGCGTAGAAGGCCATGGACTTCTCAAGGTCCTTCACCCGAACCATCGTGTGCAGATATTTCAGGCTCATCACGAACCTCCCCGTTCTTGTGGTGTGCGGTGCAGCTTAACGCCCTTGGGCCACTTGACCATAGGGCATGCGGGACGCGGGGTAAATTTCTCGTGGCTTTCGCGCGGAAACCGGGCATGCGGCCGGGCCACAGGATTGGACGGCCTTTATCTTGCGTATCCGATGTTGGGTGGGGCAAGATGTGGTATACCTCGATTCCTCCACAGTGAAAGACTGAAGACATGCCCCTGTCCCCCGAGCAATTGGCCGAAATCGAAGAGAGCCGGGCCACGCCGCAGCCCACCTTGCGGGCCGTGGCCCCGGGGATGGAGGCGCATCTCTACAAGGCGCATGACGTGCTCGACCACGGGTTTGTCCGCGTGATCGACTACATGGGCGATGACAGCGCCATCGTCCAGGCCGCGCGGGTCAGTTACGGGGCGGGCACCAAGCATGTCAGCAATGACGAGGGGCTGATCCGTTACCTGATGCGGCACTGGCATTCGACGCCCTTCGAGATGTGCGAGATCAAGCTGCACGTGAAACTGCCGGTTTTCGTCGCGCGGCAGTGGATCCGGCACCGCACGGCGAATGTGAACGAATATTCCGCCCGCTATTCGATCCTCGACCGCGAATTCTACATTCCCGCGCCCGAGCAGCTGGCGGCTCAATCGACGGTCAACAACCAGGGCCGGGGCGCGGTGCTGGAGGGGGCGGAGGCCGCGCGCGTGCTGGAGATGCTCAAGACCGACGCGGGGCGGGCCTATGATCACTACGAGGCGATGCTGTCACAGGACGGGCAGCAGGGGCTGGCGCGCGAACTGGCGCGGATGAACCTGCCGGCGAATATCTACACGCAATGGTACTGGAAGGTGGACCTGCACAACCTGTTCCATTTCCTGCGGCTGCGGGCGGACAGCCACGCGCAGTATGAAATCCGGGTCTATGCCGACGCGATCGCCGCGATGGTGAAGGATTGGGTGCCGGCGGCCTATTCGGCGTTCGAGGACTACCGGATGGGCGGCGTGCAACTGAGCGGCAAGGGGGTCGAGGTGATCCGGCGGCGCCTGGCGGGCGAGGCCGTGACGCAGGAGAATTCGGGGATGAGCAAGGGGGAATGGCGGGAGTTCGAGGGGGTGTTTGGCGGCGATGCTCAGGGATGAGCAGGCAAGGTAAGCGCTTGGTTTTTAGATGAAAACGGGGTGGCGTTAACGATTTGTCAAGGTTTTGGAGGGCTATTGGAGCTGTCCCTTCCCTGAACGGGTGAGGGGCGACAGGCACCCGGGTGGCCGATCGCGGTCCGCCGTCGGAGGGGGCCCAGGATGAGGCCCGGACGGGCTGTGCGTCGGCCAGCGCCAAGGGGGGCGAGATGATCGGTCACCGGCTCACGACCGAGGTGGCGACGCAGGAGACGAGTGGGGTGAGGAACGAGGACAGGCGGGAGTTTGGGTAAATGGTTGCGGAAGTTGGCAAGGGTGCGTTGGAGGCAACAATCGCTGTGACCAAAGCAGTTTCCGAAACAGCGGGAGGTAAGAAAGCCGCAGACGAATTAGGCACAACGGCGGTCACACTT
>Ga0102941_1000383_pt1 | contig 20193 bp, 20 predicted proteins | sample SalPonR2_C_D2_MG_FD_79281 | JGI IMG/M metagenome (GOLD analysis project Ga0102941, IMG submission 79281) | Salt pond soil microbial communities from South San Francisco under conditions of wetland restoration - Salt Pond MetaG R2_C_D2_MG | ecosystem: Environmental > Aquatic > Marine > Intertidal... | reverse complement strand
AGAGCGCGCAGTCCGTATTCACCGAATGATATATCGGTACCTCTTACTGCTCTGCCTTTCATTCTGCCTCTTTGTTGTTTACGATGTTTAACCCTTTTAGGTACTAACATTTAGAGACCTCCTTTCAAGCAATTCTATTCTTCAGTATCTACTTCAGGTAATATTTCACCTTTATTAATCCAAACTTTTATACCTATTTTACCATATGTTGTATCTGCTTCTGCAAAACCATAATCTATATCGGCTCTTAGAGTATGAAGAGGTACACTACCTTCTTGGTAACCCTCAGTTCTTGCCATTTCTGCTCCACCTAGTCTACCACTGCTCATAATTTTAAATCCTTCAGCGCCCATTTTCATAGCTCTATCCATTGCCTTTTTCATGGCTCTTCTAAAGGAAACTCTTCTAAGCAGTTGTTGAGCAATATTTTCAGCAACTAGTTGAGCATTTAGTTCTGGTTTGTCAACTTCTACAACATTTATCTGAACGGTTTTTCCTGTCATATTTTCAATTTCTTGTCTTAATGCATCTACTTCAGAACCACCGCGACCGATAACCATACCAGGACGTGCTGTATGTACATCGATCTTTAATCTATTGGCAGCTCTTTCGATAACTATTCTAGAAATTCCAGCTTCAAACATTTTATTTTTAATATGCTCTCTGATTTCTATATCTTCGTGCAGTAATTCAGAATAATTATCTTTATCAGCATACCATTTAGCATCCCAATCTTTAATTACACCTACACGAAGACCATGTGGATTTACTTTTTGACCCAAATTTAACCCTCCTTCTTCTCTTCAAGAATTACAGTTACATGACTAGTCCTTTTATTGATTGGACTTGCCTGTCCCATCGCTCTTGGTTGAAACCTTTTCATTGTGGGACCTTCATCGACGTAACATTTTGATACAAATAAATCATCAACCAACATATCATGATTGTTCTCAGCATTTGCAACAGCTGAGTTTAATACTTTTTCTATAATCTCAGAAGATTTATTAGGAGTATTCTTTAAAATTCCTAATGCTTCTCCCGTGTCTTTCCCTCTAATTAAGTCAATTACTCTTCTAGCTTTACGCGGGGAAACTCTCACATATTTGGCAACAGCTTTAGCTTCCATAATATAAACCCCCCTTTAGTGTTTATTTAAGTGAAGTAGAACGTTCAGTATGTCTACTGTGTCCTCTAAATATTCTTGTAGGAGCAAATTCTCCTAATTTATGTCCTACCATTTCTTCTGTAATAAATACTGGTACATGTTTTCTACCATCATGGACAGCTATGGTATGACCAACCATATTCGGATAGATGGTTGAACTGCGTGACCATGTTTTGACTACTTCTTTACTGCCTGATTCATTTAGTTCTTCTATTTTATCCATAAGTTTCTCTTCAACATAGGGTCCTTTTCTGACGGATCTAGCCATAAGATTATCCCTCCTTTAACCTATCTTTTCTTGGCCTTACGGGACCTGATAATATATTTATCAGATTTCTTAGTTTTTCTAGTCTTTTTACCCATTGTTCTTTGTCCCCAAGGAGTAACCGGATGACGTCCAGCAGGTGATTTACCTTCTCCACCACCGTGTGGGTGATCATGTGGATTCATAACTACACCGCGGACAGATGGTCTTTTACCTTTCCATCTAGAACGACCAGCTTTACCTAGGGTGATATTTTCATGATTAATATTGCCAACCTGACCAATTGTAGCTTTACATTCTTGTCTAATTAAGCGAACTTCACTAGAAGGCATTTTTACATGAGCAAACTTACCTTCTTTAGCAAGAATCTGAGCATTAACTCCAGCTGATCTTGCTAATTGTCCACCTTTACCAGGTTGTAATTCTACATTATGAATAATGGTACCAACAGGTATATCTTTTAATCTCAGTGAATTTCCAGGTACAATATCTGCTGCTTCTCCGGAAATTACTTCATCCCCCACTGATAATTTATCAGGAGCGATAATGTATCTTTTTTCACCATCTGCATATGTTAAAAGTGCAATTCTTGCAGTTCGATTGGGATCATATTCGATAGCAGACACCTTTGCTGGTATACCATCTTTATCTCTTTTAAAATCTATAATTCTATAACGTCTTTTATGACCTCCACCCCTTCTTCTCGAGGTGATCCTTCCATTAACATTACGTCCACCTGTCTTATGAAGTTTAGTTAACAGGCTTTTTTCAGGCTCCTTTTTTGTAATTTCATCAAAAGAAGCAACTGTCATATATCTCCGAGAAGGAGTTGTCGGTTTAAAGGTCTTAATAGCCATTGTGTTCCCTCCTTTAACTGTAAATATTAGAGTCCTTCAAATATTTCTATTGAATCTCCTTTGGCTAATTTAACTAAAGCTTTTTTCCAGCTTGCAGTTCTTCCTTCATTTCTACCTAACCTACGCTTTTTGCCGCGCATGTTCATGGTGTTTACATTGTCTACCTTGACATTGAAAATCTCTTGTATAGCAGTTTTAATCTCTACTTTGTTTGCATTTTTAGCAACTTTAAAAGTATAAGTATTATTTTCTTCCATTTTTAACATACTGTTCTCAGTGATAACTGGTTTTATTAAAATATCTCTAGGATCTTTGTTCATTCTCCCAGCACCTCCTCGATCTTTCTTACAGCCTCTTCTGACATTAATATTACTTCATTATTTAATAAGTCATAAGTATTTAGACCATCTAATACTAATGTTTTTACACGAGGCAAGTTACGTGCTGATAAGTAAATATTTTCATCTTTTTCAGGAAGTATAATTAATACTTTCTTATCTGATAAATTTAGATCTTCTAAAAGACTTGCCATCTTTTTAGTTTTGATTTCATCCATATTGAATTCATCTAAAATCATAACACTCTCATTTTGGATTTTATCAGTTAAAACAGATTTAAGGGCAATCCTTTTCATCTTTTTATTTACTTTTTTATTATATGAACGAGGTTTTGGACCAAAGGTAATTCCTCCGCCTACCCATAATGGGGATCGGATACTACCATGTCTAGCACGGCCTGTTCCTTTTTGTCTCCATGGCTTTCTGCCACCACCTCTAACTTCACTTCTTGTTTTAGTGGATGCATTGCCACTTCTCACCTTTGCTAACTGTGCAGTAACTACTTGATGCACAACATCTTCATTTACTTTACTATTGAATATATCATCTGATAAATCTATATCAGTGACTTTTTCACCATTGGTGTTATATTTAACTGCCTGAGGCATTATATGTCCTCCTTTCTATCCATCAACTTTTTACTTTTCTTTTCCAATTAGTGATACTAAACTTTTTTTAGGACCTGGTACTGATCCCTTTACTAAGATAACTTTCTTTTCTGAATCTACCCTCATAACCTTTAAATTATGAACTGTAGTTTTTTCATTACCCATTCTTCCGGGCATCTTTTGACCTTTGAATACTCTAGAAGCATCAACAGCTCCTATAGAACCAGGTGCTCTATGGAAGTGAGAACCGTGAGTTTTAGGGCCAGCACTTTGGTTCCATCTCTGGATATTTCCAGAAAAACCTTTTCCTTTTGAAATACCCTGTACTTTCACAATTTCTCCCTTTTCAAAGATGTCTACTGTAACTTCATCTCCGATCTCTAAATCTTGATCGAAGTTTCTAAATTCCATTAAGTATCTTTTTGGATCTACACCATTCTTTTCAAACTGTCCTAACTCTGGTTTGTTAAGTTTCTTTTCTTTTATATCTTCAAAGCCTAGTTGAACGGCTTGATATCCGTCTTTTTCTTCAGTACGTTTTTCAGTCACAACACAGGGGCCTGCTTCAATAACAGTAACCGGAACCATATTTTCATCTTCATCAAATATCTGTGTCATGCCTATTTTTTTACCTAGTAATCCCTTAGCCATCTCTTAGTACACCTCCTGACCTTATAATTTAATCTCTATATCTACACCGGCAGGTAAATCTAATCTCATTAATGCATCTACCGTTTTGGAAGTAGGATCAAGAATATCAATTAATCTCTTGTGAGTTCTCATCTCAAACTGTTCCCTTGCATCTTTGTGAACATGAGGAGATCTCAAAACAGTAAATACTTCTTTTTTAGTCGGTAGTGGAATTGGACCTGAAACATCTGCTCCAGTTCTTTGTGCAGTTCCCACTATTTTTTCAGCCGATTTATCTAAAAGCTCGTGTTCAAACGATTTCAGTCTTATTCTGATTTTTTCATGATTGGTCATTATCTTCCCTCCTTCAAACAAAACGAGATAAAGAACAGTTAAAGAAGAGGAATTTAATCCCCTTCTTACATTCCTTTAATTACTCAATTATATCGGTTACAACACCAGATGCTACAGTATGGCCACCTTCACGAATCGCAAATCTTAAGCCTTCTTCCATCGCAATTGGAGTAATTAGTTCTGCATCCATTTCAATGTTGTCACCAGGCATTACCATCTCTACTCCCTCTGGAAGGTAAATAGTTCCGGTAACATCTGTTGTTCTGAAATAAAACTGAGGTCTATATCCATCAAAGAATGGAGTGTGGCGTCCACCCTCATCTTTTGATAATACATAAACTTCTGCCTTAAACTTAGTATGAGGAGTAATACTACCTGGCTCAGCTAGTACCTGACCTCTCTCAATATCTTCCCTTTTGACTCCTCTAAGTAATGCACCTATATTATCTCCGGCTACTGCTTCATCAAGAAGCTTTCTGAACATCTCTACACCGGTTACTACTGTCTCTTGAGTCTCTCTAATTCCTACTATTTCTACCTCATCCTGTGGATGTAAGGTTCCTCTATCCACTCTACCGGTCGCTACTGTTCCACGACCCTTAATGGAGAAAATATCCTCAATAGGCATTAAGAATGGTTGGTCACTATCTCTTTCTGGTTCTGGAATATAGTCATCTACTGCTTCCATTAACTCTACAATCTTCTTGCCGTGTGGACCTTCTGGATCAGCATTCTCTAATGCCTTTAAAGCTGAACCTACTATTACAGGTGTATCATCACCCGGGAAGTCATATTCGTTAAGTAAATCTCTTACTTCCATCTCTACTAATTCAATTAATTCTTCATCGTCTACCATATCTGCTTTGTTTAAAAATACTACTATTGAAGGCACGCCTACCTGACGAGCTAATAAAATGTGCTCTCTGGTCTGAGGCATTGGACCATCTGCAGCTGATACTACCAAAATTGCTCCATCCATCTGAGCTGCACCAGTAATCATATTCTTAACATAGTCAGCGTGACCTGGGCAGTCTACGTGAGCATAGTGTCTGCTCTCAGTTTCATACTCAACGTGAGAGGTTGCAATTGTAATTCCTCTCTCTTTTTCTTCTGGAGCGTTATCGATTGAATCGAAATCTCTAACCTCTGCTCCCCCGTAGTTAGCGAGTACAGAAGTAATCGCTGCAGTTAAAGTAGTCTTACCATGATCAACGTGTCCTATTGTACCAATATTCAAATGTGGTTTCGTTCTTTCAAATTTTTCCTTTGCCATTATATTCATCTCCTTTTAAAAGAAATTTTATTCTTTAATTATTCACCAAGAATTTCTTTGGCAACATTCTTTGGCGTTTTCTCATAATGAGAGAATTGCATAGTATAAGTAGCTCTACCCTGAGTTTTGGATCTTAAATCAGTTGCATATCCAAACATTTCAGCGAGAGGTACATAAGCTTTCACTACCTGAGCGTTAGCTCTTCTTTCCATTCCTTCGATTCTACCTCTACGACCATTCAGATCACCTATTACATCTCCCATATAATCTTCTGGAACTACAACTTCGACTTCCATAACCGGTTCTAAAATTCTCGGCCTTGCTCTTTTAGCAGCTTCTCTAAAGGCCATCGAACCAGCAATTTTAAATGCCATTTCAGAAGAGTCAACTTCGTGGAAACTACCATCTTTTAAGGTAACCTGGATATCAACAACAGGATAACCTGCTTGAATACCATTTTCCATTGCCTCTTCAATACCGTCTTCTACAGGACCAATATAGTCTTTTGGAATAGCTCCACCTTTAATTTCATCTTCAAATTGGAAACCTCCACCTTCTTCAAGAGGTTCCAGATCTATAATTACATGACCATACTGACCACGACCACCTGACTGTCTAATGAACTTACCTTCAACATCTTCAACCTTACGGGTGATTGTTTCACGGTAAGCCACACGTGGTTTGCCGATATTTGCATCGACTTTAAACTCTCTTAATAGTCTATCTACAATTACCTCAAGGTGTAATTCACCCATTCCTTTGATAATTGTTTGACCGGTTTCTTCATCTGATCTAACCTGGAAAGTTGGATCTTCTTCAGCTAATTTCATTAATGACTGAGATAATTTATCTTCATCAGCCTGACTCTTAGGTTCAATGGCTACTGAAATAACAGGTTCTGGAAATTCCATTGACTCTAAGATTATGGGGTGATCTGGATCACATAAAGTATCACCAGTACTAGTGTTCTTTAAACCAACAGCTGCTGCCAGGTCACCAGCATAAACACTATCTCTTTCTTCTCTATGGTTAGCATGCATCTGTAAGATACGACCAATTCTTTCTCTATTTTCACTTGTTGAATTATATATATACGATCCGGCTTCTAATACACCAGAATATGCTCTAAAGAATGCTAATTTTCCTACATACGGATCTGTCATTATTTTAAATGCTAATGCAGAAAACGGGGCATCATCCTCCGCTTCTCTAGTTTCAACTTCACCGGTTTCTGGATTTTCCCCTTCAACAGGTGGTACATCAAGTGGTGAAGGCATGAAATCAACAATTGCATCCAGTAACATCTGAACACCCTTGTTTTTAAAAGCAGATCCACATAAGACAGGAATTAAATTAACATTTATTACTGACTTCCGGATTGCTTCCATGATATCATCAGTAGTAATTTCTTCTTCTTCTATATATTTAAGCATTAATTGATCATCAAATTCAGATAATTGCTCTAATAAATTTTCTCTATATTCTTCTGCTTGTTCTTTATATTCTTCCGGAATTTCTACTCTTTCGAAGTTTACACCGAGTTCATCTTCATATAAAATTGCATCCATTTCAATTAGGTCTACAACACCTTTAAATTCATCTTCACTACCAATTGGCAGTTGAACTGGTACAGCATTTGCTCCTAATCTTTCTTTCATCATCTTAATAACTCGGAAAAAATCAGCTCCCATACGATCCATCTTATTTACAAATGCGATACGGGGAACTTCATATTTATCAGCCTGTCTCCAGACTGTTTCTGATTGGGGTTCAACTCCTCCGACAGAACAGAATAATGCAATTGCTCCATCAAGTACTCTAAGAGATCTTTCCACCTCAACTGTAAAGTCCACATGTCCGGGCGTGTCTATAATATTAATACGATGATCACGCCACTGAGCTGTGGTAGCCGCTGAGGTTATGGTAATACCTCTTTCCTGCTCTTGTTCCATCCAATCCATAACAGCTGCTCCATCATGTACTTCTCCCATTTTGTGTACCCTACCTGTATAATATAGAATACGCTCTGTGGTTGTAGTTTTTCCAGCATCTATGTGAGCCATAATTCCTATATTTCTTGTTCTTTCTAATGGAAATTGTCGGGCCATCATTCTCCCCCCTTCTTTAAAATATCAATATTTAAAAGTCTAATGTATATTACCATCCATAATGTGCAAATGCTCTGTTTGCTTCTGCCATTCTGTGCACTTCTTCTTTCTTACGAACTGCTCCGCCTTCATTGTTATATGCATCTAAAATTGCTTTAGTTATTCTTTCTTTCATAGTTCTATCATTACGACTTCTTGCATCATTTACAATCCAGCGAATTGCTAAACTTCTTCTTCTATGATCGTCAACCTCAACCGGTACCTGGTAATTTGAACCACCGATACGGCGAGATTTTACTTCTAATGTAGGCATTACATTATTTAAAGCTTCTTGTAAAATAGTTACAGGTTGATCACCTGTCTGTTCTTGAAGTTGTTCCATAGATTGGTATAATAGTTTTTCTGCTAAGCTTTTTTTGCCATCTAACATAATTTTGTTGATAAAACGGTTAACTAATACACTATCATATACTGAATCAGGTTTAACTTCACGTCTTTCTGCTCTATTTTTACGCACGTAATTCCCCCCTTTAATCTTGATAAAATCTATTTATTTAAGGTTATTAGCTAGGTTTTTTCACTCCATACTTAGAACGACCTTGTCTTCTATCTTCAACACCTGCAGTATCTAAAGTACCTCTAACAATATGGTATCTAACACCTGGTAAGTCTTTTACACGGCCACCTCTTACTAACACAACAGAGTGTTCCTGTAAGTTATGTCCTTCTCCAGGTATGTAACAGGTCACCTCTTTTCCATTCGTTAAACGAACACGGGCAACTTTTCTTAAAGCAGAGTTCGGTTTTTTAGGAGTCGCAGTATAAACTCTTGTACATACTCCTCTCTTCTGAGGTGAACCTTCTAATGCAGGAGCATTCTTTTTCTTCTTTTGTTTATTACGACCTTTACGGATAAGCTGATTAATTGTTGGCACAAAACCCACCTCCTTCCGGTTATTTCAGTAATGCAGCAGAGAACCAGCATCCTTAAGAATGCTGTTCTCTGCGCTGAATACTTTTTATTTATATATAATGATTAAATTATTGAAGGCAATACTGCCTTTGTCTGCACACACTAGTGTATTTTAACACCTTTGATATGTGTTGTCAATACCTAATTTATCATTAATTTAATCTTCTTCAACTTCCTCTAAAACTTGGGTTACATCAGTTACATTTTCACCGACTTCTTCACCTTTTCTGTACTTTCTCATACCTGTACCAGCAGGTATTAACTGACCAATAATTACATTTTCTTTTAAACCTCTTAAGTGATCAACTTTTCCTTCCAGAGCAGCTTCAGTTAAAACTCTTGTTGTCTCTTGGAAAGAAGCAGCTGATAAGAAGCTTTCTGTGGCTAGAGAAGCTTTTGTAATTCCAAGGATTTGTGGTATAGATTTAGCAGGCTTGCCACCATTAGATTTTACCTTCTTATTAGTTTCTTTAAATTCGTGTTTAGTAACTAAGCTTCCAGTCAGCAATTCTGTATCTCCTGATTCTTTGATTTTAACACGCTTCATCATTTGTCTTATTATAACCTCAATGTGCTTATCATTAATTTCAACACCCTGAGATCTATAAACATTTTGTACTTCCTCAAGAAGATAGTTCTGAACAGCAGACTCACCTCTAACCCTTAGTAGTACACTTGGGTCTAAAGGACCTTCTGTCAGTTTATCACCAGGTTCTACATATTCGCCTTCTTGGACGATCAATTTAGATCCATAAGGAATCTTATAGGTCTTTTTCTTGCCGTCATCACTAGTTACTACAATCCGTTTAGAATTTCTCTTTTGGGTAATTTTTACTTTACCTTCTTTTTCAGTCATGATGGCATGTCCTTTTGGTGTCCGACCTTCAAATAACTCTTCCACTCTTGGAAGACCCTGTGTGATATCATCACCTGCAACACCACCAGTGTGGAAAGTACGCATTGTTAACTGAGTACCTGGTTCACCAATAGATTGCGCAGCAACAATTCCAATTGATTCACCAATATTAACCTTATTAGTAGTTGCTAGGTTACGACCATAACATTTAGAACAAACACCATGTTCAGATTCACAAGTAATTACTGTACGGATTTTAACACTTTCTATATCTGTATTTACAATTTTAGCCAAATGATCTTTTTTAATCATTTCATTTCTCTCTACAATAATTTCGTCACTGTCTGGATCTTTGAGATCTTCAGCTGCATAACGCCCCGCAATTCTTTCTCTGAGTGATTCTACAGCCTGAGCTCCTTTACCTCCTATAGATTCAACATAAAGGCCTTTTTCAGTTCCACAGTCTTCTTCTTTGATAATAACATCCTGAGAAACATCAACTAACCTTCTAGTTAAATAACCGGAGTCAGCGGTTCTTAACGCAGTGTCAGCCAATCCTTTTCTTGCTCCATGGGTAGAAAGGAAGAACTCTAACACGTTTAGTCCTTCTCTAAAGTTAGATCTAATTGGTAAGTCAATAATTCTACCAGATGGATCGGCCATCAAACCACGCATCCCAGCTAACTGAGAAATCTGCGAGGTATTACCACGGGCTCCAGAAGTAGCCATAATATAGATGTTATTTTCCTCGTCTAAATGATCCAATAAAGCATCAGTAACATCATCTTTAGCCTGATTCCAAATATCTATTACACGATGATACCTTTCATCTTCTGTAATCGCACCTCTATTATAGTGCTCTTCTATTTCATCTACTTCCTCATCAGCTTCCTTTAAAATTTTCGGTTTTTCATCAGGAATATCAGCATCAGTAACTGCAATACTGATACCAGAACGAGTTGCAAAATCATACCCTAATTCTTTAATATTATCTAATGCTTTTACAGTTTCTTCTTCACCAAATTCATCATATAAATCGCTAATTAACTCTCCTAATGAACCTTTATCAATTCTTTCATTTATATATTTATTTTCTTCAGGCAATGCTTCATTAAATATTATTCTACCAACTGAAGTATCTATAATTTCTCCATCTATTCTTGCTTTAATTTTAGCCTGAAGGTAAATTTTATCTGTATCATAAGCTTTTATTGCCTCAGCAGGTCGGGAGAATATTTTCCCTTCTCCTCTTATTCCATCTTTTAAAGTAGTAAGATAGTAGATACCTAACACCATATCCTGTGTAGGTACAGTAATAGGGTTACCATCTGCAGGGGCTAAAAGATTTGTAGTAGATAACATCAATGTCCTGGCTTCTGTTTTAGCTTCTTCAGAAAGTGGTAAGTGTACAGCCATTTGGTCACCATCAAAGTCAGCATTATAAGGTGGGCAGACCAAGGGGTGTAACTTAATAGCCTTACCTTCAACTAAAACAGGCTCAAAAGCCTGGATACCTAATCTGTGTAAAGTAGGAGCACGGTTTAGTAAAACCGGATGTCCTTTAATTACTTCTTCAAGTATACCCCAGACTCTATCATCAACCTTTTCTACCATCTTTTTAGCATTTTTAATATTATGTGCATATTCTTTATCTACTAAACCTTTCATAACAAATGGTTTAAATAATTCTAAAGCCATTTTCTTTGGTAAACCACATTGATCCATTCTTAATTCTGGACCAACTACAATAACAGATCTACCGGAATAATCTACACGTTTACCGAGTAGATTCTGGCGGAAACGACCCTGTTTACCTTTAAGCATATCACTTAAAGATTTTAGAGGTCTATTACCGGCTCCGGTCACAGGTCTACCTCTTCTACCATTATCAATTAAGGCATCTACCGATTCTTGCAGCATCCTCTTTTCATTTCTAATTATGATTTCAGGAGCTCCTAAATCAAGCAGCCTTTTTAATCTATTATTTCTATTAATAACTCTCCGGTATAAATCATTTAAATCAGATGTAGCAAATCTACCGCCATCTAATTGAACCATTGGTCTTAAATCGGGTGGGATAACAGGCATTACATCCATAACCAACCACTCTGGCTCAAGACTGGAATCTAATAGACCATCCATAACTTCCAATCTTCTAATAGCACGTCTCCTACGCTGACCGGAAGTTGACTTAACTTCTTCTTTAAGTTCATCTACGTCTTTTTGTACATCTATTTTACTTAACAATTCTTTAATGGCTTCTGCGCCCATACGAGCGTCAAATTCATTACCATACTTAGATTTAGCTTCACGGTATTCTTGTTCAGACAGAAGCTGCCTTTCACTAAGTGGGGTATCGCCGGGATCTATTACAATATAAGAAACAAAATATATTACTTTTTCTAAAGCCCTGGGTGACATATCCATAATTAAACCCAATCTACTGGGGATTCCTTTAAAGAACCAGATATGTGTACAGGGTGCAGCTAATTCAATGTGTCCCATTCTTTCTCTTCTTACCTTAGAGCGGGTAACTTCCACACCACAGCGATCACAAACAACACCCTTATATCTTACTCTTTTATACTTACCACAATGACATTCATAATCTTTGGTTGGTCCAAATATTTTCTCACAAAATAGTCCGTCTTTTTCAGGTTTTAAGGTTCTATAATTAATGGTTTCAGGTTTTTTCACTTCACCGCGGGACCATTCTCTTATCTGCTCAGGAGATGCAACTCCGATCCGCATTGAATCGAAATTATTTACGTTTGACAAGGGTAATTCCCCCTCCTCTTTGAAAATTTTATCTAAATTTTTTCAAGAAAACTCCATCTAGATATTTTATTTAAATGGAGTAATTAACTATCCTTCATCAGGTCTTGATAACTGCAAGTCTGTATCAAGTCCCAGTTTTTTAGCAGTTTCACTTACTTCAGTACCTTCTTCTTCTAATTCCATTTCATTATCTTCTTCCACAAAGACGCGGGCATCTAAACCAAGACTCTGCATCTCTTTTATCAGAACTTTAAATGATTCAGGCACACCCGGTGGTGGAACTTCTTCACCTTTAACGATTGATTCATAGGTTTTGACTCTTCCTATTACATCATCAGATTTTACTGTAAGCATTTCCTGTAAACTGTAAGCAGCACCATAAGCTTCTAAGGCCCAAACTTCCATTTCACCGAATCTCTGTCCACCAAACTGTGCTTTACCACCCAGCGGTTGTTGGGTCACAAGTGAATAAGGACCAGTAGAACGCGCATGAATTTTATCGTCGACAAGGTGATGTAGTTTAAGAATATACATATATCCTACAGTTATATCATGGTCAAAAGCTTCACCTGTTCTGCCATCATATAAAGTCATTTTACCGTTTCTTTTTAAGTCAGCCTTTTCGAGGTATTCTTCAACTTCTTCCTCTAAAGCTCCATTAAATACTGGGGTTTCAACATGTAAACCAAGTGCTTTTGCAGCCATACCAAGGTGTGTTTCTAATACCTGTCCGATATTCATACGAGACGGTACTCCTAATGGATTTAAAACAATTTCTACTGGATCACCATTTTCCATAAATGGCATATCTTCTTCTGGTAGAATTCTAGAAATTACACCTTTATTACCATGACGCCCAGCCATTTTATCTCCCACAGCAATTTTTCTTTTGTTCGCAATATAAACCCTTACAAGTTTATTTACACCAGGTTTTAATTCATCTCCCTGATCTCTAGAGAATACTTTAACATCGACAACTATACCCTCTTCACCATGTGGTACTTTAAGGGAAGTATCTCTTACCTCTCTAGCTTTTTCACCAAAGATTGCTCTAAGCAGTCTTTCTTCTGCAGATAATTCAGTTTCACCTTTAGGTGTAACCTTACCTACTAAGATATCTCCTTCTTTAACTTCAGCTCCAACTCTGATAATACCTCTATCATCAAGATCTTTTAGGGAACTTTCACTAACATTCGGAATATCTCTGGTGATCTCTTCAGGACCTAGTTTAGTATCACGTGCTTCTGCTTCATGTTCTTCTATATGAATAGATGTAAAAGCATCTTCTTTTACTAACTTTTCACTTATTAATATTGCATCCTCATAGTTATAACCTTCCCAGGGCATAAATGCAATAAGTGAGTTTCTACCTAAAGCCATTTCGCCCATTTCGGTAGAAGGACCATCAGCTATTATGTCTCCATCTTCAATTTCCTGGCCCTCACTTACAATTGGGGTCTGGTTCATACATGAACCCTGGTTTGATCTTTTAAATTTCATTAAATTATATTTATCTACATTACCATCTTCATTTTCTATTACTATTTTACTGGATGTTACCTTTTTGACTGTACCACCATTTTCAGCAATTACTACTACACCTGAATCTTTAGCAGCTTTATGTTCAATACCAGTAGCTACTATAGGAGCCTCAGTTTTAAGTAAAGGTACAGCCTGCCTCTGCATATTAGCACCCATCAATGCACGGTTAGCATCATCATTCTCTAAGAAAGGTATCATAGCGGCAGAAACTCCTACTAGCTGTTTAGTAGAAACATCCATGTAATCTACTCTCTCAGGTGATACTTCTAAAATATCACCACGATGTCGAGCGACTACTTCATCATTAACTAATTCACCATCTTCATTCAATTTGGTATTAGCCTGAGCAACAATATTTTGATCTTCCTCATCAGCGGTTAAATAATCAATATCTCCGGTAGCCTTACCATCAACAATTCTTCGATAAGGTGTCATGAGGAAACCAAATTTATTTGTCATAGCATAAGTACCCATTGAACCAATAAGACCGATATTAGGGCCTTCAGGAGTTTCAATAGGGCAAATTCTACCATAATGAGAGTGGTGAACATCTCTAACATCAAAACCGGCTCTTTCCCTACTTAAGCCACCTGGGCCTAATGCACTTAACCTTCTTTTATGGGTAAGTTCTGACATAGGGTTTGTTTGGTCCATAAACTGTGATAACTGACTGCTTCCAAAGAACTCTTGAATAGCAGCTACTACCGGTCTTGTATTCATTAAAGCTTGTGGTGTAACAACATCAATATCTTGAATGGTCATTCTTTCACGTACTACTCTTTCCATACGGGAAAGACCAATTCTAAATTGATTTTGTAAAAGTTCACCCACTGTCTTTAATCTTCTGTTACCAAGATGATCTATATCATCAATATAAGCATCTTCTTCTTCATGTACTAATCTAACCATATAACGTACAGTTTCTATAATATCTTTCTCATCTAAATATTTTTTATCTTCATCAATATCTAAACCTAATTTTTTATTAATTTTATACCTACCAACTGCTGCTAAATCATATCTTTTAGGATCAAAGAATAATGATTCAATTAAACTTTTTGCACTATCTACAGTCGGGGGTTCACCTGGTCTTAACTTTTTATATAAATCAATTAAGGCTTCATCCTGTGAATCAGTTGAATCGCGATCCAAAGTATCCATAATTACTTTAGAATCACCTAATAGATCAATAATCTCTTCATCACTACCATAGCCTAACGCCCTAAATAATATTGAGGAAGGCATCTTTCTTTTTCTATCAACACGAACTGAAATTATTCTCTTTTTATCATATTCAAATTCAATCCATGCACCTCTATTAGGTATAATGCTCCCATTTATCAATCTGCGGCCGTCTTTGGTACGTTCATCATCAAAATATACACCAGAAGAACGTACTAACTGATTTACAACAACTCTTTCCGCTCCATTAATGATAAATGTACCTTTATCTGTCATTAGCGGAAAGTCGCCCATAAACACTTCCTGTTCCTTTACTTCTCCTGTTTCTTTATTAATTAAACGAACTTTTACTTGCAGGGGAGCGGAATATGTATCATCTCTATCCCTACATTCTTGTACAGTATACTTAGCTTCTTCTAAATGGTAACCTACAAATTCTAAAACTAAATTTTCCGAAAAATCTTCAATTGGTGAGATTTCATCAAAAACTTCTTTTAAGCCTTGCTCCAAAAACCACTGGTATGAATTTAACTGAGTGTGTATTAAATTTGGTAATTCCATTGCATCATCAATTTTAGCAAAGCTATGTCTTTCTCTCACTGTTGACATCATTGCACCCCCAAGGAATACTTATATTTATAAATATAACATTTAAGCAAGAAAATACCCTCACTTAAATGCTTGATAATTTAATTGATATGTTTAGTATTTAAATGTGTATTTATTAAATAATATAATAAAATAAGTCCATAATAATCCAATAAATCAGTAAAAATATACTAAATTATATGCATATTTTATGCCATTATATGAAAAGTTATCGACAATAAGTAATGTTATCACACAACCTATATCTTGTCAAGTTATTCTACCTCAAATATTTTTATATTTTAATACTGCAAAAAGTGCCCTAATTAAAGGGCACTTTTAATAACTTCTAAAAATATTGCTTTTTATTTAATTTACTTTAGTACTACAGTAGCTCCTGCTTCTTCGAGAGCTTCTTTCATATCTTCTGCTTCTTCTTTACTTAATCCTTCTTTTACATTTTGAGGTGAGTCGTCAACAACAGCTTTAGCTTCTTTCAAGCCTAAGCCAGTTAATTCTCTAACAGCTTTGATTACCTGAATCTTCTTGCCACCAATACTTTCTAAGTATACATCAAATTCAGTTTGCTCTTCTTCTTCTGCACCGCCAGCAGCTCCACCAGCTGCAGCAGCAACAGGAGCAGCAGCACTAACACCAAACTTATCTTCTAATTCTTCAACTAATTCCGCTAATTCTAATACAGACATATTTTCAATTGCTTCAATAATTTCTTCTTTATTCATCTTTGTTCCTCCTTAAAAATTTTTTATTCTTTTTGATCCTTAATTTGACTCAATACACTTACTAAATTCCTCATATTTCCACTAAGTACATTTACAAAACCAGTGATGGGAGCTTTCATACTAGCAAAAGCTTTTGCAAGTAATTCTTCTCTAGATGGAATCTTTGCCAATGATTCAACCTTTTCTTTACTGATTACTTCACCATTTAAATAACCGCCTTTAATCTCTAGTACTTCATGATCTTCTGAAAATTCATCTAAAATCTTCGCAGGTGATACTACATCTTCAATACCAAAAGCAATAGCGGTAGGTCCTCTAAAAAAATCATTAATTTCAGATAGATCCGAATTGTTTGCGGCAATTGTAGCTAAAGTGTTTTTTACAACTTTGTAATCAACACCAGCTTCTCTTAATTTAGAACGTAATTCTGTCATTTCAGCCACATCTAAACCAATATAATCAGTCATAACCATTGATTTAGCTTTTGAGAATTCCTTTTCTAATTCTTTAACAGCTGCTTCTTTATCAGGTCTAGCCATCTATATCACTTCACCTCCCTAAATTTGTCTACCATTTAAGATAATTTAAATAGTCTAACAAATAAAAAAACCTGCCATAGATAGGCAGGAGATTTTTAATGTAATGACAATGTATATGTATTATGAATACCACATATACATTGATCTTACTTAATTAACCTCGGCGGGAAAAATTTAAGTCATCTCTGACTCCCACTATCTATGGTTAGACTATATTTTATTATTAACAAAAATAAGCATAACACTTATTATTCATTATGTCAATATATATTTTATCTACCAATTAATTTTAAGGCTGCAGAGGATTCAATCTTTACTCCTGGGCCCATTGTGGAAGATACTGTTATTGATCTAAAGTATTTCCCTTTAGCAGATGCAGGTCTATCAATCATTAAGACATCCATTACTTTTTTGAAGTTATCAACTAATTCATCAACTTCAAAAGAAGCTTTTCCAATTGGTAGATGCATATTACCGTCACTGTCAACTCTATATTCTAACTTACCAGCTTTAAATTCTTCAATAGATTCAGCTAAGTCAAATGTAACTGTACCTGCTTTAGGGTTAGGCATTAAGCCTTTAGGACCTAAGATCCTACCTAAAGGGCCAACTACACCCATCATATCTGGAGTAGCAATAGCTAAATCGAAATCTAGCCAACCCTCTTCAATTCTTTCAGCTAAATCTTCCTGGCCAACAATATCTGCTCCGGCTTCTTCAGCTTCACGTGCTTTTTCACCTTTTGCAAATACAACGATCTTTACTTCTTGACCAGTTCCGTGGGGAAGTACTAAAGTACCTCTAATATTTTGATCAGCATGTTTAGGATTAACTCCTAATTTAGCTGTGAATTCCACGGTCTCATCAAAATTTGCAGTGGCAGTATTTTTTGCTAATTCAAGTGCTTCCTGTGGTTCATAGAAATTATTTCTATCAACTTTTTCCAAAGCTTCTTTATATCTTTTACTTTGATTTGCCATAAAATTTCCTCCTTTGTGGTATTAACGGTGGTTGCCTCCCACTATATTAACGTAATTACTCTACTAAAATACCCATACTGCGGGCAGTACCTTCAATCATACTCATAGCAGCGTCGATATCGGCTGCATTTAAGTCTTTCATCTTTTGTTCGGCAATCGCTTTAACATCATCTTTACTCACTGTTGCAACTTTATCTACATTAGGCTCACCAGAAGCTGTTTCGATTCCAGCTGCCTGCTTTAAAAGAATTGAAGCAGGTGGTGTTTTTGTAATAAAATCAAACGTCCTATCTGCATATACAGTAATTTCAACAGGAATAATTGTACCCTGCTTATCAGAAGTCTTTGCATTAAAAGCTTTACAGAAATCCATAATATTAACTCCGTGCTGACCTAAAGCTGGTCCTACAGGAGGGGCTGGATTTGCTTGTCCGCCGGGAATCTGTAATTTAATCTCTCCTATAATTTTTTTTGCCATGGCATTATTCCTCCTTTCTTAAATACCTAAAGACATTTATTACTCAGGTTCAACTTGTGAAAAATCAAGTTCAACAGGAGTTTCCCTTCCAAACATTGAAACCATAACTTTAACTTTCTCTTGTTGAGGATGAATTTCTTGTACAATACCAATAAATTCTTCAAACGGTCCATCAATGACCATAACTTTATCTCCAACCTCAAAATCAATACTAATTTCCTGTTTTTTCAATCCCATACCGGATAATATATGATCAATTTCTTCTTTTTCTAAAGGTAAAGGTTTTGTTCCACTACTTACAAAACCCATCACACCTGGTGTATTTCTAACAACATACCAGGTTTCATCATTCATAACCATTTGAATTATAATATAACCGGGAAAGATCTTCTTATCAACGATTTTTTTCTTGCCGCCTCTTTTACTAACTTTTTCTTCAGTTGGAACAAGAATTTCCTTAATCTTATCTGTCATGCCAGTAGTCTTTATTCTCTTTTCCAAATTGGCCTTAACTTTCTTTTCATGGCCTGAATAGGTATGTACTACATACCAATTAGTATTATCTTCTATTTTTTCTTCCATAATTTAAGGACCCTGAATCCAGGATCCTCACCTCCTTAATTACATTATAAAGGGAGTAATAATATTTGTTAATGCTAAATCAATAACTCCTATAAAAGCAATTAATGCTGCTACTGTTATTAAAACTACAATAGTATAAGATTGTAGATCTTCTCGGTTAGGCCAGTTAACCTTCCTTAATTCAAGTCTAACTTTTTTTAAAAATCCTCCTATTTTTCCTAAAAAACCTAATTTGGCCACATAAATCACGTCCTTAATTATAATTATTTAAAATTATTAAATATTATTTTTATTTAGTCTCACGATGTAATGTGTGCTCTTTACAGTGTTTACAGAACTTTTTAATTTCTAATCTACCACGCATACTCTGTTTGTTTTTAGTAGTGGTATAATTTCTATTCTTACACTCTGTACATTCTAATTTAATTTTCTCACGCATGGTGCCACCCCCTCAGTTGGCCAATATTGGTTCCTATATTTATATGTTAAATAGATTGATTTCTTGTGATTACAGCCTTAATTACTTTATCATATATATATGTAAAAGTCAACAAGTTTTAAAAAGCATGTGCGATGCGCACATGCTTTTTTTAGTCCCTATTTTTATTGAGTGATAATAACTTACTCAATTATTTCAGTTACAACACCAGACGCTACAGTGTGGCCACCTTCACGAATCGCAAATCTCAAGCCTTCTTCCATCGCAATTGGGGTGATTAGTTCTGCATTCATTTCAATGTTGTCTCCGGGCATTACCATCTCTACTCCTTCGGGAAGTTGAATGGTTCCGGTTACATCAGTTGTCCTAAAATAAAACTGTGGTCTATATCCGTCAAAGAATGGAGTGTGACGTCCACCTTCGTCTTTTGATAATACATATACCTCTGCCTTGAACTTAGTGTGAGGTGTAATACTACCTGGTTCAGCTAGTACCTGACCTCTCTCGATATCTTCTCTTTTGATACCTCTAAGCAATGCACCAATATTGTCTCCGGCTACCGCTTCATCAAGAAGCTTTCTGAACATCTCTACACCGGTTACAACTGTCTCTTGGGTCTCTCTGATTCCTACGATCTCTACCTCATCCTGGGGATGAAGCTTTCCTCTATCTACTCTTCCGGTCGCTACTGTTCCGCGGCCCTTAATTGAAAAGATATCTTCAATAGGCATTAAGAATGGAAGTTCGCTGTCTCTTTCTGGCTCTGGGATATATTCATCCACTGCTTCCATCAATTCTACTATCTTCTTACCATGTGGACCTTCTGGGTCAGCGTTCTCAAGTGCTTTAAGAGCTGATCCTACAATTACGGGGGTTTCGTCTCCCGGGAAGTCGTATTCGTTAAGTAAATCTCTT
>Ga0102941_1000378_pt1 | contig 20231 bp, 16 predicted proteins | sample SalPonR2_C_D2_MG_FD_79281 | JGI IMG/M metagenome (GOLD analysis project Ga0102941, IMG submission 79281) | Salt pond soil microbial communities from South San Francisco under conditions of wetland restoration - Salt Pond MetaG R2_C_D2_MG | ecosystem: Environmental > Aquatic > Marine > Intertidal... | reverse complement strand
GATATCGGCTGCTGGGAGGAAGGCTGCGGCCGCCACGCCAACTACATCGTGATCCTGCACGACGACGGCACCACGGGCGAGTACTACCACCTCAGCCGCGACGGTGCCCTGGTGGCCGCCGGCGACCGGGTCCAGGCCGGGGACCGGATCGGGCGCTCGGGCAACACCGGCCACACGACCATGCCGCACCTGCATTTCGCCGTCTACCGGGCGGGAGCCTGGGGCCGCACCCAGTCGCTGCCCGTGCGCTTCGTCCACCGTGACGGCATCAGCGAGCGCCCCCGCCGCGGCCAGCGGCTGGTGGCGCAATGACGATGCGCCGCTGGCAACGCACGGGACCGGCGGCTTCGGTTATCCTGAGGCCATGAGACCCGCGGCTGCCATGGCAAGCTCCGCCCGCCCCGCGCGCGCCGATGGCGCGCCGGGCTCGCGGGCCGGCTCTCTCGCGCCGCTCTGGCTGCTGACCGCGCTGGCGCTGCTCACGACCGGCTGCGCCGTCAACCCGGTCACCGGCGAGCGCGAGATCCGGCTCGTCTCCGAGGCCCAGGAAGTTGCTCTCGGCGAGCAGAATTACCTGCCGATGCGCCAGTCCCAGGGGGGCGACTACGTCCTCGACCCGGCGCTCGAGGATTACGTCCAGCAGGTGGGGCAGCGTCTCGCCGCGGTCAGCGATCGGCCGCTGCCCTACGAGTTCCACGTACTGAACAACTCGGTGCCGAACGCCTGGGCCCTGCCCGGCGGCAAGATCGCGATCAACCGCGGGCTGCTGACCGAACTCGAATCCGAGGCCGAGCTGGCAGCGGTGCTGGGTCACGAGATCGTCCACGCCGCCGCGGGCCATTCAGCAGACGCCATGGAACGCGCCATGGTGCTGCAGGGCGCGGTACTGGCGACGGCGGTCGCCACCAGCGACAGCGACTACGGCCGGCTGGCCACTGCGTCGGCCTCGATCGCCTCTCAGCTCATCAACCAGCGCTACAGCCGCGGCGCCGAACTGGAGTCCGATCTCTACGGCATGCGCTACATGTCCCGGGCCGGCTACGACCCCCAGGGCGCGGTGGACCTGCAGGAGACCTTCGTGCGGCTGAACGAGCAGCGCCGCAGCGACTGGCTGAGCGGGCTGTTCGCAAGCCACCCGCCGTCGACCGCGCGGGTGGAGGCGAACCGGCAGACGGCGGCCGCCCTGCCGCCCGGCGGGGAGATCGGGGCCGCACGCTACCGCGAGATGCTCGCGGCGACGCGCAAAGCGCTGCCCGCCTACGAGGACTACGATGCCGGCCGCAAGGCGCTGGCGGAGGACCGGCGCGGCCTCGCCCTGGAGAAGGCCAACGAGGCCATCCGCATCGAACCCGGCGAGGCCCACTTCTACGCGCTGCGCGGCGACGTCCACTTGCTGAACGAGGACTATGACCGCGCCCGCAGCGAGTACACCCTGGCGCTCGAGCGCAACGACGGCTTCTTCTACTACTACCTGAAGCGGGGCCTGGCGGCCGAGCGGCTGGGCGACGATGCCGAGGCCCGCCGGGACCTCGCCGCCAGCCTGGAGCTGCTGCCGACGGCACCGGCCTATCTCGCGCTCGGTGACATCGAACGCCGGGCCGGCAACCGGGCGCAGGCGGTGGAGTATTACCAGAAGGCCGGCGGCGACCGGGGCGAGGTGGGAGCGCGCGCCCAGGCCTCGCTGATGCGCCTCGATCTGGGCCAGAACCCGGAGGCCTATCTGCGCAGCCGGACCGGGCTCGGCGACGGCGGGCGCCTGCTGCTGCAGATCGACAACCCGACCCGCGTCGGCGTCACCGACGTGGTGGTCGCCATCCGCTATCTGACCGGCTCCGGCACGGTCTCCGAGACCCGCCGCCGGCTCTCCGGCGTGCTCCAGCCCGGCGCCAGCGTGCGCCTGGACACGGGCCTCGGGCCGTTCACGTCGCCCGACCAGTACCAGGTGCGTATCATCGACGCCGCGGTCGCCCGGTGACGCGCGGCCGCGCCGCCACCCGCCGCCTCTTGATCACGCCGTCGCCGCACACATATCCGCCGGGCAGTCACAGGAGAGAGCCATGTTCGGTCTGAACAAAAAGACATCCCTGCCAACCGCGAACGAAGCACTGCCCGGCCGCGAGACGCCGATGCCGGTGCCCGAACGCCACTTCGTCCTGGACGCGCCGCTCGAGCCGCCCTTCCCGGACGGCTGCCGGCAGGCCGTATTCGGCCTCGGCTGCTTCTGGGGCGCGGAACGGCGCTACTGGCAGCAGCCCGGCGTCTACACCACGGCCGCGGGCTACGCCGGCGGCCGCACGCCCAATCCGGACTACCGTGAAGTCTGCAGCGGCATGACCGGTCACACCGAGGCGGTGCTGGTGGTGTACGACCCGGCGGTGATCGCCTACGAGGATCTGCTGCGGATCTTCTGGGAGTCCCACGACCCGACCCAGGGCATGCGCCAGGGCAATGACGTGGGCAGCCAGTACCGGTCGGCCATCTACGTCTTCGATGCCGACCAGAAGGCGGCAGCGGAGGCCTCCCGCGACGCTTACGCGCAGGTGCTGGCCGAAGCCGGCTACGGCGCCGTCACCACCGAGATCGCCGACGCCGGGCCGTTCTATTACGCCGAGGACTATCACCAGCAATACCTGGCGAAGAACCCTGGCGGCTATTGCGGCATCGGCGGCACCGGCGTGAGCTGCCCCACCGGCGTCGCCGCCGCCGGCTGAACCTCAGTCCCCGGCTCAGTCCCCGGCGCTTTCGGCCGCCAGACTGAGCGCCGCGGCCGCATCCAGCCGGCCGTGGCCGTGCGTGGACCGGCGCCCGCCGTCGAGCGGCACCGCACTGTCCTCCAGCACCCGGCGCAGGCGCGCCGCCGGCAGGTCCGGATGCAGGGACAGCACCAGCGCCGCCGCGGCGGAGACGAACGGCGCGGCGGCGGACGTGCCGCTGAAGGCGTCGTACACCAGGGTGGGCGAGAAACCCCGCCGGCCCCGCAGGTCGGTGGTGAGTATCGAGACGCCGGGTGCCAGCAGGGAGAGATTCCGGCCGTGGCTGCTGCCCCACCAGTGCTCGCCGTCCCGGGAGCGGCGGGTCTTGCGCCGGCCCCACGGGTTCGACGCGCCCACCGCCAGTACCCCGGGCAATGTGGCGGGATAGTCCAGGGCCGACTGGCTGTTGCCGGCCGCGGCCACGATCAGGCAGCCGCGACCGCGGCGACCGCTGCGCGCGGCCCGCTCCAGCGCACCCGTGATGGCATCGGCCGGAGGGCCGCCGCCCCAGGACAGGTTCAGGATGTCCGCACGGCCCTCACCGGCACACCAGTCCACGGCCTCGGCGGTATCGAAATCGTCGGACAGCCAATAGCCGTGCGCGCCGCCCCGGGCGATGCGCGCCGCCACCAGCGAGACGCCCGGCGCGAGGCCGGCGGCCCGGGGTCCGTCAGCGGCCACGATGCCGGCCACCGCAGTGCCGTGGGCGTCGTCGCCGGCGGGACGGCCGTAGCGGTCGTCCGCCACGAAGTCCCGCTCCGCGGCCGCCGCCGGCCGCAGGTACGGGTGGGCCAGGTCGACGCCGTCGTCCAGGATCGCGACACGAACATCGCGGCGTCCGGTGGTGAGCGCCCAGGCCGCCTCGGCACCGACGTCGGCGCCGGCAATGCCTACGTCGCCGTCGTTGTCCAGCGCCCACTGGCCGTCCGCCAGCGCCGCGCCGGCTTCGGCCGCTGCCGGCGGCGGCCGATACAACCGCAGGAAATTGGGATGCGCCACGGCGACGTTGCCGCGGCGGTAGAGCCGGCGCGCCGCATCCGCCGCATGGCGCAGCCGTCCGATGCCCTTCGCGTCGCAGACCGCGCGCAGCAGCACCCGGCCGTGGCGTCCTTCACGGATGACTTCCAGCGAGAGCCGCCTGCAGGCCCAGTCGACCTCGGCGGCGCCGGCGCCCTCCACCACCAGCGTCTCGGTCGGCACCGCCAGCGGCGCGCCGGGGGCCGGCCGCGTCGCGTACAGCGGCAGGTCGGGGAAACCCGCGAACAGGGGAGCGACCCGGGCGGCGGGCGCCACCAGCGCGTCGCGCACCCACTTGCCACCCGCCTCTACCGAGACGGCCAGCGCGCGCCGATGGCTGAAATACGAGAGCCGGTGCATGACTCTCCCCGCTATTGGCAGGGCCCCATCTTAGCCCGCGCCGGCGCGCCGGAGTATCGGCTAACGGCTATCGGCTATCGGGTATCGGGTATCGGCTATCGGCTATCAGCCGCCCGTGGGTATCAGCCGCCCGGGTCGGCCTCCGGCCAGCGCTGGGGCACTTCGCGCAGCTCCGAGAGGTCGTAACCCTCGGTCTCCAGGAAGGACAGGATGCGGCGGTACTCGTCGTCGGGTATCTGCGGCTCCCGCGCCATGATCCAGACATAGTCACGGGCATTGCGGCCGATCACGGTCGTCTCGTAGCCCTCGTCCAGCCAGACGATCAGGAACTCGGCCTTGAAGGGCCAGACGAACTGCATGCCCCACACCGCATTGCCTGGGTCGTCGCGCACGAAACCGGTCGGCGTGTAGACCTTCAGGGGCCCGTCGAAGCCACCGTTACGGAAACGGAAGGTGGTGGCGATGGTCCCGTCATCGTTGAGTTCGTACGACTCGATTGCGTTGTACGCCTCGTCCTCCAGAAAGGTGGGGATGTGCGCGATGACGTACCAGTCGCCCATGTAGCGGGGCAGATCGACTTCGTCGACGAGCCGGATCGGGTCTTCGGGGGCGGTGGCGCATCCGGCGAGGGATGCGCACAGCAGAACGGCCAGCAGTCTCTTCACGTCGGCTCCATGACAGCTTCGATGCCCGTTGTATTCGATCTGTCGAGGAGCGCGGATGCAGCACCGGATGCCGCGACCGATCCCGTTCCGGTAGTATGTCGCGAGCACCGACCAGGGAGATTCGGACATTGGCGAACAAGAAGACCGGCGTGAAGAAGAAGGCGCGGCGCAGACCCGGCCGCCGTCAGGCGGAGGAGGCCATCCGCACGCTGCTGCTGTGGGCCGGCGAAGACCCGGACCGGGAAGGCCTGCTCGATACGCCCGCGCGCGTGGCACGCGCCTACGAGGACTGGTTCTCCGGCTACCGGGAGGATCCCGTACGCTTCCTGAAGCGAACGTTCCAGGAGGTCGAGGGCTACGACGAGATGATCGTGCTGCGCGACATCACCTTCGAGTCCCATTGCGAACACCACATGGCGCCGATCACCGGCCGGGCACACGTCGGCTATCTGCCCACCAACAAGGTGGTGGGCATCAGCAAGCTGGCCCGGGTGGTGGAGGCCTTCGCCCGCCGCTTCCAGGTGCAGGAGAAGATGACCGCCCAGATCGCCAATACCATCCAGGACGTGCTGAAGCCGAAGGGCGTCGGCGTGGTGATCGAGGCCGAGCACCAGTGCATGACCACCCGCGGCATCCACAAGACCGGTGTATCGATGGTCACGAGCCAGATGCTCGGCACCATCCGCGAGGACGCCCGCACGCGCGCGGAATTCCTGCGCATGATCGACCACGGCAGCTGACCCCGACCCGGCCGCCGACAAACGGCGGCCCGACACCGGCGCGACATTGAGCGACATCGGTCCCCGCAAGCTGATCGTGCTGCTGGCGGCGGCGACCGCCATGGGGCCGCTCGCCATGCAGATCTATCTGCCCGCGCTGCCGGCCGTGCAGTCGGCGTTCGGCACCTCGCTGGCACTGACCCAGCTCACCTTCAGCGCCTTCGTCTTCGCCATCGGCCCGGCGCAGCTGCTCTACGGACCGCTGGCGGACCGCTGGGGCCGGAGGCCTGCACTGATCGCGGGTCTGCTGCTCTGTTTCGCCGGCAGTGTCGCCTGCTACCTGGCGCCGGACATCTACTGGCTGATCGGCGCGCGGATGGTGCAGGCCGTGGGCGGCGCCGCCGGCCTGGTGATCGCCCGCGCCATCCTGAGCGACCGTTACGGCACGGACGAGATGGCCGGCCGGCTCGCCACCCTGGTGATGGTCATGGTGGTGGCGCCGACGCTGGCGCCGCTGGTGGGCGGCTACCTCACCGACTGGTACGGCTGGCGCAGCCTGTTTCTGGTCGTGAGCGTGCTGGGGCTGCTCGTGGCCGCTGCGGTGCTGCGCTGGCTGCCCGAGACGCTGCCGGACGATGACGGCGGGGAGCGGGAGTCGCTCGGCCTCGGGGTGAAGCGGCTGATGCGCAAGCCGCTGTTCCACGCCTACACCGCCCAGGCGGTGCTCTCGGTGGGCATGTTCTACGTTTTCATCTCCACCGCGCCCTACCTGATGGAGTCCGTCATGGGACGGCCGGCCCGGGAATACGGTTTCTGGTTCCTGCTGCTGGCCGGGGGCTACACACTGGGTAATCTGACTTCGACCCGCTACTCCCATCGTCTCGGCGTCGACGGCATGATTCTGCGCGGCAGCCTCGTCGCCGCCGTGGGCACGCTGGCGATGGTGAGCCTGACCGGCGCGGGGTGGTGGGCGCCCATGGCGCTGTTTCTGCCGATGACGGTAGTGACCTACTCCAGCGGCCTCGCCGCGCCCAACGCCCAGACCGGCGCCGTGCGCCAGTCGCCCCGGCGTGCCGGCACGGCCTCGAGTCTGCTCGGCTTCACACAGCAGACCGTGGGCGCGCTGCTGGTGCAGTTCGTCTCGATGCTGGACAACGATTCGCCGGTGACGCTGGCCGTGTTCCTGCTGGTGCTCGGCCTGCTCTCGGTAGCCTGCGCACTGGCTATCCGCGCCCTCCGCGCGCGCGCCGTCGAGGCCGACTGAGGCTCAGCCCGCCTTCAGCGCATGCGCCTCCACGCTGGCGGCGCTCTGGGCGGGACGACGGACGTCGGCAAGATCCGGCCGGCTGTCGATGAAGGCCCGGTAGCCGTACTTGCGGATCAGCTCCACCTCCGAGTCGTGTACGGGATAGAGCTGCAGCACGCGTACGCTGCGCTCCCCGATCTCGAGCCGCTCGCCGGCCAGGCCGAACAGGACAGGATTGTGCACGAGGAAGGCGCGCATCGGGCTCGAGCGGCTGATCTCGTCGCTGACCGAGACCGTGTCACCGACCCTGAAGGCGCCCCGGCCCCGGTAGCGCTCCGCGATCACGCCGATGGCACGGGCCCAGGCCGCGTTGGGGCTCTTCACCGAGATCATCAGCTCGGGACGCTCGTCCCCCGCCGCGGGCGCCACGCTGGACATGCCGACGGTGAAAGCCGTCAGGTGGTCCGCCACCGGGAACTCCAGATAACTCGCCACGAGCACCGGGGGACCGTCGTCGGCCGCCGGGATATAGGTCAGGTTGGCCCTGCTGCCGCAGCGCTCGTTGAGATAGTCGAGGAAGAGCTCCTCGGCGGATTTCCAGAACTGCAGTCCCCGGTTGATCACGGGCATGTCGCACACTCCTCGTCGGTTGATGGCCGGCCGCGCCGTCCTCGCGCATCAGCTTTTCAAATCCGTCCAGAATCCGTCCAGGTCCGTCCGACTATCGCAGGCGAATGTGTCAGGCTGATGGCGCCATGTGGTCACATCTGCAATTTCCGTGCCGCGCCTCTCACGCCGCTTTACCGAGCTGTGCGGCCCGATCCTGCACCACGCTGGCGCAGGACCGCCCGCCGGTGCGCCCCGATAGGGCGCCCATTGCGGCGGATCAGCGCGCCGACGATCAGCGTCAGAAGCCGAGCACCTCGCGGCCCTGCTCGAAACGCACGTCCACCGGTATATCCGCTGCATTCACCCGGGCGAGCGCATCGGCCAGCTCGGGCCGGATGACGCCCAGGGTGTCGGTGAACGTCTTGGCGCCCTCGTAATCGCCGTCGCCCTGCAGCGTCAGGATCTTCGCCGAGAGCTTCGCTATGGCCGCCTGCATGGCTTCGAAGTCCACCCGGTAGCGGCCCGTGGCCTCGTCCATCGTGAACGCGCCCTCGTCGGCGAAGAAATTGAACCGCACCATGTTCGCCCTGCCGTGGGCGCTGGAGGCGCCGAAGCGTACCGAGCGGAAGATGCCGGCGAGAAAGGTGGTGTAGTAGTCCATCAGTTCGCTGTCGCCGAGCTCGCCGCGCTCGTGCAGCGCGGTGATCATGTAAAGCCCCAGCACGTCCGCCTTGCCCTCTTCGATACTGGAGGCCACGTCCTTCAGGGCGGCGCGCACGGTGCCGGAGCCGTCCACCGTGTTCTTGATGCCGAGCCCGTGGGCGACCTCGTGGAACATGGTGTTGGCGAAGAAGGCGTCGAAGGTCACGTGACGCCGCTGCTCCTCGACGATCAGCACCGCCGCGATGGGCTGCATGATCTTCTCGAACTTGGCGCGCATCGCGTTCTTCAGCTGCAGGCGCCGGGTGCCTTTGGCGAGCTGCACCTCCTCGTCGTTGGGCAGGTTGATGGCAATGGTCTTGGCGCCGGCGTTCGAGTCGCCGGCGTAGTAGAGGGCATCGTAGGCATTCAGGTCGGAGTCGCTGCCGGGCTCCTCCGCCTTGTAGCGCTCCGGCACGGGCAGGCCGCGCTGCAGCTCCGGCAGGAAAGCCGCGAAGCGGGAGAGCCGGTCGGACCAGGCCATGTCCTTCAGCAGCACGTAGGACTCGTAGGCGGCGCGGTAGCCGAACAGCTGATCCTCGTAGGTCTCGATGGCGCCGATCACCACGTCGATGCGGTTGTTCTTCATGTCGAGCCAGGCCATATCGCTCGGCTGGTAGTCGTCGGTGACCAGGGCGTCCGCCCGCAGTCCCAGGTAGCGGGCGAAGCCCTCGTCGTCGGCCAGCGTGGCAGCCTCGCGGAGCAGTTCCGCGGCGCGCCCGAGTTCGTCGCCATAGGCCTCGTGATATGGGATCAGCACGAGTTCACCCGCCGCGTCGCGGCGCACCAGCGAATAGAGGCCGTCCTTGCCCGGCTGGTCCCAGGCCTCGAACTCCTCCACCGTCATATCGGGCGGGTAGAAGTTGGCGCCGGCGGGCTTGGGCCGGACGCCGGTCACGAACGGCCGATCGTCGGCCAGACGGTCCCAGGGGCCGTAGTTGATCCGGGCAAACTGGCGCACCGGGCCGGCCGGCAGGTCGGCGAGCCATTCCTCGTGACCCTCGCCCCAGGCCTGACGCCAGAACAGGTCGTCCATGATCTTCGAGGCGTCGATCAGCAGCCCGATCATCCGGCGCTGGTCGTCGCCGAGATCGCCGAGGTCGGCGGTGAGAGTGAACGGCGCGTAATCGGCCACCCGCTCGGCGACGGCCCCGGCATCCGGGCGCGGTTCCGCCACCGGTTGCTCGCGCATGCCGGTCTCCGCGGATACCGTGTCCTCCGGCGGCGCGTCGCTGCCGCAGGCGGCAACGGCGAGGGCCGCAGCCAGCATGGCCAGGACGGCGAGCGGCCCGGTCTGGCGTGGGTGGGAAGTCCGGACGAAAGAGCCGAACGGGCGCAGGGATTCGGTACTGGATTTCATCGCTGAGCTCCGTGCAGAAAAGGGGCATTATTGCACGACGGATTGGGCCTCCCGGGGAGGGGCACCGGCGATGAAAGACGAGACGATCCGGTTGCCGGCCACGGCGGACGACGAGCTGACGCCGCGCAGCGAGGGGCTGATGCTGGCGGTGGACCCGGGCCTCAGCCCGGCCGCAGCCGCCCGTGCCGCTCGCCGCGCAGTCGCCGCCACGCTGCCGGGGGAATGGGCCGTCGAACGCCTGCCACGATCGGGCGGCCTCCACCAGGCGCTGCGCCGGCGTCCTTCGCTGCAGCCGCTGGTGCGACAGGTCTGGGAATTCGCGCGCCGCCTCGATGCGCACCCCGACGTGGTCTGGGCGGAGGCGGCGGTGATCCAGCCGGGTCACGATCCGGACCCCGCCCGGGTCGGTCGCAGGGGTCCGCGCAGCGGCGCCGGTGCGCGGCCGCTGAAGTGCTCCGCCGACAGCGAGTGGAGTCTCGCCAATGCCCGTCTCGCAGAGGCCTTCGCGCTGATCGACGGCCCGCCCGGCGGCGGCATACGAATCGCCCACCCGGACACCGGCTACACGCTGCACCCGGAGATTCGCCACCCGGAGAGGCTGGCCGTCGGGCTCGGCTACGATTTCGAGGCCGACCGCCGCGATCCCCGGGATCCGCTGCGCGGCCGCAACCCGGGCCACGGCACGGCAACCGCCAGCGTCATCATGAGCGCTATTGGCGACGAAGGCGGCGAGGAGGGAGCCGACGGCATTGCGGTGAGCGGCAGCGCGCCCGCCGCGACCCTGGTGCCACTGCGGGTGTCTTCCGGCGTGGTGCATTTCTCGTTCCGGCGGCTCGCCCTCGCCGTCGACCATGCCATCGGCATCGACGCGGACGTCATCTCGATGAGTCTCGGCGGGCCCTTCGCCAGCCGCAGCCTGGAGCGGATGCTCGACGCGGCCGCGGCCCGGGGCATCATCAGCCTCGCCGCGGCCGGCAACGTCTGGCCCTGGGTCGTGCATCCTGCGCGCTCTTCCCGGGTGATCGCCGTCGCGGCCAGCAACTGCCGGGACGCCGTCTGGCGGTACAGCGCCACGGGCGGCGACGTCGATCTCGCCGCGCCCGGCCAGGATGTCTGGCGCGCTCTGGCCCAGCGGGACGGCCGCTACAGCGACGCCCGCGGCAGCGGCACCTCTTATGCCGTGGCCACGGTGGCCGGCGCGGCGGCCCTGTGGCTGTCCCGTCACGGCCGCGACCGTCTGCGCCGTCGCTACCCCGGCCGGGCGCTGCCGGCCGTCTTCCGGGACATCCTGACCGGCGCCGGCGTCCGCCGCCCGGTCGGCTGGGACAGCGGACGCCAGGGGGCCGGCATCCTGGACGCGGTGGCGCTGCTCGAGGCCCCACTGCCCCGACGCGGCCCGTCGGCCGTCGGGCCGGACCCGGCCGCCGGCGCGGAGCTCAACCACTGGCGCGAGTTCGGCCGCTATTTCCCGGACCTGGACGAGGCGTCGATGCGCGAGGCGCTGGCCCGCCTGCCGGAAGCCGGCGGCGAAGACCCCGAGCCCTTCCTTGCCCGCTACGGCGACGAGATCCGCTTCCACCTGGCGACCAGCCCCGCCTTCCGCGCCCTGCTGACCCGCCGCGGGCCGCGCAGCACGCGCCGCCCGCCGGCGGCGGTCAGCGCCCACCTGACCCGCTACGCCTCCCGCGAACTGCGCGCCACCCTCCGGAACCGGTAGGAGGGGCTTCAGCCCCGATCTTCTTTTGAGGTGGCAGGAGGGGCTTCAGCCCCGATCTTCGCTTGGGGTGGCCGGGCGCCGATCGGGCCTGAAGGCCCTCCTACGGCGGGTGGTGATACGGCGGGGTGGTCAGGACTTCAGGAGGAAATCCGGCACCTCTTCCAGCTCCGGGGACCGCACCAGGTGCAGTGATCCCGTGCTGGCGGCCGCCTCCCATTGCGCAATTTCGCCGTACAGCGCGACGATGATCTTCGCGCAGTCGGCGGCCTCCGGACCGCTCATCTTGCGGACCGAGGCGCGCACCGGGCCTTCCCCGTTCAGCGGCGTCACGCTGTGCAGGCGCCGGCGCAGGTCGGAGAAGCGCCCCAGCAGACGCCGCGGCACATCCTCGTCATGTACGCCGCTCAGGTGGTCGCTGTAGGCGCACACCAGCCGCTGCTTGATCGGCGCATGGCTCGCCAGCGCGAGCACCGCGTCATGAAAGTGCTTGGTCAGGGGCGACATGGGCTCTCCCGATATTGTTCTTCTAATCTCCGCCGGTCTGCGGCGGCCCTCGGAGAGCTGACTGGGCGGAACCCGCGCGGCTTGTTTTCGCTCTTTCTGCCGGCTTGTGGCGGTGCCCCACGCCAACCAGTCACTTGGGACCTTTTCTTATAGCAAAATATCGGAACGGCTTACAACTCCCCTTCCGGATAACGGTTTCACGAGGAGCCGGCGCCGCCGCTCACGCGCAGCGCAATGCGCCATTCCTCGTCGTCCAGCCGTTTCTCGGTGACCCAGGCATCCTTCATCTCCGCCGGGGCCCACTCGACGGCCAGCGTCTCGTGCATCACGTAGTCCCGGTATTCCGCCAGCGCCTCCTCCACGCCCGGCGTGCCGCTGATCGCCAGGGCGATACGGTCCGAGACCTCGAGGCCGGCCTGTTTGCGCGCGTCCTGCACCGTGCGCACCAGTTCGCGGGCCAGGCCCTCGCGCACGAGCGCATCGTCCAGCCGCGTATCGAGGGCCACCAGATAGCCACCCTCCTCCGCACACGCGAAGCCCTCGGCGGAGCTGGTCTCCACCAGCACGTCCTCCGGGCCGAACTCCAGCGTCTCGCCGCCCGCCTCCACCGTGAAGTCACGGCCGCCGGCAGCGGCAGCCGCGATAGCCGCACCGTCCGCTGCCGCCAGCGCTTCACGGATGGCGGGCACCAGCTTGCCGTAGCGCTTGCCGATCCTCGGCAGGTTCGGCTTGATGCGGTATTCCACCAGCTCGGCATCCCGGGCGATGAACTCGAGTTCCTTCACGTTGAGTTCCTCGAGGATCTGCGCCCGGTGGCTGCCGGCCGCGTCCGCGGCGGCATCATCCGGCACCCGCAGCAAAAGGCGGCCCAGCGGCTGGCGGGTACGGAAACCCGTCTGCGCGCGCGCGGCCCGGCCGAGGCCGACCACCTTCTGGACCACGTCGAACTCGAACAGCAGATCCGGATCGCGCCACTCCGCGGGCACCTCGGGCCACGCGGTCATATGCACGCTCTCCGGCGCCTCCGGATACACGCTGCGAACCAGATTCTGGTAGACGTGCTCGGACAGGAATGGCGTGAACGGCGCCATCAGCCGATGCACGGTATCCAGGCACTCGTACAGCGTCAGGTAGGCGGATTGCTTGTCGTCTCCCGCCGCCGACTTCCAGAAGCGACGCCGGTTGCGCCGGACGTACCAGTTGCTGAGCTGGTCGATGAACTCCTCGATGGCGACGCCGGCAGCACGGGCATCGTAAGCATCCAGCGACTCCCTGACCCGCCGCTCGGTGTCGGCCAGCAGCGCCAGGGCCCAGCAGTCGATCTCCGGCCTCGAGTCCGACGGCACGTCACGGGAAAGATCCACCTCGTCGAGCCGCGCGTACAGCACGAAGAAGCCGTAGGTATTCCAGAATGTGTTGACGAAGGAGCTGGCCACGTCGGCCACGATGTCCACCGAGATCCGCTTCTGCTGATCCGGTGAGATGCGCGCCAGGAAATACCAGCGCAGCGGGTCCGCGCCCACCTTGTCGAAGACGTCGTAGGGATCGACGATATTGCCGAGGGACTTCGACATCTTCTTGCCGTCCTCGTCCACGATGTGGCTGAGGCAGATCACGTTCCTGTACGCGACGCTGTCCGAGACCATGGTGGCGATAGCGTGCAGCGTGTAGAACCAGCCCCGTGTCTGGTCGATGGCCTCGCAGATGAAGTCCGCCGGGAAATGCGCCCGGAACGCCTCCACGTTCTCGAACGGATAATGCCACTGGGCATAGGACATGGCGCCGGAGTCGAACCAGCAGTCGATCACCTCGGGCACGCGGCTCCAGGTGGCGCCGTCGGCCTCGAAGGTCACGTCGTCCACGGCCGGGCGGTGCAGATCCAGGCCCTCGAGTCTGCGCCCGGTGAGTTTTTCCAGCTCGGCCAGCGAGCCGATGCAGCGGTAGCGGCCCTCGCCGTCGCTCCAGACCGGCAGCGGCGTGCCCCAGAACCTCTCCCGGGACAGGGCCCAGTCCACGTTGTTCTCCAGCCAGTTGCCGAAGCGGCCTTCGCGGATGTTCTCCGGCACCCAGTTGATGGTGCGGTTCAGCGCCACCATGCGGTCCCGGAATTCGGAGGTGCGAATGTACCAGGCATCCTTGGCGTAATAGATCACCGGGTCGCCGGTGCGCCAGCCGAACGGGTAGTTGTGCACATAGCTGCCCGCGCGGAACATCCGGCCGCGCTCTTTCAGCAGGTCGATCAGCACCGGATCGGCGTCCTTGAAGAACACGCCGGCCACCGGCTCCACCTCCGGCAGGAAGCAGCCGTCCAGCCCGACGCCATGCATCACCGGCAGCCCGTGCGCCTGCCCGAGTTCCAGGTCGTCGACGCCGTAGGCCGGGGCGATGTGCACGATGCCGGTGCCGTCCTCGGTGCTGACGAACTCCGCCGCCAGCACCCGGAATGCATCCACATCGTCGTCCACGGACAGATACTCGAACAGCTGCTCGTAGTGCATGCCGACCAGGTCGCGTCCCTTCACCCGGCGGATGACTTCCACCGGCTCGTCGCCGAACACCGCCGGCACCAGCGCCTCGGCCAGTATCAGCGTCTCCTCGCCGTGACCCACGTAGACATAGTCGACGTCCTCGTGCACGGCCAGCGCCAGGTTCGACGGCAGTGTCCACGGCGTCGTGGTCCACACCAGGAAGCAGGTGTCCTCCTCGTCGGCGACGGCGAAGCGCACGTAGATGGAAGGGTCCTCCACCTCCTTGTAGCCGAGCGCGAGCTCGTGGGAGGAGAGCGTGGCGCCGATGCGCGGGTCGTAGGGCACGACCTTGTAACCGCGGTAGATCAGGCCCTGGTCCCAGATGCGCTTCAGCAGGTTCCACACCGACTCGATATAGCTGTTGTCGAGGGTGTAGTAGGCCTCCTCCAGGTTCACCCAGAAGCCCATGCGCTCGGTCATCTTCTCCCAGTCGCCGATGTAGCGCATCACCGACTCGCGGCAGCGGCGCGTGAACTCGTCGATGCCCACCTGGCGCTCGATCTCCTTCTTGTCGAAGATGCCGAGTTCCTTCTCCACCTCGTGCTCGACGGGCAGGCCGTGGGTATCCCAGCCCGCCTTGCGGGGGACGTGATAGCCGCGCATGGTGCGGTAGCGGGGGAAGGCGTCCTTGAAGGTGCGCGCGAGTACGTGATGGATGCCCGGCCGGCCGTTGGCCGTCGGCGGTCCCTCGTTGAAACTCCACTGGGGCCGCCCCCGGCTCGCCTCCAGCGTCTTGTCGAAGATCCGGTGCTCGCGCCAGAACGAGAGCACCTCGTCCTCCAGGGCCGGACCGTCGTAGCGGCTGGCAACTTCTCTCAGCTTCATTTCATCCCGTCCAACGAAAAAACCCCGGGCGCCGTCAAGCGCCCGGGGCGATGTGATTCCTCATGCACCGCGGTACCACCCGGTTTCCGCCCGGCCCTTGCGGGCCGCACCTCTGGGAGTCATCACGGTCCTCCGTGGCAACCCCGCGGCCGTATACCGGCGGCCACCCGGTCGAGCCTACTCGGGCGGCACGGCCACCCTTTCGGTCGACGGCTCCGGGGTGATGTTCACCACCCACCGGCCACGAGGCTCCCACCGTCCCTCGCTCGCTTTCGACCGGCCCCGGGTGGCTACTGTCCCCGTCGACGCCTCAGACGCGGAAGCTAGCGCCGGGCGGGGGAAAAGGCAAGCCCGCCGCCGTGCGTGTTCGCCGCGGCGGCGGCGCTCCGCTACGCTAGCGTCAAGACAAACGGACCTACCGCCAAGGAGCAGCAAGTGGGCAGCGACTTCCCGGCCCCCCGATACATCGACACCAACGGCATTCGCATGGCGATCCACGAGCAGGGCGAGGGCGAGGCCGTGGTACTGTGCCATGGCTTCCCCGAACTCGCGTATTCCTGGCGCCGGCAACTGCCCGCTCTCGCCGCTGCAGGCTACCGGGCGATCGCGCCCGACCAGCGCGGTTACGGCGCCACGGAGAAACCCCGGACCGTCACCGACTACGACATCCGGCACCTGGTGGGCGACATGACCGGCCTGCTCGATGCCCTCGGGCTCGAGCGCGCCTGGTTCGCGGGCCACGACTGGGGCGCGCTGCTGGTCTGGCAGATGGCGCTGCTGGCGCCCGAACGCATGCGCGGCGTCATCGCCGTGAACATCCCCTTCTATCCGCGCCCGCCGGTGGACCCCATGATCATGATGCGCCGGCTGCTCGGGCCGGACTTCTACATCGTGAACTTCCAGGACACCGACGAGGCCGACCGGCGGTTCGCCGCCGAGCCGGAGCGCTACTTCCGCGCCATGATGCGGCGGCTGCCGGTGACCCGCGAGGCGTTCGAGCAGATCCCCGACGACAAGCGCCGGCCATTCAGCATGCTGACCGCCATGGACGAGCCGCCCCGGGGCGAGGATCTGCTGGCGGAAGAGGAGCTGCAGGTCTTCGTCGATACCTTCCGGCGCGGCGGCTTCACCGGCCCGATCAACTGGTATCGCAACTGGACGCGCAATTGGGAACTCACCGCGGGGGTCGAGCAGCGGGTGCGGATACCGGCGCTGTTCGTGGGCGCGGAGGACGACGTCCTGGTCGCGCCCCACCACATCGAGGCCATGCGAGACTACGTGGACGACCTCGAGATCCACATGATCGGCGACTGCGGCCACTGGACCCAGCAGGAGCGGCCGGCCGCCTTCAACGCCATCCTGCTCGACTGGCTGGCGCGCCGGGGCGAAGGCTGAGCCGACGGCCCGCCGGGGCTGCACCGCCTGTCCGGCAAGTGCGGCGGAATCGCGATCAGTAAACAGGAATCAAGAATCAGGGCTCGACGATCAGTTTGCCGCGCACGTGGCCCGAACGGCTCTCCGCCAGCGCATCGAGCGCCTCGGCCAGGGGATAGCGCCGCGCGACGTGCACCTGCAATTCTCCGCGCCTCATCATGGCGCCGAGTTCGGCGAGCTGGGCGCCCTCCGGCAGCACGGCGATCATCTCGGCGGAGACCCCGGCCTGGTCGGCCCAGTCCGGGTCCGGCACCTCGACGATACTCACCAGGCGGCCGCCCGGCCGCAGCACGTTGAAGGAACGGCGCAGCGTGTCGCCGCCGACGGTGTCGAACACGACGTCGACCGGCTCGACGGCATCCTCGAACGGGCCGGCCGTGTAGTCGACGAAACCGTCTGCACCGAGTCCGCGGACGAAGTCCTCGTTGCGGCCCGAGGCGGTACCGATCACCGTCGCGCCGAGGGACTTCGCCAGCTGCACCCCCACGGAGCCCACCCCGCCAGCCGCCGCATGGATCAGCACCCGCTCGCCGGCCGCCAGCCGCGCCGTCTCCACCAGTGCCTGCCAGGCGGTCTCGCCGGCCACCGGCACGGCCGCCGCCTGCGCATAGGAGAGCTCGGCCGGCTTGCGGGCGATCTCGGTCGGCATGGCGATGACGTAGGTGGCGTAGCAGCCGCAGCGCTCGAGCGAGACATAGCCGAACACGGGTTCGCCGATGGAGAATGCGTCGACGCCTTCGCCCAGGGCGGCCACGTCGCCCGCCAGCTCGCAGCCGAGCGTCAGCGGCGGCGTCAGGCCGAGGAACTCGCCGAAACCGTCGGCGATCTTCCAGTCCACCGGATTGACGCCCGCCGCACGCACGCGCACCAGCACCTCTCCGGGCGCGGGCGCCGGGCGTTGCGTGGCGGCCAGACGCAGACCGTCCTCGTCGCGGTAGCGCTCCAGGCGCACCGCCTGCATTTGCTCAGCCAAACAGAAACTCCTTCAGGACCCGTCGGCGGCGCCGGTCAGTTCAGAATCCGGTACCCGCGCCCGCGCAGGCAGTTCTTGACCACGCGCTCCTTCTCACGCTGATTGTACAGCGCCGAGCGCGCACCGCCGCCGATGGCACCGTAACCGGCGCCGCGGTCCGCATCGCCGCTGATGGCGCCGGCCGCTGCCCCGACCACTGCGCCGGCAGCCGCCCCTTTCGCGGCGCCCCCGGCCACGCTCACCTCGTCGGCGTATTGGCGGCACTCGCGCAGGTCGATCTCGTACTGCGCCATGTTGACCCCTTTCGTATCGACGATGGGATCCGGATGCGATGCGCACCCGGCCGACAATACGAAGGCGATTGCCACGGCAGCAATCGTCATTCTAGCGATCGTCGTTCTAGCGACCGTCATTCTCATGGGATGATCCTCCAGCAGACCCGTCCATAACGCCAACGCAGTGGAGCGGCGCCGGTTGACCGGCCGCGTGGACCGGGTTCGCGCCCGGGCTCGCGCACCGGGTTCGGGGAGCGCCTCGCGGCGCCGCACGGCCCGGTGCTCAGTGCAGTCAGTGCAGCGTGTCCGACAGCGTCAGATCGCTGTCCTCGCCGAACATGGCACGGTCGAAGGCGCCGAGCAAGGTGGCTTCGCTCTGGGCGCCAATCACGAACAGTCGCTTGTTGATCATGTAGTCCGGCACGCCGGTCACGCCGGCCTTGCGAGCCTGCGCCTCCTCCGCCAGCACGATGCGGTCGATGCGCTCGTCATCCAGGTACTGCACGGCCGTCTCGGGCGTGAGGCCGGCTTCCCTGGCCAGGTCCACCAGCACGTCGTGCCGACCGATGTCGCGACCCTCGCCGAAAAACGCCCGGAAGAGCCGGTCGGCGAGTTCGTTCTGGCGGCCCTCGATCTCCGCCAGCTTCATCAGACGATGGGCGCCCCGGGTGCTGGGCACGCGGGCGATGCGGTCGAAGTCCAGCTCCAGGCCTTCGGCGGCACCGAGTCGTGTCAGCTGGTCCAGCGCAGGCTGCAGCGCCTCGGGCTCGCCGAACTTCTCGCGCAGGTAGTCCTCCAGGGCCATGCCGTCGTCGGGCATGTCGGGGTTGAGCTGGAAGGGATGCCAGGCGACCTGTACCGGACCCAGCACGGAGGCTAGCGCCTCGTCCAGGCGATGCTTGCCGATGTAGCACCACGGGCAGACGAAGTCCGCGATGACGTCCACGCGCAGCGCGGCGGGCGCCTGTGTCTCGGTACGATTGACGAGCTCGAGGATGCTTTCCTTCATGTCACCGGGGCGCTGTGCGCCATTGACCTCTACTTGTGGCGGAAGTTGGGGCACCCGCTGCACTTTTCAACGGCGGGCGGCGGCGGGCATCCCGGCGGCAGGCATCCGCGCGGCCATGCCCCCCGAATAGTGTTGGAGTATCGGCAAGACAGAACGGTTCCCGGAGCCCGCATGACCGACATCCCGCTTACCCGTTTCGAAGGCCCCGTCAACGTGATGGTACAGGGCGCGAGCCGCGGCATCGGCGCCGCCCTCTGCGCTGCGCTGGGCGCCTCGCCGTCGGTGGCTCACGTGGTCGCGACGAGCCGCGCGCCGGACGAGTCCGAGGCGCTGGCGGCCGTCCGCCGGGACATCGGCGACCGGCTGCTCGCGGTGCCCCTCGACGTCACCAGCGAGCCCAGCATCCAAACCGCTGCACGCGCCGTCGCAGACCGCCTCGAGACACTGTCGCTGATCATCAACTGCGCGGGCCTGCTCCACGACGGCGAGCGGCTGCAGCCCGAACGCAGGCTGTCCGAGGTCGCGCCGGATGCGCTGCAGCGCAGTTTCGCCGTGAACGCGCTGGGGCCGCTGCTGGTGGCGAAGCACTTCGCCGGCCTGCTGCCGCGGCGCGAGCGCGCCGTGTTCGCCAGCCTGTCCGCGCGGGTCGGCAGCATCGGCGACAACCGGCTCGGTGGCTGGTACGCCTACCGGGCCTCGAAGGCGGCCCAGAACATGCTCACGAAGAACCTGTCGATCGAATTGCCCCGGCGCCATCGCGGCACCCTCGTGGTCGCGCTCCATCCGGGCACCGTGGATACGGGACTCTCCGCGCCGTTCCAGTCGCGGGTTCCCGACGAGCAGTTGTTCGATGCGCCGCGGGCCGCGCGGCAGCTGCTCGAGGTCATCGACGGACTGACGATGGACGACAACGGCGGCTTCTTCGCCTGGGACGGTCAGCCGATCGTCTGGTGACGGGGCAAAAGAAAACCCCGCCCGGCAGGGCCGGACGGGGTTCTCGCCTCGATGAGGCTTGCGGTCGGAACCGGGCGACGACGTGTTACATCATGCCGCCCATTCCGCCCATGCCGCCCATGTCGGGCATCGGAGGCGCGTCGTCCTCCTTCGGCGCGTCCGCCACCATGGCTTCGGTGGTCAGCAGCAGGCCGGAGACGGAAGCCGCATTCTGCAGCGCCGAACGGCTCACCTTGGTGGGGTCCAGGATGCCCAGCTCGACCATGTCACCGAACTGGCCGGTGGCGGCGTCGTAGCCGTAGTTACCCTTGCCCTCTGCGACGGCGTTCAGCACCACGGAGGCGTCGCCGCCGGCGTTGCTGACGATCTGGCGCAGCGGCTCCTCCAGGGCACGGCGCAGGATGTTGATGCCCGTGGTCTGATCCTGGTTCTTGCCTTCGAGCTTGTCGATGCCGCTGCGAGCCCGGATGAAGGCGACGCCACCGCCGGGCACCACGCCTTCCTCGACGGCGGCACGGGTGGCGTGCAGCGCGTCCTCGACGCGGGCCTTCTTCTCCTTCATCTCCACCTCGGTGGCAGCACCG
>Ga0102941_1000377_pt1 | contig 20281 bp, 11 predicted proteins | sample SalPonR2_C_D2_MG_FD_79281 | JGI IMG/M metagenome (GOLD analysis project Ga0102941, IMG submission 79281) | Salt pond soil microbial communities from South San Francisco under conditions of wetland restoration - Salt Pond MetaG R2_C_D2_MG | ecosystem: Environmental > Aquatic > Marine > Intertidal... | reverse complement strand
GGGGCGGCGGGGGCGAGCCCGAGCGCCGCGGCGCGGTCCTGGCGGGCCGGCGTGACTTGCGGCGTATGCGCGGCCACCTGCGTCTGGGCTTCGCCGTGGAAGAAGGTCCTGAGCGCTTGCCGCTCGGCCGCATCCAGCACCGGCTGCTGCCCCGGCAGCTCGACGGACGGGTCGCTGGTGTAGGCTTGCCAGGTGTCGAAACCGCCTTGCAGCGTCACGGCATCGATCCCGTTGAGTTGGAGTAATGCAACGGCCTGCGAAGACGCGATGCCGTCCGCACTGTAGAGCACGAGCTGGCGCTCGCCGGCCAGTTCGCGGGCCTGGCCCGGGCGGATCACCTCGGTGACGGCCGCATTGACCGCACCGGGTATATGGCCCGCCTCGAACTGCGCCGCGGGACGCAGATCGACGATGCGGAAATCGCCCTGGTCCTCGATGACGCGACGTGACAGTGCCGGGATCGAGAGGGTCGCCTCGCCGCGTGCGATCGCCGAACCCACCCGCTCGAGGTCCTCGTTGCCGGGACCGTCGGACGATGAGCAGGCGGTGATCATCAGGGTGAAAGCGGCCAGGCCGCAGGCGGCGAAACAACGGTGGAACCTCGCGTTCATCAGCACGAACCTCTTGAATTAGGTAAGACTGATGCAGAGTCTAACGCAAAAGATCCAGCAATGCGGGATTGTATGTATTGACGTAATGGACGTAGCCGGATACCTGGCCGATCTCGATCACGAGCTGGCGGAGCATGTAGGCCCCGTAGATCGCCAGCACCGGGCTGGCGATCATCCAGCCTGAGCGCTTGCCCCGCAGCCTCAAGGCCTCGATGACCAGCGGGACGAGCAGGCCCGGAATGACGAAGAACAGCCAGAACAGCCGGGTGTAGTCGCCGCCGAACACCATTTGCACCGACTCGATCTGCACCCGGGAGCCGTTGGCCAGGCTGGCCAGGGTCAACGCGAGCAGGAGTACTTTGAACGCCATCGCGCCGAACAGGATGCGCGAGAACAGCAGGCGCTCTTCCGCTGACCTGGTCCCGATCATCACCACGGCGGCAGCGGTCGCCAGCCCCGAGGCGAGAAACAGCGGCGCCATCAGTCCGCTGCTGCCGAACGGCCGCGCGTCCAGCGACGACATCATGGTGCCGGTGTAGAAGGCGATGATCACGCCGAGCACCACGCCGGCCCAGGCGACGGCGCGCCGGTAGCGTTCGGCGAAATTCAGCGCCAGAGTGCCGATGCGGAACTTCTCGAGCGGGCCGGCCAGGCCGGGATAGCCGCTCCGCAGGCCCTGCAGGGTCAGCAGCAGGATGGCCGCGATCACCAGCTGCAGCAGCCAGGCGCCCCAGGACATCACCGCCGTCGGCACGAAGTCGCCGAAGAAGCGCCAGAAGACGATCTTGTGGGTCAGTTTCAGGAACAGGAAGGTCATCGCCAACCCGATCGAGATCAGTCCGACCAGCGGCAACCGTCGGGCCGTGAAGCCGTACTGGTCTTCGCGGCGGCCGAGAATCACGAGCGCCGTGAAAATCAGTGCCCCCGCGGTCAGGCCGACGAGGAACAGGTCGGCGATCACCTGCCAGCCCCAGGTGGCCACGTGGGGGTCGACCTTGGGGTTGGCGCGGACGGTCGTCAGGATTTCTTCACGCATGAGCTTGCTTCCGGCCTCGAAGGCTTCAGATCAGGTAATAGACTTGCGGTTCGTTGCCCGTCTCGGTGAGCAGCGCCTTATGAGGACGCGACGCGAGCAGTTTGCTCACTTTCGAGTTGGGATCGTTCAGCACGCCGAAATGCATGCAGCGCGTCGGGCACGAGGACACGCACGCGGGGTCCAGTCCCTTGTCGACGCGGTGGTGACAGAAAGTGCACTTGCTGACGTAGCCTTCGGGCATGACGAAGCGCGCATCGTAGGGACAGGCCGCGATGCAGGCGCCGCAACCGGTGCACTTGTCGGGGTCGACGAGCACGATGTTGGTGCCGGCCCAGCGATAGGTCGCACCGGTGGGACAGGCGTACAGGCAGGTCGGCTTCGTGCAGTGATTGCATCGCTCGGAGCGGAACTCCGTCTTGAGGTCCGGATAGGTTCCCGTGGTGGCCTCCACGACCCAGTCGCGGTTCAGGCCTGCGGGGACCTTGTTCTCTGTTTTGCAGGCAACGACGCAGTCGCCGCAGCCGATGCACAGCTTGGTGTCGATGACCATTGCGTAGCGGATCATGCGCTTGCCTCTTCACGGATCAGGGTGACGAAATTGCCTCGCATGCCGGTGCCGCCCATGATGGGATCGACCAGGATGCGTGTGATCAGGCCCTGGTCGTCCGCGCCCCGCCCGTTGGCGAGGCTGAGCTGCGTCTCCTTGTGACCGAAGCCGTGCGCGATAAACACCGAGTCGGGCCGGGTGCGCTGGGTCACGCGGACGCGGACCGGCAGGCTCTCCACGCCGTCCTGGTTCCGCAGCCGCACGTAATCGCCGTTGTCCACGCCAAAGTCACCGGCGGCCACCGGGTGCACCCACACGGTGTTTTCCGGCATCAGCTCGAACAACTGCGGGTTATTAATGGTGCGACCGAACGTGTGTGCCGGCGCGCGCCCGTAGTTGAGATGCAGATGCTTCTCGTCGGGGCGCTGCGGCGGCGGGCGGTAGACCGGCAGCGGGTCGTAGCCGAAGTCGGCCAGCATCTGCGAATACAACTCGATCTTGCCGCTTGCCGTGCGGAACTGGCGGTCCTCTCCGGGCGCGAAGTACTTGGGCGTCTTGCGGGCGAACTTCTTGACCCCGATGCGCCGCATCTCCTCCAGCGAGCTGCCGACCTGCCGGAGCTGCCAGTCGAGTTCCTCGCCGTAATCGGCCCAGGGGAACCACGCGCCGAGTTCGAGCCGCTCAGCGATCTGCTTCGCGATCCACCAGCCGGGCTTGCTGTCGTGACTCGGTTCGAAGGCCGGAAACGACACGGCCAGCGAAGGCTCGCGCTCCGGACTGTTGCGGATCGGGTCGAATCGCTCGAGATAGGTGCACTCGGGCAGGATCACGTCGGCGTAGCCGGTGATCGCGTACGGCATGGTGTCGACAACGACCAACAAGTCGAGGGTCTGCGCCGCTTCGGCGAGCTTCTCGGTCACGCCAGGCACGGTGTAGCCGAGGTTGGTGCCGTAGACGAACCAGCCTTTGAAGAAGGCGTCGGGGCCCAGCGAGGCCTCGATTGCTTTTTGTGAGATTCCGGCCGGGGCCAGCGGGAAATCGCCTTGCACGGCCTGCAGCCAGTTGCTGCGCGGAGCCGGCGGCTCGGGAATGGGATAGCGGGGCAGGTCCACGCGCTCCTGGATGAGGTAACCGCCCTTGCGCCCCCACGAGCCGAGCAGCGCCGAAAGGATTGCGATGGCCCGCGAACGCTGCGTGTCGTCGCCGTACCACGTCACGTGACGGCCGGGATGAACCACCGTCGCCGGCGCGGCCTTGGCCATCTCTCGTGCGGTCTCGCGGATGACATCCGGCTGGATGCCGGTCTGCAGGTAGGCCCACTCGGGGGTGAATTCCGCCACGTGGGCTGTCAGCTCGTCGAGGCCCGTTGCATAGCGGGCGACATAGTCGGCGTCGTAGAGACGCTCATTGATGAGCACGTGGATCCAAGCCAGCAGCAGCGCCATGTCGGTACCGGGCTTGATCGGCAGCCAGTGCTTGGACTTGCCGGCAGCTACCGAAAAACGCGGATCGACGGTGATCAGGGTGGCGCCCTCGCGCACGGCCTGGATCCAAGTCTGCACCTGGCTGTTGTGCAGGTTCTCGCCCAGATGGGAGCCGATCAGCACGATGCAACGCGCATGTTCCATGTCGGTGCGATCGGGCGAGCCGACGGCTTCGCCGAAGGTCAGCGCGAAGCCGACTTCGCGCGGGCCGCGGCACTGGGCGAAAGACGGCTGCACGTAGCCGCGCGAGCCGAACGCCGTCAGCATCCGCCGGAAGTAGCTGCCGCCGGGGCCGTGCGAGAACAGGCACAGCCGGTCCTCGCCATGCTCGGCCTTGATGGTGTTCATGCGTTCGGCGATGTAGTCGAATGCTTCGTCCCAGGACACCGGCTTGAAGCGCTGGCGGCCATTCTCCGTGACCCGCAGCATGGGTTGCTTGAGCCGGTCCGGGTCCGTGTACATGCCGAGCCCGCCGTCGCCCCGGGTGCACAGGCGACCGGTGGAGTGGAGATCGTCGGGGTTGCCCTCGATCTTCCACGGTTTGCCGTCCTCGGTGGACACCGTGCCGGCGCAGCGCCAGAAACACACGTTGCAGACCGTCGGCGTACGAATGACCTCGCCACTGCCGGGCAAGGGCCGCCGGGCACAGCCGGACAGGCCCAGGGGCATCATGGCGGCGGCGCCTAGTGCGGCCGATAACTGGATGAATTCGCGTCTTTTCATGAGCTGCTCGGACCCGGTGTCTTACGATCGCGTGGCCGGATGGCGGAGCCGCAGCTCCGCCATCCGTTACGCCAGGTGAATCAGAGAATGCGGAAGCTGCCGTCAGGCCCGACTTCCATCTCCACGTTGAGGTACTGCACGTCGTAGCCCGCACCCTTGAGCGTGCGGTAGGCCATCTCGGCGCGCACGCCGGTGGCGCAGTGCACGATGATCGGCTTGCTCTTGTCGAGCTCGCCCATCTGGTCCTCGAGCGTGTTCAGCGGGATGTGCACGGCGCCCGCGATGAGTCCGCTGCTGACTTCTTCGTCCGTACGGACGTCCACGACCTGCGTGGCCTCGCTCGGGAAGCTCATGGCCATGAAGGTTTCAGGTGCAATCGCGCCGGGGGCGAGCTTGCGCACGTAGTTGATCGCCAATGCCAGTGTATTCGTGTCGGTCGGCAGGTCGGCCGCGGCCCAGCCGTTGTAACCGTCCTTGAGAATGGTGATGTTGCGATAACCCCAGCTGGCCAACTCGCGATAGGCGACGAGCACGTCCTGATCGGAGTGGGTGTTGCTGTAGAGGATGATCGGGGCACGACGATCGGAGACGCCGGGGATGCGCGCGGCGCGCTGCTCCGCGATGAATGTCTCCGTGAGGGCCTCGAAATTGGCTGCCGGCATGGTGACGGCGGTCGGCAGGTGGCCGCGCATGGCCGTGATGGTGTTGCGCGTGTCGATTATGACGTGGCCCGGGTCCAGACGTTCCGCGACCCAGCCGGGCTGGCTGTGCATCGGCAGCTGCGCCTTGCGCCACGCGGGCGTGCCGGCCTGGTAGCCCTTGACGTTCGTGTAGCCGTCCGCGATCGCCTTGCGCACCGCCTCACCGGTGTAGGGGCAGGTCGGGCCGCCGCAGTAGAAGATCAGCAGCGCGCTCTTTTCCGGCGCCAGCTCGTTGACCGTCTGCATGAAGTCTTCGTCCTTCGGGAAGGCGTGGGCCGAGGACGGGATGGTGGCCGCGACATAGCGCCTCTTGGGGCGTGCGTCGACGAGCGTATAGGGTGCATCGCCCGTCATCAGGGCCAGCAGCTCGTCGGTCGAGATCTCGACACCGTCGGGCAGCTTGAAGATGACTTTTTCGATCGAGGTGGCGGGTTTGCCCGGGTCGAAGGTGACCTTCAACAGGTCGTTGCCGGAGAGATCGGCGATGCCGCCGGCCTCGATGAACTGGGTGTTCTCGTCGAACCGGACCACCACGGGGTCCTCGCCCTTGACGTTGATCTGGATGGTGCTCGCTTTGCGCGAGATGTCCATGATCCGGCCTTTCACCTCGTCGGCGAACGCCGGGCCTGAGCTGAATAGCAGCGCGGCGACCACCAGCTGCAGCACGAGTTTAAAACGCATAATTGTTTCTCCTGGATACGCTTTGGCTGAAGCGCGGAGCGTCCTCCCGGACGTCCGCTTGTTGAAATTTCAAGGGCCGCTCGCTGGTGCTGTATTCAAAAGTTCTAATATTAATAAGCGCGGTGCGACATGACCCTGGTCAAGTCTGAATGAGCTTAAGCGGTCGGCTGTCGTAGCAATATCAGGAAAACCAACATTAGGAAAAACCGCTATTGTGAGCAGCGGAACGTTTTCCTCGCAGGCACCAGACCGACGAGGGGGGTCACTAAAGAATTCGGTGCGCCGGCCGACTTTCTTCTGGTGTCGCGACCTGGATCCTGGAGATGAAGCGCCCCCCGTACCTGCATCTCGTCACGGTGGCCGGTTTATTACTGGCCGCCTTGACCGCGTGTACGCCGCAACCCCCGCTGAAGGTCGGCAGTCACGTCTGGCCCGGCTACGAGTTCATGTTCCTGGCCCGCGACGAGGGTTGGTTGTCTCCGGACCGGGTCGAGCTTGTCGAGATGTCGACCGCGAGCGAAAGCCTCCGGGCATTGGAGGAGGGGCGCCTCGAGGCGGCCGCATTGACGCTCGACGAGGTGCTCCTGGCGCGCGCGTCGGGTGTGCCCCTCAGCGTGGTCCTCGTATTCAACGTTTCAGTGGGAGCGGACAAGCTGCTCGTGCGGCCCGGCATCCGGACGCTTGACGGGCTGCGCGGTCGGCGGGTCGGCGTCGAGACCACTGCGGTCGGTGCGCTCGTTCTCTCGCAAGCCCTCGCGACGGCCGGACTGACGATGGCCGATATCATCGTGGTGCCGATCGAAGGTCCGCACAGGGCGGCCTGGGACACTTACCGACTGGATGGCCTGGTGACCTACGAGCCGACTGCCAGCCAGCTCATGCTGGAAGGGGCGAATAAGGTTTTCGACAGCACGGCCATGCCCGAATGGATATTCGGCGTGTTGGCGGTCCGGCGGGATGTGCTGGAGCAGAAGGGCGCGCAGGTGGAAGCGCTGATCGAAGGGCATTTCCGCGGCCTCTATGCGATGCGCCAGAGCCCGCAGGATACGGCCTATCGGCTGGCGTCCCGCCTGCAGCTCCCCGGTGACAAGGTGCTCGCAGCCTACCGCGGCCTCGTCCTGCCGGACCTCGCGGGCAACCGGGCTTTGCTGGATACGCGCGACGGGCGCCTGAACGCCGCCGCCGCAAAGCTCGTCGCATGGATGATTGCCAAAGGGCGTCTGCCGGCGTCCAAGAGTCTCGATGCACTGGCTACCGCCGAGTACCTGCGGTCCGGTTTCGAGCCATGAGGGCACTGTTGTGGCTGCTTCTCGTGTCGCTGGCGGCGCCGCTGACGTCGCACGCGGAGCAGACGCTCAACATCGGCGTGTTTGCCTATGGTGACAAGGCGCTGCTCCAGACGCGCCTGACGCCGCTTGCGGATTACCTGGGCGAATCGCTGCCCCGCTACGACATTCGCATGCTGGTTCTCGACCAGCAGCAGATCGGGACCGCCCTGCTCCGCCACGAACTCGATTTCCTTTTCACCAATCCGACCCACTACATTGCCCTCCGGGAATACAACGCCCTGTCAGGTGCGGTCGCGACGCTCGTGAATATTGAGAACGGCGTTCCGGTGCCCGCTCTCGGGGGCGTCGTGCTGGCAAGAGCCGGCCGCACGGACCTTGTCGACCTCGCCAGCCTGCGGGGGAAGACGGTCGCCATCACCGGGCGTCACTATCTGGGCGGCTATGCAGCGCCCGTGGAAGCACTGCGGGAAGCAGGAGTCGATCCGCTGGACGTGGACTTTGTCGCGCTGGGCCCGCCGCACGAAAACGTCATGCGCGCCGTGCTCGAGGGCGAAGTGGATGCCGGCTTCGTTCGCACCGGGATGATCGAACGCATGATTTCCGAGGAGCGACTGGAGGCGGATGCGCTGCAGGTGATTGCTCGCCAGCATCTGCCCGGATTCCCCTTCGCAGTATCGACGCGTCTCTATCCCGAATCGCCCTTCGTGGCCCTGCCGCATGTGGACCCGCAGACTGCGCGCCGCCTTACGGCGGCATTGCTGGCGCTGGAGCCGGGCGATCCGGCCGCGGTGGCGGCGGGGATTTACGGTTTCGCCGTGCCGGCGGATTACGCGCCCGTGGAACGCGCCATGCGGGCGCTGGGTCTGCCGCCTTTCGACATGACGTCTGCTATCGGCCTGAGCGATGTCTGGTCCAGCTTTCGGCTGCCGATCAGCCTGCTGGCGGTCGCAGTCTTCCTGGTACTGGCGCTTTCGGGGGCGCTCTCCGTCGCCAATCGGCGGATCGCGAGCGCGCGGCGGGAGACGGAGGTCTCGGCACGTTTACTGGAGCGGGAGCACTCGCAATTGCAGACGCTGCTGAATTCACTGCCGCAAGTCGTCTGGTTGCGTGATGCCGATGGCGTGCACCTCGGTTGCAATCGGCGCTACGAGCAGTTGATCGGCTGGTCTGAGCAGGCGGTGATCGGTCGAACGACCGCCGAGTTGGGCGCCTCACATCTGGCGGCCCTGGGGCATGATGTACCCGCGGGCCCCACGGTCACCGAGGCCGTGGTCCGCTTCGCCGATGACGGCCACGAGGAGCTCCTGGAGATCGCCCAGACCCCCGTGCTCGACCCTGGCGGGCGGGTCATCGGCGTGCTCGGCGTCGGCCAGGACATCACCGAACGCACGCGGCAACGTAACGAGCTGGTGTCCCAGCGTCGCCGCCTCGATACGATCATCCGGGGCACGCGCGTCGGCACCTGGGAATGGAACGTCCAGACGGGCGAACTCGTCATCAACGAACGCTGGGCCGAGATGATCGGCTATACGCTCGCCGAACTGCAGCCGATCACGATCACGACCTGGAATCGCTTCGTGCATCCGGATGACTTCGCCCGATCTAGCCGCTTGCTGGGGCGCCATTTCTGCGGGGAGGTCGACCACTACGAGTGCGAACTGCGCATGCGCCACAAGGCCGGACACTGGATCTGGGTGCTCGACCGTGGCGCCATCGCCAGCCGCTCGGAAGACGGTAAGCCCCTGCTGGTGGCGGGCACACACCAGGATATCAGCGCTCGTAAACGCGCGGATGCGGAGCGCCTAGAGATTCTCGAGCGCCTGCAGAACATCGCCGCCCACGTGCCCGGCGTGATCTACCAGTATCGCCTGCGGGCCGACGGCAGCAGTCATTTTCCCTATGCGAGCGCCGGCATGAGCGCGATTTACGGTGTAACGCCCGCGGCCGTGGCGGAAGATGCGACGCCCGTGTTCGATGCGCTGCACCCGGAGGACCGGTCCCGCGTGGCCGAGCGCATCCTGGAATCCGCGCGCCAGCTGGCGCCATGGTTCGACCAGTACCGGGTCTGTCTTCCCGACGGGCGCACGATCTGGCTGGAAGGCAGTGCCGCGCCCGTTCCCCAGGAAGACCAGGGCATCATCTGGCACGGACACATCCGCGATATCACGCGACTCAAGGCTCACGAGCAGGAGCTCCGCCAGATCGCGCATTACGACACCCTGACGGGCACCCCGAACCGCCGCCTGCTGATGGAGCTGTTGCAGCAGGCCGTGGCGCACGCCCGCCGCTCCGGCCGCCACCTGGCGGTGTGCTACCTCGATGTCGACGGCTTCAAGGCGGTCAACGATCGCCTCGGCCACGCCAGTGGCGACAGGCTGCTGGTCGAACTGACGGCACGACTCAAGACGGTGTTGCGGGGCGAGGACACGCTGGCGCGACTCGGCGGGGACGAGTTCGTGCTGTTGCTGAATGATCTCGAGGGCGTGCGCGACGCCGAGGCCGCGCTGCAGCGCGTGTTGGCGAAAGCCGGCGAACCCATCATGATCGCCGGGCGCAAGGTTACGGTGACCAGCAGCATCGGTCTCACGATGTTCCCGCCCGACGACCCCGAGCCGGACACGCTTTTGCGTCATGCGGACCAGGCCATGTACCGGGCGAAAAGTCTCGGCAGAAACCGGTGTCACGTGTTCGACCCCGACCAGGATCGCCTCAGCATGGCGCGCCGCAAGAGCCTGGACCGGCTGGAGCGCGCTCTCGATGAGGGCGAATTCACACTCTATTACCAGCCCAAGGTGAACCTGGAAGACGGTACCGTGGTCGGCATGGAGGCGCTGCTGCGCTGGCATCATCCGGCGCGCGGCGTTCTTTCGCCCGGCACCTTCCTCGGTCAGCTGGACGGCACCGAGCTTGAAATCCGCCTGGGGGACTGGGTCATCGAACGCGCACTGGCGCAGATCGATCGCTGGAACGCGGCTGGGATGGCGCAGGTCGTCAGCGTGAATATCAGCCCCGCGCACCTGCTGTTGCCGGATTTCGCACAGCGCATCGAACAGGCGCTGGCACGTCATCCCCAGGTCGCACCGGAGCAGCTCGAACTCGAGATCGTCGAGAACGCGACGCTGAGCAACCTGGAGGAAGCCTCGCTCCTGCTCGCCAGCTGCCGCAGCCTCGGGGTGCGCGTATCGCTCGATGATTTCGGCACCGGATACAGCTCGCTGGCCTATCTGCGTCGCCTCCCCGTCGACCTGCTCAAGATCGACCAGAGCTTCGTGCGCGACATGCTGCATGACCCGAACGACCTCGGCATCGTCGAGAGCGTGGTGCGGCTGGCCCGGGCGTTCAACCGGCCGGTGATCGCGGAGGGTGTGGAGACGATGGAGCACGGTGCCATGCTGTTGCGTCTGGGCTGCCCGCTGGCGCAAGGCTATGGCATCGGCATGCCCATGCCGGCGGAAGAACTGGCGCAGTGGCTGGAAGATTGGCGCGAGCGCGGCGCCTGGCGCACATTGGCCGATGCGGCGGCGCCGGGGCGCGAGGCGCTGTTTCTCGAGGTGGTGACGCGCAGCCACACGATCTGGGCCGACGACGTCATACGCTGCATCGAGACAGGTATCGCCGCCTCGATGCCGAGCGACGGTGCCTGCCAGTTCGGGCAGTGGTACCACGGTATCGGCACGGCCGATTTCGGCTTGACCACCGAGTTCCAGGCGCTGGGAGCTGTGCACACGCAGGTCCACGCGGTCGCGGACGAACTGCTGGCGCTGTGCGACGCCGGTGAGGCGAAGGTCGCCCGGGATCGCCTTGGCGAGTTCCACGAGGCGCGCACGCGGCTCCTGGCGGGCATCGCGGCACTGGGTGAAAAGGACTGCGGAAACGACGTCCCGAACGCACCCCAGGTTGAAAACCCTGATGCGCCAGTTATTTATCTCTCCCAAGATGATGCCCGCGCCGCGCGCATGAGCGTGCAGGGGCGAACTGCCGAGCAGTGAACCCGTCGCTGGCGACATCCGCCGGAACTGTGTTATGTAGTGGTTTATACGTATGCTCGAAATGAGTTAAAGGATCGCTAGCCCGCGCCCGGAATCGAAGACTTAGGAAGGAGCTGATCATGCGACACCCGGCTTGCCGGTCGCTGCCCGCCCCGGCACCTCTTCACCTGGCATGGTGCGCCAGGCATCGCCGGAGCGCGTGCCATGCGTTCTCCTGAGTTCGACCTCGCCGATCTCGAGGGCATCCTGCCCAGCTTTCTCCGCCACAGTGGCGCCGCGGTCGCCTTGAAGGATCTCGACGGCCGCTACCTCTATGCGAACCAGGGCTTCAGCGCCTTCGCCGACCGCCCTGCGGACGAGCTCGTCGGCCAAAGCGATGAAGACATGTTGTCTCCGGACCTGGTGGCGGTGCTCGGTTCGGCCCACGACGAAGCGCTGCGGCAGCGGCGCAGTGTCAGCGTGGAGGTCGAAATCTCCATCGACGACCGACCGTTGCTGTTCACTTCGACGCATTTTCCGGTTTTCGACGATGACGAGCGGCTGATCGCCATCGGCGTCGTCGCATTGCAGGCTGCGACGAAAGCACAGGAAGCCCACGAGGCGAAACGCGCACTGGCGCAGGCAGAGTCGGAGAAAGCGCAGCTCGTCAGCACGCTTCGCAACCTCGAGGAACTCGCACTGACCGACGGCCTGACGGGAGCCTGGAACCGTCGCCGCTTCGAGGAATCCGTGGAGAGCGAGATTCATCGCGCCGCTCGCGAATGCCAGCCGTTGACGATGATGCTGGTCGATATCGACCACTTCAAATGCATCAACGACACCCTGGGCCACGATGCGGGTGACAAGGTGCTGGTCGAACTGGCCAAACTGTTAAGCGATTCGGTGCGCAAATCGGACTCCGTCACCCGTTGGGGCGGCGAAGAGTTCGTCCTGCTGCTGCCAAACACCGGCCTCGCCGCGGCGCAGGCCCTCGCCGAGCGCATTCGCGTCTGCATCGAGCAACACAGCTTCGAACTCGTGGATCGGGTCACCGCGTCTTTCGGCGTTGCCGAGTTCGTGGCGATGGAGTCGTGGCCGGACTGGATGCGGCGCGGCGACCAGGCGCTGTACGACGCGAAGGAGAACGGCCGCAACCGGGTCGAAGTCAGCCGGCCGCCGCCGCTCACGACCGCACTCGATGGCGATGTTCGCCCGGCGGGAAATTTCGTCAAGCTGGTATGGAAGAATCGCTTCAATTCCGGACACGAACTGATCGATGCCCAGCACGAGGGGCTCGTCAGGACCGCCAACGAGCTGCTGGTCTCAGTGTTGTCCTCGCGAGGGGACGACCATGCCACGGAGCTCAGCCATCAGCTGATCGGAGATATTCGCCAGCATTTCTCCGACGAAGAATCGCTGCTCGGAGACATCGAGTATTCCTGCCTGTCCCAGCACCGCCAGGAGCATGCGGCGCTGGTGACGAAGGCGAACGAGCTCGCCGCGTCCGTCTCGCGGGGCGAGCAGCCCGTCGCCGAGCTGTTCCAGTTCCTCGCCTACGAGGTCATCATGCGCCACATGCTGGGCTCCGACCGCCACTACTTCCCCTTACTGCCTGCCACAGACTAGGCGGTCCCGCCGGCCGCCGTGCGCTCACTTCTGCGCAGGCAACTCGGTGTCGCCGACGAGGCTGCCGAAGAAAATCGCATTGGCGAACAGCGTTTCCGTGCCCCACCAGTAACCACGGAAAAGGTGATCGTCGGCGACTCGCAGCACCAGGCCGCGCCCGATGCGCGAGGCCACGAGTGCGGGGCTGCCGGCAAGACGCTCCCGATTGTTCGTCGAGAGAAAACCTGCAACAAGCGGTTGAGCTGCATACGTGGCGGGCTGGGCGTAGGGGTTGCTCACCGGCTGCAGGCGGTGGGTCCCGCGCCGCATCACGCTCAGTGTCTTCGCGCGATAGCCGAACGCCATGGGATGGGTGGGATCCAGCTCGATCCGCAACACGCTGCCGCCCACCTGTTCACGGGCACGATCGTCTTTGAAGGCGCCGAACGGGCGGCGTTCGACTGTGGATGCAGGCGCGTCTGCCACCGTGTCTTCCGCTGCGTTTCCCGCCGCGTCTCTCCCTGCGCCTTCTTGCGTGTCGGCGCGGCCGGGTTCTGCGTCGGTCGGTCCCGTCCCTCCGTCTACGAAGTCCCATTCGAGCGGCAACGTTTCCACCCATTGGGCGGCTGAGCGCAGCGCGACGAGTTGGCCGCCTCCCTGGACGAAGTTCACCAGCGTCTCGCCGAAGGTTGCTGGCATGTCGTCGTAATCCCCGTCGGGGAGGATGACGTGCGTATAGCGTGACAGGTCGCCGAGTGCGCGCGGCCAGTCGAGTTGCGTCATTGGCTGCTGCAGGCGGGTGTCGAACCAGTGCCAGATGTAGCCGGCGTGATAACCGTTCAGGCCGCGCCCTGTCAGCAGCGCGATCCGCGGTGCATCAAGCATGACCGCTGCCGGGGAACCAAGGTCGATTCCCGCCTCGCTGAGGCCGCGTCGCGCAGCCAGAACCTCGACGCCATGCTGCTGTGCGAGCTCTGCCAGGCGCATGCCGACCGCGGGCAGGTCGTCTGGCTGGATGCCGGCATGCACGATAAGGCTGCCGCGCACGACTTCGCGAGATCCGGCAGGAACATCGGTGGTCAACGGCAGGGTGGCGGCCTGCACACGGTAGCCTTCCGCCAGCAGGGCGGCGAGCAGCGCGGGTGCGCGTTGCTGGTCCCACGGGACGAGCCAGGCGCGAGCAGCCTGGTCTACTTCGCCGCCGCGGACGTTCGGTGCCGACTGCAGCGGCTTGCCTGCAGCTGGCGCGCGACGCACCGTCGCCAGCGGCAGGTTGAACGCATGCTGCAGCGGCCAGGCAGAGACGTCGTAGAAGGTCTCGGACGGCATGTCGGCCTGGACCTCGAACAGCGCGCGCAGCAAAAGATAGTGGTCCTGCTTGGCCGAAATGAACCAGGCGCGTCCTGCATGGTATTGCTGCCCGTCGATGTCCAGGTCGGTCTCAAGCGGGCGGACATCGATGTCGTGGCCGAGGAGCAGATCCAGCAGACCGCCCGCCCGAACCGGATCGCCGCCGTCACCCAGCACCCAGCCGGCACGGCGATCGCGCCGCGCCTGGTCCTGTGCATCGCGGAAGAATCCTTGCTGGTAATCGAGGAGATCGCCCGCCGCGGCACGCGCGCCGCGCAACGTGGAGATCGAGGTGCGCACCTGGTTGGCGATCGCATCCGCGAAGCTGCGAGGGCCCCAGGGAGTGTCCACGACGTGGCCGCGGGAAGATCCCTGCTCGAAAAGAATACCCACGCCCCCCGTCACGTCAGGATAGGTCGAGCCCTTGCCGATGTAATAGTCGTCGAAGCTTTCCCGTGTGTAATAGGGCTGCCCCGCAGCATCGAGGATTTCGCCATGCACCTCGGCGAGCCCTGCGGTGATCTCCTGGTTGCCTTGCGGCATGAGCGGGTGGTTACGTTCGGGCACTCCCGGCTGGAAGAAATAGCTCGCCTCGATGCCCATCTCGTGCACATCGGTCACCACGTGCGGCCGCCAGAGATGATAGTGCCGCACGCGGGCCTGCGACTCAGGGTGCGTCAACGGCATCAGGTCGCGGTTCAGGTCGAACCAGTAGTAGTTCGTGCGCCCGTTCGGCCAGGCCTCATGGTGTTCCCGATCCGCCGGGTCTGCGGCAGGATGGCGGCCCCGGTGGGCATTGACCCAGTGGGCGAAACGGTCGAGCCCGTCGGGATTGATGACCGGCTCCATGACGATCACCATCTCGTCCAGCCAACCGAGCACTTCGGGTGATTGCGACGAGGCGAGATGCCAGGCCATCAGCAGTGCCGCGGAGGCCCCGGAGGCCTCGTTGCCGTGGACCGAATAACCGAGCCAGGCTACCAGCGGCCCGTGCCCCTCGCGGCTGGCGGCGTGCCGTCCGGCGCGCAGCGTGTCCAGCTCCTGCAGCCGCTCGGGACGGGAGAAATAGGCCAGCAGCAACGGTCGGCCGCCATGGGTTTCGCCCGTGTTCTCGATTCGCACCCGGTCGGAAGCCTCGGCCAGGGCCTGCATGTAAGCCACGATTTCATGGTGCTGCGGATGCCGGGCGCCCGGCTCGAAGCCCAGCACGGCAGCCGGTGCGGGGATCGTCGCGTCTCGTCCCGCCTCGGGCGGCACTCCGGGAGCGGCCTCGATCGTCGAAACCCACAGCAAGGCGGCGAGCAGCGACAGGCAGCGTCGCGCCCCGGCCAGGGGCGCATGAAATACGGGCAGCGGCATGGTTTCTTGGTCCGGTGATTACAGGACGCGCTATCTTAAGGGATTGCCATCCGGCTACGCTGCGCGGCTGTTCACATCCATGCCTGCGCTATGCTTTGGGGCGTTTATGGCGAACAAGGCACAGTCAACTGGCGAGTCCGGCGCCTCCGGCGAGGCCGCCGGCCGCGCGGACGAGACGGGAACCGAGGCGCGCGATCCCGGGCGCCTGCTGGTGCCGGGAAGAAACTGCTGGCGCATCGAGAAGGCATCGCGTGTCGCGTTTCTCGTCGATGGCGAGGATTATTTCGCTGCGGTGCGTGCAGCAGCCCGCAAGGCGCGCCATTCGATCCATGTGCTTGGCTGGGACCTGGACAGCCGCATGAAGCTCGTGCCCGAGGGTGCGGATGACGGCCTGCCGGAGGAGTTGGGAGATTTCTTCAATGCCCTCGTCCGGCGCAACCGGTCGCTGTGTATCCGCCTGCTCGACTGGGATTTCGCCATGCTGTACGCCACCGACCGGGAACTGCTCCCGCGTTTCAAGCTCGGCTGGCAAACCCATCGCCGGGTTCGCTTCGAGCTCGACGGCGCGCACCCGGTCGGCGCCTCCCATCACCAGAAAGTCGTCGTCATCGACGATACCGTGGCTTTCGTCGGTGGCCTCGACCTGACGCACTGCCGCTGGGACACCTCGGCGCATCGTCGGGAGGAGCCGCACCGGCGCCATCCAACCGGCGGCGACTGCCCACCGTTCCACGATGTGCAGATGGCTGTCGATGGTGCGGCGGCCGCCGCCCTCGGCGAGCTAGCGCGCGAGCGCTGGCGACGGGCGACGGGTCATGCGCCGCCACCTCCCGACGGCCGCGGTGTGGATGCCTGGCCCGAAGCCCTGCACGTGGACCTGGACGATGCCGAGGTGGGCATCGCGCGCACGGAGCCGCCCTACGACGAGCACGAGGGTGTGCAGGAGATCAAGGCACTGCACCTGGATGCGATCGGCGCCGCGCGCCGCCAGATGTACTTTGAGAACCAGTATTTCAGCGCGGACTCGGTCGCATCCGCGCTGGTCGACCGATTGCGTGAGGACGATGGCCCCGAGGTGGCGATGGTCAGCCGGCTCAACGAGAGCGGCTGGCTGGAGGAATACACCGTCGGCGTGTTGCGAGCCCGGTTGCATCGCCGACTGCGGGAGAGCGCGCCACCATCGCGCTATCGCAGTTTCTACCCGCACATCGCCGCCCTGGGCGACAGTTTCGTCAACGTGCACGCCAAGGTGTTCGTCATCGACGACGACCTGCTCACGATCGGTTCCGCCAATCTCAACAATCGCTCCATGGGCTTCGACACCGAGTGCAATCTGGTGATCGAGTCGCGTGGCGAAGAGCGCATACGGCGCGCCATTCGCGGCCTGCGGCATCGCCTGCTTGCCGAGCACCAGGGTGTCACCCCCGCTGCGGCGGCCGCCGCCGAGGCGCGCACCGGATCGCTGCTGGCGACGATCGACTCTCTGCACTCGCCTGAGCGGTCGCTCGAGCCACTGGAGCCCGAGGTGCCCGAGTCGGCCGACGAATGGATCCCCGAGGGCCGCTATCTCGACCCGGAAAAACCCGTGGAACCGAAGCATCTGTTGGCCCTGGTCTCAAGTCACGAGCCGACGGCGTCGCTGCTCGGTCGCGGCCTGGGCGCGGTGGCCATCCTGCTGTTTTTCGTCGGCCTGGCCGTGCTCTGGCGATGGACGGACCTCGGCGACTGGCTCGCGCCCGAGCGGCTTGCGGGGCTGGTGACGGGTATCCGCGACATGCCGTCCGCTCCCGTGGTGGTGCTCGGCGGTTTCGTGCTGGGCAGCGTGCTCGTCGTGCCCGTGACGCTGATGATCGCGGCCAGCGTGCTGGTCTTCGGCCCGGTGCTGGGAGCGATCTATGCTGCCGGGGGCTCTCTGCTGGGAGCCGGCGCCACTTACGCGCTGGGGCGATTCTTCGGTCGCGAAACCCTGCGCCGGCTGGCGGGGTCACGGCTCGACCGGCTCAGTCGCGCGCTCGCGCGGCGCGGTATTTTGGCGGTCGTCACCGTGCGCATCGTGCCGGTGGCACCCTTTACGATCATCAACCTGATCGCCGGTGCATCGCACATCAGCCTGCGGGATTTCCTCCTCGGCACGGTCATCGGCCTTGCCCCGGGGATCCTCGGTGCGGCTTTGTTCATCGACCGCATGCTCAAGGCAATCCGTGACCCGGGGCCCGGCAGCTTTCTCGTGCTGGGTCTCGTGCTCGTCGCGATCGTGGTCGCGATGGCTTTGCTGCGCCGCGCTGTGCAGCGGTCGGGGCAGACGCCTCCGGACTGAGCCGCACTGATTTGCGGCCGGATCCCGTGACGTGAACTAAGCTCTATTTAAATGGCGGCGCTGGCTGCGTCGGCGATCGAGGGCGCACGTACCATGCGGGCCCGGCGATCGGTCTCGCGTTCACGCCCGCCCGTCGTAAGGAAAAGGAGGAAAAGTCATGCAGAAAATCCTGCTTCCAGTGGACGGATCAGAAAGCTCGCTGCGTGCCGTGAGACATGCCGTCAAGCTGGCTGAGAACAACGACAAGCTCGAGGTGACCCTGCTCTACGTGCATTGGGTGCCCGCCCCCTACGGTCCGGTGGCGCCCAAGATGGGGGCGGGGGAGCTGGAGAAGATCGACAAAGAGTACGCCGACCCCGCGCTGGCCGAAGCCGAGAAAATCCTGAAGGATGCCGGTGTCAATTTCACACGGGACGTGGTTGCAGCCTGGGACGTCGGCGTCACGATTGCCGGACGGGCCGAGGAGCTGGGTTACGATGCGATTGTCATGGGCAAGAGCGGTGGCGGCGGACTTACCCAGTTGCTGCTCGGCTCCACGGCGAACAAGGTCGCGCAGCTTTCGGAACTCCCGGTCGTTCTCGTCAAGTGACGGATTTCCCGGCAGGATTAAAGTAGACATGACCGGCATACGGGCCCGGAGGCGTGCCTCCGGGCCCGTATGCCAAAGCGTCGGCGACTCCCCCTAGTACTTCACGCTGCAGCCGTAAGGCTGGGTCAGCGGGCGACTCACGGGCTGGCTCGCTGCGAGTTCCGCCAGCGCGAGCTCCACGTACTGCTCGGCGGCTTCGAGATCCGCGATCTTCGCACTGGGGATTGAATCGATCGCACCGTTGTAGCGCAGCACTCCGTCCGGATCGATGACGTACATGTGGGGCGTCGTCTTGGCGCCGTAGGCACGGCCGACCGCACCATCCGCGTCGAACAGGTAATGCGTCTGATCGGCGTTCCAGTCCGCCTGGATGCGGCGCGCTTCGCCTTCGGTGACGTGGCCCTGCTTGCCGGGCGCAGAGGAGTTGATGACGATCCAGACGACGCCTGCGGCGGTGGCCGTGGCCTGCTGCTGCGGGATATTGCCGCTGTCGTAATGCTTCACGACGAACGGGCATTCGTGGTTGGTCCACTCGAGGACCACGGTTTTGCCGGCGAAGTCGCCGAGATCATGGGTCTGGCCGTCGAGGCCGGTCAGGCTGAAGGCAGGTGCCGGGGCGCCGATCTCGGCGTCGGCGGCCGTGGCTGCGGGGGTGGCCAGGGCCAGCATTGCCAGCACGGCGAAGGGGAAATACTTGCGCATCGATTTTTCTCCTCGGTTCATCGGGTTCAGATGTCTTCCAGCGCCGCGCGTACGATCGCCACGCTGAGCAACTGCGGCAGCACCACCGGATCCCGCCCGGGGCCCGGATAGAGTACATAAAGCGGCACCCCGCTCCTGCCGAAGGATTCGAGGTAAGCCGTGATCTCGGAGTCACGCCGTGTCCAGTCGCCCTTGAGGTAGCGGACACCCCTGGCCTCGAGCGCAGCATGGAACTCGGGCGAGGACAGCGCCACCCGTTCGTTGGCCAGGCAGGTGATGCACCACGCGGCCGTCATGTTGACGAGCACCGGCTCCCCCGCGGCACGCAACTCGGCGAGGCGGGCGGCCGACCAGGGCTCGTATGCCGCGGTGGGCGGTTCGTTGCGGGGCGCATCGAAGTCCGGTGCATGCAGCAACGGCAACACCAGGCCCGCGGCGAGCGCAGTCCAGCCGAGCCAGCGCCAGGCGTCGCGCCGGGCGAGCAGCCAGAGCCCGAAAGCGACAGTCACCAGGGCAGCCAGGAGTCGGCTCATGGCGAGCACCGAAGTTTGCTCGCCATAGACCCACAACAGCCAGCAGACGGTGAGCAACAGCGGGAAGGCGAGGGCACGTCGGAAGGTTTCCATCCATAGCCCTGGGCGCGGCAGGGCGTTGGCCAGGCCGGGCACCCAGCCGAGCGCCAGGATCGGCAGTGCCAGCCCGAGGCCGAGTGCCGCGAAAATGATCAGCCCTGCCGCGGTCGGGAGCGCCAGGGCGGCGCCGAGTGCCACCCCCATGAACGGCGCGGTGCAGGGACTGGCTACCACGCAGGCGAGCACCCCGGTGAAGAACGCGGCACGGTCGCCCTGGCCGCGCACCAGGTGTTGTCCGAGCCCGGCGAGACCTCCGCCGCCGAACTCGACCAGGCCGGCAAAGTTCATCGCGAGAACGAAGAACAGCAGCGCGAGCGCCGCGACGAACACGGGGGACTGCAGCTGGAAGCCCCAGCCGAGCGCCTCGCCGGACGCACGCAATGCCAGCAAGATCATCGCGATCGCGAGAAAACTCGACACCACGCCGACCGTGTAGAACGCACCCTGTCGCCGCAGGCGTGCGCGATCCCCGCCGGCCTCGATGGCCGCCGCCGCCTTGAGGAACAGGACCGGGAACACGCAGGGCATCAGGTTCAGTATCAGCCCGCCGAGCAACGCCAGTCCGAGCGCGGCCAGGAGCCCGGGGAAACCGTCGTCTGCCGCGACCGGCACTGCGATCGGCGCTGCGTTCGGTGACGCGTCCGCGCGCGTGCCGAACAGCAAACCGGTATCGCCCTGCGCGAGCAG
>Ga0102941_1000375_pt1 | contig 20300 bp, 17 predicted proteins | sample SalPonR2_C_D2_MG_FD_79281 | JGI IMG/M metagenome (GOLD analysis project Ga0102941, IMG submission 79281) | Salt pond soil microbial communities from South San Francisco under conditions of wetland restoration - Salt Pond MetaG R2_C_D2_MG | ecosystem: Environmental > Aquatic > Marine > Intertidal... | reverse complement strand
TGGCAGACACCAAACGGTCGGCCAAGTCCGTGGTCGAGGCATTCCGGGGGGCCGGCGTGAACATCTTGCTTCAGGAATTCATCAAGGAAGCCGGCGGCACCGATATCCGCGCCATCGTGGTGGGCGGCAAGGTCATCGCCGCGATGAAACGCACGGGCGCCGAAGGTGATTTCCGATCCAACCTGCATCGCGGCGGCTCGGCCCAGGTGGTCAAGCTCAGCCCCGAAGAACGCGCCACCGCCGTGCGGGCCGCGAAATCCATGGGCCTGAATGTCTGCGGCGTGGACATGCTGCGCGCCAATCACGGCCCCGTGGTGATGGAGGTGAATTCCTCCCCCGGCCTGGAGGGGGTGGAAAAGGCAACCGGCCTCGATATCGCGGGCAAGATCATCGAATACATCGAGAAAAACGCCAAACCCGGCGCCACCAAGACAAAAGGGAAAGGCTGATGCCAAGACGCCCGGATTTCGAAATCGGGGGCACCTTCATTGCACCGGGCAGCCGACAGACAGTGGACCTGCCGGTCAGCACCCTGTCCGATCACACACCGGTCACGATGTCGGTGCATGTGATCCATGGCAAGGTCGATGGACCGACCCTGTTCGTCAGCGCGGGCATCCATGGCGACGAGATCATCGGGATCGAGATCTTGCGCCGCCTGATGAAGGCCCCGAACCTGCGGACGCTGAAAGGCACGCTGCTGATCGTGCCGATCGTCAATTCCTTCGGATTCCTGAACCGGTCACGCTATCTGCCGGACCGCCGGGACCTGAACCGGTCTTTCCCGGGCAGCGACACGGGCTCGCTGGCGTCGCGGCTGGCCCATCTTTTCACGGCCGAGGTTTTGGCGCGGTCGGATATCGGCATAGACCTGCATTCCGCCGCGATCCACCGGATGAACTATCCCCAGATCCGGATCTCTGCGGCCAAGGGCACCGCGTTGCGGCTGGCCGAAGTATTTGGCGCCCCCGTCATCATGGAGGCCCCGGTGCGCGAGGGGTCGCTGCGGGCCACGGCCAAGAAACTCCGCAAGGATGTGATCCTGTATGAGGCGGGCGAGGGATTGCGCTTTGACGAATTCTCCGTGCGCGCGGGCTATGCCGGGTTGCTGCGGGTGTTGCGCCATCTGGGCATGATTTCGGCCAAGGGCGTCGCGCATGCCAAGTCAAAGCCGCAGTTCTGCGCCTCGAGCAAGTGGGTGCGCGCGCCCATCGGGGGACTTTTGCGCACCTACAAGACGGATGGTGAGCTGGTGCGCGAGGGCGATCTCCTGGGCTCGGTGTCGGACCCTTTCGGCGACGTCGAGCAAGAGGTGCTGGCACCCTTCGACGGCATCATCGTGGGCCGTGCCATCCTGCCCATCGTCAACGAGGGCGATGCCGTGTTCCACCTGGGGCGTGTGGTGTCCTTCGAGCGCGCGGAAAACACGGTCGAGGATCTGAGCACGCAATTGCACGACGACCCGATGTTCGACGAAGACGAGATCATCTGACGAGGTGTCGAACGTCGCCCCGCGCCCTACCCTGCGGCGGCGCGGATCGCCCGGATGTTGTCACCGTAGACGGCCGGGTTTTTGACCGATCCGCCCTTGAACACCGCTGATCCCGCGACCAGCACATCCGCGCCCGCCGCAACGACGAGGGGTGCGGTGGTCGGGTCGACGCCGCCGTCGATCTCGATATGCACGGGCCGGTCACCGATCATCTGGCGCAGGCTGCGCACCTTGGCCGTCATGTCGATGAATTTCTGGCCGCCAAAGCCGGGGTTCACCGTCATCACGCAGACCAGATCGGCCAGATCCAGCAGATGCATGACCGCCTGTGCCGGGGTGCCGGGGTTCAGTGCCACGCCCGCTTTCATCCCTGCACCACGGATGGCCTGCAGGGTGCGATGAATATGCGGCCCGGCCTCGACATGGGCGGTCAGCACGTCGGCCCCCGCTTCGGCATAGGCGTCGATATAGGGATCAACCGGCGCAATCATCAGATGCACATCCATGACGGTCTTAACATGAGGCCGGAACGCCTTTACCGCCATCGGACCAAAGGTCAGGTTCGGCACGAAATGACCATCCATCACATCGACATGGACCCAGTCGGCACCCTGGTCTTCGATCGCGCGAATCTCGCGGCCGAAATCGGCGAAATCGGCGGACAGGATGGAGGGGGCGATTTTCACGGAACGGTCAAAGGACATGGGGCTCTCCTGCATTTAGCCGCCTGTTAGCGCCTTGGCCCGTCGCTGTCACGCCCCTTGCCCGGTGTTCGGGCCTCGCCACACCGGAACACGGGGCCGCCCCCGGCAAAGGGGCCAGAGCAAGACGTTGCAAGAAGTCCGACATGTTGTAAGTGCGCCTGCCCCCGGATGCCGCGTCACGCAGCGTCGCCGGTGATCCCTGATATCGCCTGAATCAGGTTGTCTTCGGTGACTTCCGCTGCACTGAATTCGCGCATGATGCGGCCGCTGTACATGGCCAGGATCCGGTCCGAGACGTGCAGCACCTCGGGCATTTCCGACGAGATCACGATGACCGCGTATCCCTGGTGTGCCAGATCGCGCAGCAGGTTGTGGATCTCGGACTTGCTGCCCACGTCGATCCCCCGTGTCGGTTCATCCACGATCAGCACCTCGGGCCGCATCGACAACCACTTCCCGATCACGATCTTCTGCTGGTTTCCGCCCGACAGGTTGCCGACGATGGATTTCCAACTGGGGGCCTTGATCTCCAGTCGGTCGCGGTATTGGTCGTAGATGGAAATCTCCGCGCCCTCGGCCACGAAAGGTCCGGCCCGCAGATCGCTGACCTGCGGCAAGGTGATGTTGTCGCGGCAATTCATGCCCAGCACCAGCCCCTGTTCCTTTCGGCTTTCGGGGACAAGGGAAATACCCTTGGCGATTGCATCGATGGGAGATTTGATCGCAACTTCCTCTCCCTTCAGGAAAATGCGGCCAGAGGTAGGCGTGCGCAGCCCGAACAGCGTTTCGGCAATTTCAGTGCGTCCGGCACCGACAAGTCCGTAAAACCCCAGCACCTCTCCTTCGTGCACTTCGAAGGACACATCTTCGAACAGGTGCCCGCATGCCAGGCCCTCGACCCTCAGCGCCACTGGCCCCAGCTTGACCGGTGCCGTGTTTCGGCTCAGGTCCAGGGATCGCCCTATCATCAACTGGGTGACCTCGTCCTCGTTGGTGTCCCTGGTGTTCAGCGTGCCGCGATACTCACCATCGCGCAGCACCGAGATGCGGTCGGTCATCTTGAAGATTTCTTCCATCCGATGCGAGATGTAGATGATGCCGACACCCTGCGCCTTCAGATCCGTGATGACATCGAACAGCACCACCTTTTCGCTGTCTGTCAGTGACGCGGTCGGTTCGTCAAAGATGACGGCCTTTGCATCGACGGTCAGCGCGCGGGCGATCTCGACCATCTGCTGGTTGGCGATCGACAGGTCACCCACGATGGTGCGGGCATTGAACCCGACCTTCAGCTTTTCAAGTATTGCATCCGTCCGGGAATACAGCGTCTCCCAGTCCACCCTGCCAAAGCTCTTGGTGGGCAGTTCGCCAAGATAGATGTTCTCGGCGACCGACAGTTCCTCTGCCAGGCTGAGCTCCTGATGGATGAACATCACGCCATTGGCCTTGGCCTCCAGCGGGTTGGCCATCACGGTTTCACGCTCGGCGATCAGGATGCTGCCCTCGTCGGGTTGGTAGATACCGCCCAGCACCTTCATCAATGTGGATTTCCCCGCGCCGTTTTCGCCCATCAGCGCGTGGACCTCGCCCGGCATGACGGTAAAGCTGACGCCATCCAGCGCGCGAACGCCGGGGAATGTCTTGACGATGCCCTCAAGACGCAAGGCTGGTGTTTGATCCGTCATACCTTCAACTCCTCTGCGCCTTTCCGGTTGAGTTGGCGATCCAGCAACAGGACCAGGATCAGAATGGTCCCGATCACAAGGTTCACCGTCTCGCTGTCAGCGCCGATATGCCCAAGTCCCTTTCGCAGGATCTGAATGGCTATGACCCCGCCAAGCGTTCCGATGACCGAGCCTCTGCCACCGGTGAGCTTGGTGCCACCAAGCACTACCGCCGTGATCGCCCACAACTCGAACAACATGCCGTCATTCGGGTTCACCGACCCGCTGGCCGAATAGAACGCGACCGCCGAAAGGGCGGCAAGGAACCCGATGAGAACGAAATTCATCACGATATGGGGCCCCACACGGATGCCTGCGTTGACCGCTGCATCCCGGTTGTCCCCGATCGCGTAGGCGTTTCGCCCATGAACTGTCCGCGTCATCACCAGCCAAACGACCAGAACCGTGGCAAGAAACACGATGGCCGGACTTTCGAGGCCCAGGATATCGGCCTCCGCGAAATCCACCATCGTCCAGTTGAGATGATAGGTCGGCTGTTCGCCGTTATACATGAAGACCAGCCCGCGATAGCCGAGCATCGCGCCAAGCGTCACGATAAAGGCATCCACCCCCGTCTTCCAGACGACGAACCCGTTGATCAGCCCCAGGGCGCATCCGGTCAGCAACGCAAGAAGCCAGCTGACCGGGATGACACCATCACCAAGCCCGGCAAAAACCGGCCAGGTCATGGAATCCAGCATCACGATTGCGGCCAGGGCAAAGATGGCGCCGACCGAAAGGTCGATGTTTCCGTTGATCATGATCACCGTCATGCCCACGGCAATGATGCCGATCGGGGCCGACTGCTTGAGCAGCAGCAGCATGTTGTCGACGTCCATGAATGCACGGTCCGAAAGCGACAGGAATTCACCCGCTACCGAGAAGAAGATCAACTCCAGCACGATGAAGCCCCAAATGGCGCCATGCTTGAGTGTGTTTTTCAGGCGATCTTTGTGCATAACGGCCTCCCTTCAGGCAATCGGCGACAGAAGTCTGCCGCGCTTGGCCGCGATATCGAGCCATACGGCGAGGATGATGATGACCCAGGTGACGACGAACTGGACGTAGAATTCGAGCCCGGCCAGCAGCAGTCCATTTTGGATGAAGCCGAGGATGAGAACCCCGATGACGGTCTTGAAGACCGTGCCGGACCCACCCAATAGCGAGGCGCCTCCGAGGATGACGGCTGCAAGAACCTCGAGCTCAAGCCCCTGTCCCACGGTATTCTGCGCGCCCATGGTTCGGCTGGCCTGGATCAGGCCTGCGGTCGCGACACAGAACGCCGATATCATGTAGGTCAGGAACACGACCCGCGCGCGCGGGATGCCCGAAAAGGTCGCCGCCGTCCCGTTGCCGCCCACGGCATACACCTTGCGCCCGAACGGCGTCTTGGACAGCAAGATGCCAAGCACCGCCGCCAGCAAGCCGAAGATCAGAACAGGTATGGGGATGCCCATCGCAGTCCCACGACCGAACACGTCGAACCAGGTGGCGCTTTGGTTGGCAATGTCCATGTTCTGCCCGCCCGAATAGGTCAGGGTCAGGCCGTGGATCGCGGACAACATGCCGAGCGTCACAATCAGTGAATTCAGTCTCAGGTAGCCGATCAGGTAGCCGTTGATGGCCCCGAGGCACAAGGTCAGCGCGAACATCGCCAGAATGGCCAGGGCCGGCCCGAAAGCGGGATTTTCATGAAGGTCGAGAACCACGATGGCCGAAAACGACATCATCGAGCCCACCGACAAGTCCAGGTTGCCACCGATGACGACAAAGGTGACCCCCAGCGCCATCACCCCGAGGATCGCCGAGGACCGCACGACGCCAAAGAGGTTGTCGGGGTCGATGAAGCGCGGGTTCCAGAGCGCGAATCCGATCATGAAAACGATAAACGCCACAAGGATTCCTTGCCGCGCCAGAAATCCGCCCAGGGACTTCATATTCAATTCGGGCATTCCGTCTCCCTCCCATATGGCCCAAACGCCTGGACCCTCCCGTCCGGCGCAGACCTGTTTTCAACCCGTCATCGCTTCAGACGAGTGTCATCCCTCCGTCGATCATGACGATCTGACCGGTCATGTAATCGCTGGCGCGTGACGCCAGAAATGTCGTCGTGCCGGTGATATCCTGAGGTTTGGCCACCCTCCCCTTCAGTATTTCGGACGAGAATTCTTCCATGGCCTGGCCGGGCCGTTCGGCGGCGCCGATCTCGAGCAGGTCCTGGTCGACTTGTTCCCACATTTCGGTCGCGACAACACCCGGTGCAAAGCCCGTCACCGTGATATCGTGCTTTGACAAATCCCGGGCTGCCGACTGCGTAAGGCTGACCACCGCCCATTTTGACGCGCAGTAGGGCGCCACATTGTCGAACCCTTGCCGCGACGCGATCGACGCGGTGTTCACGATCTTTCCGCCGCCGCCCTGCGCAATCATCTGGCGGGCAGCTTCCTGGATGCCGATCATGCACCCCAGGCCGTTGACGTCCATGATGAAATGCCAGTTTTCGTCCGTCACATCGAGAAAATTCATCGGCCTGTTCACGCCGGCATTGTTGAACATCACATCCAGCCGACCAAACCGTTCAACGGTCTTCGAGATCATGTCTCGCACCTGCGCCCGATCCCGGACATCGACGCTGACGGCCAGAACCCTGTCGTCGTCCTGCCCCATGCGCGCGCGGTTGGCCGCCGCGACCTCCTGCACCTGGGCTTCGTTCACATCTGCAAAACAAACCGATGCCCCGCCGTCCAACAAGGCCTCGCCTATGGCGCGGCCGATGCCGCGGGCCGCGCCCGTAACGATACAGACACGCGCCTCTACTCCCTGAGGTTCGGCCAAAGCATGCCCCCCCGAATTCTTGTCATGGTTGAAAAGGCCCGGCCGGCAAGGCCGGGCCAGTGATCACCGGGGAGGGATCAGAACACCGGGCGGGTAAACTCGCCCATGTTGTCCTGGGTGATCTTGGGCGTATCGAAGTAGTTCAGGAACGGCACGTCTTCACCCGCCAGGATGTCGAGCGCGGTCTGAAGCGCCGCTTCGGCATCATCCACGGGGGACTGGTAGATCGACCCCCAATATTCGCCACGACCCATGGCGTCGTACCCGACGGCAAAGTTGGTCGCGCCGACAAAGGTGATGTCACCCACCCGACCTGCGGCGATCGCGGCGTTCATGGCGCCGACACCCATGTTGTCATCGCCGGAATAGACACCATCGATGTCGTCATACTGAACCAGGAATGCTTCCATCACACGCTGGCTGTCTTCGCGGTTCCAGTTGCCGGGCTGGCTTTCGACCAAGGTCACGTTGGGGCAGACCTCCGGCAGACGCTCTTCAAAGCCCTCGGCCCTTTCGATGGCCGTGGTGTAGCCCGGCTGGCCGGTGATCTGCACGATGCGCGCTTCGTTCTCGATGCCCAGCTCGGTAAAGCGTTCGCACATGATTTCCGCTGACCGCGACCCTTGCGTCACGTTGTCCGGACCAGAGAAAGATGCGATGAAATCGAAGCCTTCCTCGGCGATGTTCGAATTGGTGATGACCACCGGGATATCCGCCTGGTAGGCCTCGCGCACGGCGGGGATCACGGCCTGGCCATTGGTCGGCCAAATGATCATCGCGTCCACTTCTTGTTGTACAAGATCCTGGATCTGCGCGATCTGGCGGGCCACGTCGCCGCCCGCGTCCAGAACGACAACCTCGACATCGGGATTCTCTGCCGCGGCCGCGATGAACGCCTGTTCATACGTGGTTTGGTAGCTGTCGACGCCAACATTGTTCTGCGTGATGCCGATGGTGACGGATTGCGCAACCGCGCCTGTCGCCATCATGGCCGCCATGGCGGTGGTGCATGCAAATGCGGTCTTGTTCGTGAGTTTCATGGTTTATCCTCCCTTGGATCGCTTCAAGACGGCCACCCCCAGCCCGATGCGGGAATCGGGTGACTCGATCTACCGGTATCCAGCGCGATTTTCCCCCTGTTCGATCCATCCAATTTGTCCGATTTGAGGAAAAAAATATCCATAATGGACAATCTGGCTGTAGGATTCGCCACACAATGTGGATCATCAAGGGGTCTCGACAATGAAAAACCGTATGGCGTCTCCAGCTCAGCCTCAACCCAAAGAAGACATGCTGCACCAAACCGGCCAAAATATTCGTTTTGGACAAAAACCTGTCCAGCCAAACGCCCTGATGTCGGGCGCGGGCTCTGCGCCAGAACTGGAACGGCTGGTGAATTTTCTCGAGCAGGTAACGCTGGAGATCGACAACGCGCTCACCCCCAACACGCCGAACCCGCATCTCAACATGATCCTTCACCTGTTGCGCGGTCATATCGAAGGACGCCCGGTCTCGGCGTCTTCGATGACAGCGGCTGCGGGGATTCCCTATGCGACGGCAGTGCGCAAACTGGCCGACATTCAAAAGCAGGGGCTGGTCGAACAACGGCCACGCACCAGGACGGGTAAAAGCTTTTCCCTGCATCCCAGTGCCGCGCTACTGGGCCAGTTTCAGCAGATGTCCGACCGCATCGACCGCATCGCCAGCGGAGCTTTCGGTGGCACCACACAAAAGCAGAGCGCCCAGGATTACTTTTTCGGCGGCTCTTATGTGTCCGGACAGGCCACGATTGCGCCGCCCGCCGTGCTGCCCCGACCGCTCAAACTGTCCGGAGGGCTGCGTATTCTTGTGCATGGCGACCCGACTTTCATGGTCATGGACAACCTCAAGCGGCAGTTCGAACAGATTGTCGGAACCGGTATTCACCAACGGGCCTTTTCCATCGACCGGCTGCGCGAGGAAGCGCTGCGAAATGCAACCCGCAAGCGCAGCAGCTATGACCTGATCGCGGTGGATCTTCCGTGGATGGGCGAATTCGCCACCAAGAACGTGATCCGCCCGCTGTCGGATGTGATGGATGTCGAACAGCTCGACCCAAGTGATTTCCACACCGCAAGCTGGCGCGCGGCCCATTGGGGCGGCGTGCCATACGGTGTGCCCAGCCAGACAACCCCCGAACTGATGTTCTATCGCACGGATTGGTTCGAGAAAGCAGGCCTGCCCGCTCCGGTCACGACAGACGATGTGATCGCCGCCGCCCGACATTTCCACGATCCGCAGAATGGCCGCCATGGCGTGGCATGGAACGCGGCACGTGGCACGGCGCTGGGGCATACGTTCATGATGACCTGCGCAGCCTTTGGGCAGCCGATCATAGATCTTCCGCCAATTGCCGGCGGCTTTGATGCAGATGACCTGGCAAACGGCGGCTTTCGACCGATGCTCGACTCGGACCGGGCGCTGCAGGCGGCCGAATATCTTATGGAAATGCTGCGATATTCGCCCCCGGATATCCTGTCGATGTCGTGGTATGAGCGGGTCCGCCCCTATGCGGCCGGCACCGTCGCAATGGCCTATGGCTACACGCTGTTGGCACCGTATTTCGAAATGGATCCGGCCTGTTCGGCGCATGGCAACACGGGCTATCTGGCCCATCCCCACGGCCCACAGGGCGCCCCGATCGCCCCGGTCGGAGGATATGCGTTCTGCATCCCGAGCAACCTGGCCGAAGACCGGTTGGCCGATGCCATCGAGGCGCTGACCACCTTCACATCGCCGGCCGCTCAAAAATGTTATGCCCAGAACGGCAGCCGAGCCGCGCCGCGCTACTCTGTCGGCGCGGACCCCGAGGTCAATCGCCTGTCGCCCATCTTCGAAATCGTGGACCAGATGTCGTGGCGGGACGAGCTGCAATTCTGGCCCCGGCCACCGATCCCGCAGATCTCCGACATCATTCATATTTGCGGCCACGAACTCCACGACATGTTGCGTGGCATCACAACGCCGAAAGCCGCGTTGGCCGCCGCGCAGACGCGCGCAGAAAACATCATGAGACAATCGATATCCTAGGGAGGAAGCCATGGACCCCAATCGCTTGAACGGGAAGAACATTCTGATCACCGGCGCCGGACGCGGCATGGGTGCCGCCAACGCCGTGCACTTTGCCGAGCAGGGCGCGAATGTCTGTCTTGGCGATCTGGATCTGGACGCCGCGCAAGGTATGGCGGATCAGATCAACGCCGCCGGAAACGGCAAGGCGATTGCGGTCAGGATGGATGTGACCAAGCGTGAGGACAACGCCGCCGCCGTGGCCGCCACGGTGGATGCCTTCGGAATGATCAATGTCGGCCTGTTCAACGCCGGCCTCAACAAGCCCCGTTTCTTCATGGATATCGATGAAGACAACTGGGACATGATCATGAACGTCAACACCAAGGCGATGTGGCTCGGCATGCAGGAAACCGCGCGCCAGATGATCGCCCAGGGCCCGCAGGAAAAACCCTACAAGCTGATCAACGTTGGCTCCATCGCCTCTCGCAAACCCCTGATCGATGTCACCGTTTACTGCACGTCGAAATATGGCTGTCTCGCGTTGACCCATTGCGGGGCGCTGGCGCTTTCGGAACACAATATCACTGTCAACGGTTACGCGCCCGGCGTGGTTGTCACGCCGCTTTGGGAACAGCTGGACAAGGACCTGGTGGATATCGGTTTCAAGGAAAAAGAGGGCCAGGCCTACGAGGACATCGTCCGCGATGCTTTGCAGATCAAGCGCGTTTCCTACCCCGACGACGTAATGGGAACAGCTGCATTTCTCGCCAGCCATGACAGCGACTACATGACCGGCCAGATGATCCATATCGATGGCGGCTGGTGCATCCAATGACCAACGCCCGGCGCGCATAACCGCGACGCACGTCCCTGTTTTATATGAAGAATAAGAGCGGCAGGCCATCGTCTGCCCGATGAAAGGATGCAATCCATGTCACGCGCATTGATGCCAAACCTGTTGACCCCTCAGGATCTGGAACCCAACTGGCGGTGGGAGGGTCGGCTTCCGGCCTGGGGCCACTCCTCCGTGGACTTCGAACGCCGGATCGATCACGACCGCCTGCGCCGCTACCGGCTGGCCCGCACACGGCAGGCGCTCAAGGCGTCCGACGCAGGAACGCTTTTGCTTTTTGACGTCAACAACATCCGCTACGTCTCGGCGACCAAGATCGGCGAATGGGAACGGGACAAGATGTGCCGGTTCTGCCTGCTGACAGGCGACGACGCGCCTTACGTATGGGATTTCGGCTCGGCCGCGATGCACCACAAGAAGTTCTCTGACTGGCTGGTTCCCGACCATTGCCGCGCCGGCGTCGTGGGGATGCGCGGAACCATCCCGCCGGAATTCGGGCTGATGCAGAAATACGCCAAGGAAATCGCAGGCCTGATCCGCGACGCGGGCATGGGCGACATGCCCGTCGGCCTCGATTACGCCGAGACCTCCATGTTCCATGCGCTCAAGGCCGAAGGGCTGAACGTGGTGGACGGCCAGCAGATCATGCTGGCGGCCCGCGAGATCAAGAACTGGGACGAGATCCAGTTGCTGACCCAGGCGGCCTCGATGGTGGATGGCGTCTATCACATGATCTACGAAGAGCTGAAGCCGGGCATCCGCGAAAACGACATCGTCGCGCTGTCCAACAAGATGCTCTACGAGATGGGCAGCGACGACGTCGAAGCGATCAACGCCATCTCGGGCGAGCGGTGCAACCCCCACCCACACAACTTCACCGATCGGTATTTCCGCCCCGGCGACCAAGCCTTCTTTGATATTCTTCAGTCATATCAGGGATATCGCACGTGCTACTACAGGACATTCAACATCGGCAGGGCCACGCCCGCGCAGAATGACGCCTACGTGAAGGCGCGCGAATGGATCGACGCATCGATCGCCCTGATCAAACCCGGTGTATCGACGGACAAGGTCGCACTGGCCTGGCCCAAAGCCGAGGAATTCGGTTTCCCGGACGAAGATTCCGCCTTCGGGCTCCAGTTCGGGCATGGTCTGGGTCTGGCTTTGCACGAGCGCCCCATCATCAGCCGCGCGGTATCGCTTGATCATCCGATGGAGATCCAGACCGGCATGGTCTTCGCGCTCGAGACCTATTGCCCCGCCGCCGACGGATATTCCGCGGCACGGATCGAGGAAGAGGTCGTCGTTACCGAGACCGGGTGCGAGGTCATATCGCTCTTCCCGGCCGAAGAGCTGCCCATCGCAAACCGTTACTGACCGATGCCGCCTGGCCCGGCCTTGCCCCGAGGACATCCATGACCGACTCAAAAACAAACTCCGAAGACTATCTCCGCATGTATCGCCAGATGGCCCGCATCCGGACCTTCGAGGATACGGCCAACCAACTGTATCTGTCGGCCAAGATGCCGGGGCTGACCCACATGTATTCCGGCGAGGAAGCGGTCGCCGTGGGCATCTGCGAGGCCCTGACCGACGATGACCGCATCACCTCGACCCATCGTGGCCACGGGCATTGCGTGGCCAAGGGCGCGAACTTCAGGGAAATGTTCTGCGAACTTCTGGGCAAGGAAGAAGGCTACTGCCGCGGTAAGGGTGGCTCGATGCACATCGCAGATCAAAGCCATGGCAACCTTGGCGCCAATGCCATCGTCGGTGGATCCATGGGAATCGCCACCGGGTCCGCGCTCAGGGCCAAGCTGCAGGGCAAGGACGATGTGACGGTCTGTTTCTTTGGTGACGGCGCAACCGCGCAGGGCCTGCTGTACGAGGTCATGAACATGGCCGCGCTGTGGAACCTGCCGGTGATCTATGCCTGCGAAAACAACGGCTATTCCGAATATACGAAAACCGAGGAAATCGCCGCCGGTTCCATCACCGCGCGCGCCGAAGCCTTCGGGATCGAGGCGTTCAAGGTCGACGGGCAAGATGTTCTGGCAGTCAACCAGCTGACCCAGAAACTGGTCGCGCGTTGCCGCAAGGGCGAAGGTCCGTTTTTCGTCGAATTGGAAACCTACCGCTATCACGGCCACCACGTGGGCGACATCAACCGCGAATACTACCGTTCCAAGGACGAAGAAAAGGATTGGAAGACAAACCGCGATCCGATCATCCGGTTCCGCGCCTGGCTGGTCAGCGAAGGCATCGCAACCGAAGACGAAATCGACGCCATGAACGCCGACATCGAAAAGGACGCGACCGAAGCCGTGGCCTATGCCGAGGCCGCAGCATACCCCGCTGCGGCCGAAGTCGACATGCATGTTTACGCGGACTGAGGAGAACACCCGATGAGAGACATCACTCTATCCCAAGCCGTCAACGAGGCAATTGCCGAGGAAATGCGCCGTGATCCGACCGTCTTCATTCTGGGAGAGGACGTCGCAGAGGCCGGCACGCCGTTCAAGGTGCTGTCCGGTCTTGTAGAAGAGTTCGGGCCTGACCGCGTTCTGGACACCCCCATTTCCGAGCCCGGCTTCATGGGTATCGCGGTGGGCGCGGCGATGACCGGCGCTCGGCCCATCGTCGACCTGATGTTCGGCGACTTCATCTTCTTGATCATGGACCAGTTGTGCAACCAGGCCGCAAAGACCCACTACATGTCCGGCGGCAAACTCAATGTGCCGTTGGTGCTACGCACGAACCTCGGCGCGACCCGCCGGTCCGCGGCGCAGCATTCGCAGTCATTGCAGGCCCTTGTGGCCCATATTCCTGGCTTGAAGGTCGCAATGCCATCCTCTGCATATGAGGCGAAGGGGCTGATGAAAACGGCGATCCGCGACAACAACCCGGTCGTCATTTTCGAAGACAAGCTGATGTACCAGGACAAGGCCCCGGTCCCGGAAGAGGAGTACCTGATCCCCTTCGGCCAGGCCAACATCAAGCGCGAAGGGCGCGATATCACGCTGATAGCGACTTCGTCGATGGTGCAGGTGGCCGAAAAAGCCGCCGACATCCTGGCAAGTGAAGGCATCGAGGCAGAGGTCGTGGACCCACGCACCATTGTTCCGCTGGACGAGGATACGCTGATCAAGAGCGTCAAGAAGACCTCACGCGCCATCGTCATCGACGAGGGGCACCAGAGCTATGGGGTGACCTCCGAGATCGCCAGCCGCCTGAACGAAAAGGCTTTCTACTATCTCGATGCACCGGTCACGCGTATGGGCGCGATGGACGTGCCGGTGCCCTTCTCACCGGCCCTTGAGGATCTGACCGTTCCAACACCGCAGAGCGTGGCTGACACCGCCCGGAAACTCTGCGCCGGGGAGCTTGTCCATGCCGCATGACGTGACAATGCCCCAACTTGGCATGGCGCAAGATGCGGGCAAGATCGTGTCCTGGTTCAAGGCGCCGGGTGACGCGGTGGCCAAGGGCGACGCCCTTTTCGAAGTTGAGACGGACAAGGCCACGATGGAAGTCGAGGCGCAGGCCGACGGCTTCTTGTCCCGCGTCACGGCTGCCGAGGGCGATGATGTGCCTGTCGGCGTGGTCATCGCGTGTATCTCCGAAACCGCCGGGGAAGACGCGGCGACCACGGACACCGCACCTGCCGAGGACGCAAAGACACGTCCCGTGCAGGACGGTATGTCCCTGCCCGAGGGCGATACCGTCACGATGCCCCAGCTTGGCATGGCCCAGGATACGGGCCTCTTGGTCACCTGGCTCAAGACACCGGGTGACAAAGTCGCGGCCGACGACGTCTTGTTCGAGGTCGAAACAGACAAGAGCACGATGGAGGTCGAAGCAGGGCGTGACGGATGGCTCGCCGCGACCTTGGCCGAGCCCGGCGAAGAGGTTCCCGTGGGCGACCCGGTCGCGATCATCTCGGACGCGAAGCCCGACGCGCCGGTGGCGCGCTCGGTGAAGAATGGGGCGAAGGCGGAAGCGCCGGCCAAGGCGGAAGCGCCGGCCGAGGTGGAGGCCGCGAAACCCGCGGCTGCGAAAGCGCCTGCGCCGAAGCCGCCTGTGCCCGTGACCACGGGCGGACACATCCTCGCCTCGCCCAAGGCGCGGCGGTTGGCGCTGGAGCAGGGGCTGGACCTTGGCCGGTTGGTCGAGGCGGGGCATCCGCAGCCCTTCCATGTTTCCGACCTGGAGGTTCTGCGCCGGATGCCGGAGCGCAGCACGTCTGCCGCCCCGGCCATGGCCGCCGTCTCGCGCCGACTGACTGCCAAGGCTGGCGAGGACGGGGTCGCGGGCTTCGCCGCATGGGCCGCCGACGCGCAAGGACTGACGGGCGACACCATCCTTGCGGGGCTTGCCGGGGCCAGCATTGGGTCTGCCGTGACGGTCTGTGTCGCTGTGGAACGGTTCGGAGACTTGGCTGTCTTCGCCGTGCCGCCGGGGCCGGCGCTGTCACGGGTCGCGCCGAGCGAGGAAGCACCCGACCTGCTGGTCCGCGACCTGCGCGGCACGCACCTGGCAAGCGTCGAGATGGGCGCGGAGGACGTGCCGGTCCTGACCGTGACCGAGGCCGGGGGCGGGTTGCAGATCACGCTGGAATGCGCCGCGAACAGCATGGATGGCGCGGCGGCGATCCGGCTTCTTTCCGATTTCGCAGGCCGGATGGAGCAACCGCTTCGTCACCTGCTTTGACACTTGGGGACGACCGACATGGACTATACCGATCTCTATATTGATGGCGCGTGGGTGAAAACGACCGAGCGCTTCGACGTCATCAACCCGGCCAACGAGCAAGTGCTTGCATCCGTTGCATCGGCGGATATCGCGGATGCAGATGCAGCTTTGGATGCGGCGGAACGGGCCATGGCCGACTGGGCCGCCCGCACCCCCCGCGCGCGGTCCGAGGTTCTTCGCAAGGCCTGGGAACTGATGACGGCGCGCCTGGATCATTTCGCCAATCTGATCACATTGGAAAACGGCAAGGGCCGCGGCGACGCAATCGGCGAGGCGACTTATGCCGCGGAGTTCTTCCGTTGGTTCGCCGAAGAAGCCGTGCGCGCCGACGGGCTGATCACCCACGCGCCGGCCTCGGGCGCGCGCATCGTGGTCCAGCACAAACCAGCCGGGCTGGCCGTGCTGATCACCCCGTGGAACTACCCCGCGGCGATGGGCACCCGCAAGATTGCGCCGGCACTTGCGGCAGGATGCGCGGTGATCATCAAACCCGCGTCCGAAACGCCGCTGACCATGCTGGCGCTGATGCCGCTGCTGGAAGAGGCGGGCGTTCCACCCGGCCTTGTCAACGTGCTGCCATCCAGGAAGACCGGCGCCCTGGTCGATCACATGCTTCATGATCCCCGCGTGCGCGTGGTCAGCTTTACCGGGTCGACGGGAGTGGGGCGCAAGCTGTTGAAATCCGCCGCCGACCAGATCCTGAAACCGGCGATGGAACTGGGTGGCAATGCGCCGGTTCTGGTCCTGGAGGACGCCGACATGGATACCGCCATCGAGGGCACGATGCTGGCCAAGATGCGCAACCTGGGCGAGGCCTGCACCGCCGCAAATCGCATTTACGTTCACGACAGCCTGGCCGAGGCCTTTACCGCCCGGCTGACCGAACGCATGTCGGCGCTGAAGGTGGGCGATGGCACCGATCCCACGGTCGATGTCGGCCCGTTGGTCAATGCGGATACCCGCGACAAGGTGGCGGAATTCGTCTCGGACGCGCTTGCCAAAGGGGCAAAGCTGGAATGCGGCGGAACGGTGCCGAATGGCCCTGGCTATTTCTACCCGCCGACCGTCATGTCCAATGTGCCCGAGACGGCGAACTGCATTCAGGAAGAGATCTTCGGGCCCGTCGCGGCGATCCAGACCTTCTCGGATGAAGATGACGCGATCCGTCGCGCGAATGCCACGGAATACGGCCTTGTCGCCTATGTCTTCTCAGAAGATTTCAAGCGCGCGATGCAGGTCTGCGAACGGCTGGATTACGGAATGGTCGGCCTGAACCGCGGCCTCGTCTCGGACCCGGCCGCCCCGTTCGGCGGCACCAAGCAATCGGGCCTTGGCCGTGAAGGCGGGCACGAAGGCATGCTGGAATTCATGGAAACCCAGTACATTTCGGCAAGTTGGTGAGGGCGCGCGCATGACCGACATAATCGCAAGCCCCTCGACACGGCGCCGCGCCCTGGAAAAGGGTGTCGACATCGAGGCCCTTGCACACCGCCTGGGCCGCAGCACCATCGGCCCCGAGGACCTGGAAGATAGCGGCGGGGGCAAGGCATCCGGACCGGCGGCCGACACCTCCTACTGGGAGGTGGACCATGCACACTACGGGCCCGTCACCGAAGAACCGGTGAGCCGCTTTGCCCGGATCGCGGCGCGCAACCTTGCGGCCGCGCAAACGCTGATCCCCGCGGTCACGCATCACGACCGCGCCGATGTCTCGATGATCGAAAGCCTGCGCGCCGACTGGAAATCCCAGGCGCAGGCCCGTGGTGTCCGGTTGACGGCACTGGCCTTTCACGTGACCGCCCTATCCTGCGCCTTGCGGCAATTTCCGAGGTTCAACGCCTCGCTGTCGGCAGATGCCACCAGGCTCATCCTCAAGGAATATGTCCATATCGGCATCGCGGTGGATACGGCCCATGGCCTGATGGTGCCGGTGATCCGCAATGCCGACCGGAAAGGGCTTTGGCAGATCGCGGCCGAAATCGCCGACCTCGCTGCCCGGGCGCAAGCCCGAAAAATCGGACCCGACGAAATGGGCGGCGCTTCGATGACAATCACCAATCTCGGCGGGATCGGTGGCAATGCCTTCACGCCCATCGTGAACCCGCCCGAGGTTGCCATCCTGGGGCTGACCCGCACCGAAACCGTTACGGTCTGGGATGGTGAAACACCGCGCCCGGTGCCGATGGTGCCGCTCGATCTGTCCTACGACCACAGGGTCATCAACGGTGCCGACGCGGCCCGTTTTCTTACCCACTACGCCGGCCTGATCGCTGATCCCCGCCGAATGCTCATCTGAGGGCGCATGGATGTCTGAACATACCGAACTTCTCGTCATCGGCGCGGGACCCGGCGGTTACGCCTGCGCCTTTCGCGCAGCCGACCTGGGCCGCAAGGTGACGCTGGTCGACGCTCGCGACGCCCTCGGTGGTGTCTGCCTGAACGAAGGGTGCATCCCGTCCAAGGCGCTGCTGCACGCCGCCGAGGTCATCCGCGAGGCGCGCCACATGGCTGATTGGGGCATCACGTTCGGCAAGCCAAGGGTTGATCTAGACCGGTTGCGCGCCACAAAGGACGCCATCGTGGGGCAGCTGACCGGCGGGCTCGGCGGGCTGGCCGATCGACGCAAAGTGTCAACAAGACAGGGCAAGGCCCGTTTCACCGGCCCCAATCGTGTCGATGTCGACGGCACCGAGCTGGAGTTCGACCAAGCCGTGATCGCCGTAGGATCCGCCCCGGTTCGATTGCCGGGATGGCCCGATGATCCGCGGATCTGGGACAGCACCGCCGCGCTTGAGCTTCGCGAAATTCCAAAGCGGTTGGCCATCGTGGGAGGCGGGATCATCGGGCTTGAAATGGCCACGATATACGCAGCCCTTGGATCCGCCGTCACCGTCGTGGAACTGGCCGACCAGATTGCCCCCGGTGCCGACCCGGATGGGGTAAGGATCCTGCACGCCGCACTGGAAACACAAGGCGTAACCATTCACACCGCGACCCAGGTCAATGAAGTCAAGGCCTCCAGGGCCGCCCTGACCCTGACATGCAGGGGCCAGTTCGATGGCACGATCAAGGCCGATGTGATCATCCAGTCGGTCGGCCGGAGGGCCAATGGCGACCGCATCGACGCCCAAGCGGCAGGGCTGAGCGTGTCCGACAAGGGCATCATCGCAGCCGACGACGCAGGCCGCACCGAGCATCCTCATATCTTTGCCATCGGGGACGTCACCGGAAACCCGATGCTCGCCCATCGCGCTACCCACCAGGGTCATATCGCCGCCGAGGTCGCATGCGGACATCGCGCCGCCCTGGGAACTGTCCTGATCCCTTCGGTGGCATACACCAATCCCGAACTTGCGTGGGTCGGGCTGACCCAGGCGCAGGCCAAGGCAGAAGGCCGCACCGTAAGGGCCGCCAGTTTCCCTTGGGCGGCCAGTGGGCGAAACCTGGCCTCCGGCGGGGGCGACGGCATGACCAAGCTGATTCATGATCCGCAAACGAAACGGATTCTGGGGGCTACGATCATCGGACGCAATGCGGGCGAGCTCATCGCCGAAATCACCCTGGCCATGGAACTTGGAGCAGGGCTGGAAGACATCGCATTGACGATTCACGCCCACCCGACGCTATCGGAAACCGTCGCTTTTGCGGCCGAGCGTGCGCTTGGGACGCTGACCGACCTTTAGGATCCCTGCCGGGCTGCGTTGCGCGTGCCCCATGCCGTCGGGCACGTCGCACACCCGCCCCCTCGAGCCCCCGGAACCAAGCATGTTTGACCGTTTGGTCAAGCTTGCCATTGCGTGCCGCCCATGAGACGCTGCCGAAGTCGCCCAAACAGCCTTTGGCCCCTGAAATGACCGAAATACTCCAACCTGCCCCTACGCGGCTTTCGACCGAGCAGTTGCCGCAACTGCATATGCCCCGGAACCCGGGGATGGCGCTGGATATGGATTGGGTCGCACGGGTACAGGCCAACACGTCGGCCATTGAACGGCGCGCGGCCTCGCTGCCGGGGCGGCGCACGGTGAAAAAGGCGTATCAGGCGGCCTGGCTTGCACGCGCGATCACGCTGATCGACCTGACCACGCTGGCGGGCGACGACACGCCGGGCCGGGTGCGGCGACTATGTGCCAAGGCCCGCCATCCCGTCCGCGCCGACATCCTGGATTCGCTCGGACTGCCTGCATTCACCACGGGTGCGGTTTGCGTCTACCACGAGATGGTGCCAATCGCGGTCGAGGCGCTGGAAGGTTCGGGCATCCCCGTCGCCGCCGTTTCAACCGGCTTTCCCGCAGGCCTGTCGCCTTACCACCTGCGCGTGAAAGAGATCGAGGAAAGCGTAAAGGCCGGCGCGGCCGAGATCGACATCGTCATTTCCCGGCGCCATGTGCTGACCGGAAACTGGCAGGCACTCTATGACGAGATGCAGGAGTTCCGCGCCGCGTGTGGCGATGCCCATGTCAAGGCGATCCTTGCCACGGGCGAGTTGGGCACTTTGCGCAACGTCGCCCGCGCCTCCGTGGTTGCCATGATGGCGGGGGCCGATTTCATCAAGACCTCCACCGGCAAGGAAAGCGTCAATGCCACCCTGCCCGTCAGCCTGACGATGATCCGCGCCATCCGCGCCTATGAGGCGGCCACCGGCATCAAGATCGGCTACAAACCCGCGGGCGGAATTTCCAAGGCCAAGGATGCGCTGGTCTACATGACCCTGATGAAGGAAGAACTGGGCGATGCCTGGCTGCGCCCCGACCTGTTCCGGTTCGGCGCCTCGTCTCTCCTGGGGGATATCGAGCGGCAGTTGGAACACCATGCCACGGGCGCGTATTCGGCGTCCTACCGGCACCCGATGGCATGAGGCGCCCAATGGATCCGATCCCCCTCACCGTGAC
>Ga0102941_1000374_pt1 | contig 20300 bp, 16 predicted proteins | sample SalPonR2_C_D2_MG_FD_79281 | JGI IMG/M metagenome (GOLD analysis project Ga0102941, IMG submission 79281) | Salt pond soil microbial communities from South San Francisco under conditions of wetland restoration - Salt Pond MetaG R2_C_D2_MG | ecosystem: Environmental > Aquatic > Marine > Intertidal... | reverse complement strand
GCTCGATGGTCGTCGGCACGGCGCCGACCGCCTCGACGAACAAGGTGACTTCCGTGCCACCCGGCGGTACCGCATCGGCCGGGGCCCGCAGCCGCACCGGCACCCGCCGCACCTCGCCCGGTGCGGAGATCAGCGGCAGGGACGCATCGAGGCTGAGCTCGAGGTCCTCGAGACCACTGGCGGACAACTCGTAGCGCCGCTCGGCCTCCGTCTTGTTGACGAAAGTGACGGTGTAGACGTTCTCGATGAACCCGCCGGGCAGTTCGCGATACAGGGTGTTGCGGTCGCGGATCACATCGACGATGAGCGTGCTGCGATTGGCCACGGCGGCACCAAAGCCGATCAAAAGGGCGAGCAGCAGTGCACCGTAGATCATCACGCGTGGCCGCAGGACGCGCACCGGCTGCTGCTCCTCCATCGCGTGATGAGTCGAGTAGCGGATCAGGCCGCGCGGGTAGTCCATTTTGTCCATGACGTTGTTGCACACGTCGACGCAGGCCGCGCAGGCGATGCACTCGATCTGCAGGCCCTCCCGAATGTCGATGCCCGTCGGGCAGACCTGCACGCACATGCTGCACTCGATGCAGTCGCCGAGGCCCACGGCACGCGGATCCACGGAACGCTTGCGACGGCCGCGCGGTTCCCCGCGTTTCTCGTCGTAGGAAATGATCATCGTGTCCTTGTCGAACATGGCGCTCTGAAAGCGCGCGTAAGGACACATGTACTTGCAGACCTGCTCGCGCAGCAGCCCGGCGTTGCCGTAGGTCGCGAAGCCGTAGAACAGGACCCAGAACGTCTCCCAGGGGCCGGCCGAGAAACTCAGGAGCTTCGGTCCCAGTTCGCGGGCCGGGGTGAAATAGGCGACGAAAGTGAACCCCGTCCAGAGTGCGAAGCCGACCCAGAGAAACTGCTTCGCGCCCTTGCGCAGCAACTTCTCGCGGGTCCACGGTCCCTGGTCGAGCTTGCGGCGCTGGCTGTGGTTGCCTTCGGTGATGCGTTCCATCCACAGGAACGCCTCGGTCCAGACGGTCTGCGGGCAGGCGTAGCCGCACCACAGGCGCCCGGCGACGGCGGTGACGAAAAACAGGGTCAGCGCGGCGATGATGAGCAGCCACGCCATGAGGAAGAAATCCTGCGGCCAGAAGGTCAGGCCGAAGATGTAGAACTTGCGCGCCGGCAGGTCGAAGAGCACCGCCTGCCGGTCGTCCCACGGGATCCACGGCAGGAGGTAGTAGATGCCGAGCAGCACCCATGCGGCGAGGTTGCGCAGTGATGCATAGCGGCCTTTGACCTCCCGCGGGTAGATCTTCTGGTGTGCGACGTAGAAGGAATCAGGGGCGGCGTCGTTATTGCCGCCCTCCGCACGGGCGTTCATGCGTCTTCCTCGCCGCCCGCCTGGTTTTCCGTGCGCACCAGCCAGATCGCAAAGGCGGCGGTGCCGGCGGTCAGCAGCCAGAAGCCGAAGAAGCCGATCGCGTATCCGGCTTGCCGGCTGATTTCCCAGCCCGGTGTCGTGGTGCCCGAGAGCACCTCCGGGTCCACCATCGCGAAGAACACCGCGGACGCTGCACAGGCCATCAGAAAGGAGGCCCAAGCGACGTAGGCGAAGTCGCGCTGCCGGCGCCGCCAGGGCCGGCTCGCAGTTTCGTCACCGTGAACCGGCCGCCCGATGGAATCGGATGCCATTTCGTACCTCGTTATTTGGCCTGACTGGACAACCGCAGGATGTAGGCAGCCATCACGCGAGACTGCTGCTCCCCGAGGATCGGGAGTTGCGCCGGCATATGGTTCTGCCGCCCCTGGGTGATGGACTCGGCGATCGTCGCGCGGTCGGCGCTGTAAAGCCAGTTGTCGTCGGTCAGGTCCGGCGCGCCCATCGCAGTCTGCCCCGTTCCGTCCATGCCGTGGCAGGCGCCGCACACCGCCCAGGTCGGCTGGGCCTGCGCCGCCATCGCTTCATCGTGGGAAAGGCCCGACAGGCTGCGGACGTATTCCACCATGTTGCTGACGCCGCTGGCGCCGCCCATGGCGTCCGCCATCGGCGGCATGACGCCGCTGCGCCCCTGCTTGATGCTCGTGAGCACCGCACTCTCGTCACTGCCCCATAGCCAGGCATCGTCCGTCAGGTTCGGAAAGCCCGGTGCGCCGCGGCCGTCGGCACCGTGGCACTGCGCGCAACGGTTGCCGAAGATGTTTCCGGCCGCTGCCATCGCTTCCATGTTGCCCGCCATCTCCGGGATGGACATGTCGTCGAAGCGGGCGAAAAACTCGCGCTGCCGCTCGTCCATGCGCGCGACTTCTTCCTCGTACTGCCCGGTCTGGCTCCATCCCAGCACGCCCTGGAAGTTGCCGAGCCCAGGGTAAAGCACCAGGTAGATGATCGAGAACACCACCGTCAGGTAGAACAACCACAGCCACCAGCGGGGCAGCGGGTTGTTGTATTCCTCGAGGTCGCCGTCCCAGACATGGCCGGTCGTATCGGAGGCCTTTTCATCGGGAGAGGTCTTCGACGTCACCCGCAAAAGCCAAACGGCGCCGATGATGTTGACCACGGTAAGAAGAATGATCCATCCGCTCCAGAAACTGCTCATCGCGATTCCTCGTCCTCAGGAGTGCTCTCGGGGCCGCCGGGCTCCTCTTCTTCAAGCGGGAGTCTTGCGGCTTCTTCAAAATCCTTGCGGCGGCGACTGCTCCAGGCCCAGACGACGATGCCGATGAAGGCGGTCATCATCAGCACCGTCCAGACGACGTGCCAGGTGCCTTCGCTCATGGTCAGCGCCCCCGCCCGAGATTCGTTCCGAGGCTTTGCAGGTAAACGATCATTGCGTCCATCTCGGTCTTGCCGCTGACGGCCTTGGCGGCGGCGGCGATGTCTTCGTCCGAGTAGGGATGCCCGAGCCGGCGCAGGGCCAGCATGCGTTTCTCGACGGCGCGCGGATTGAGTTCGCGCGTCTCGAGCCAGGGGTAGGCCGGCATGTTCGACTCGGGGACCAGCATGCGCGGGTTCCTGAGATGCAGGCGGTGCCACTCGTCGCTGTACAGGCCGCCGACCCGCGCGAGGTCGGGGCCCGTGCGTTTCGAGCCGAACTGGAACGGCCGTTCGTAGACGGACTCTCCGGCGAGCGAGTAGTGCCCATAGCGCTCGGTTTCCGCGCGGAACGGCCGGATCATCTGCGAGTGGCAACCGTAGCAGCCCTCGCGGATGTAGACGTCCCGCCCCGCGAGCTCCATCGCCGTATGCGGCTCGACGCCGTCGGCCGGGTCGCGCACCTGCGAATCGAAGATCAGCGGGACGATCTCCACCAGGCCGCCGATGCTGATGACCAGCACGACCAGCACGGCCATCAGGCCGACTTTTCTTTCGATAAGTTCGTGTTTCATCCCAGCATCCCTCCTAGTGCGCCGGCGCCATGACCGGAACATCCTCGATCTTCGCATCGCGGATCGTGCGCCACGTGTTCCAGCACATGATCAGCATGCCGCTGAGGAACAGCAGTCCGCCGAGCAGGCGCACGCCATAGAAGGGATAGGTGCGCGCGATGCTCTCGATGAAAGTGTAAGTGAGGGTCCCGTCGTCGTTGACGGCCCGCCACATGAGGCCCTGCATGACGCCGGCCATCCACATGGCGGCGATGTACAACACCACGCCGATGGTGGACACCCAGAAATGAATGTCGATGGCCTTGACGCTGTGCATCTCCTGCTTGCCGAACAGCCTCGGGACCAGCATGTAGACACAGCCGATGGAAATCATCGCCACCCAGCCCAGCGCGCCGGAGTGCACGTGGCCTATGGTCCAGTCGGTGTAGTGCGACAGGGCATTGACCGTCTTGATCGACATCATTGGACCCTCGAAGGTCGACATACCGTAGAACGACAGCGAGACGATGAGGAACTTCAGGATCGGGTCGGTGCGCAGCTTATGCCAGGCGCCGGAGAGCGTCATGATGCCGTTGATCATGCCGCCCCAGGAGGGCGCCAGCAGCATCAGCGAGAACACCATGCCGAGTGTCTGTGCCCAGTCGGGCAGGGTGGTGTAGTGCAGATGATGCGGCCCCGCCCACATGTACAGCGAGATCAGCGCCCAGAAGTGCACCACCGACAGCCGGTAAGAAAAGATCGGGCGGCCGGCCTGCTTGGGCACGAAGTAGTACATCATCCCGAGGAAGCCGGCGGTGAGGAAGAAGCCGACGGCATTGTGCCCATACCACCACTGCACCATGGCATCCACGACGCCCGAGTAGATGGGGTAGGAATGGACCATGCTCGTCGGCAGCGCCAGGCTGTTGACGATGTGCAGCACGGCCACGGTGAGGATGAAGGCGCCGAAGAACCAGTTGGCCACGTAGATGTGCTTGACCTTCCGCAGCGCAATGGTGCCGAAGAACACGACGGCATAAGACACCCACACCGCGGCGATCAGGATATCGATCGGCCAGATGAGTTCCGCGTACTCCTTGCTCTGGGTGAGACCGAGCGGCAGAGTGATGGCCGCCAGCACGATGACGACCTGCCAGCCCCAGAAAGTGAAGGCCGCAAGCTTGTCGGCAAACAGCCGCACATGGCAGGTGCGCTGCACGACGTAGTAGGACGAGGCAAACAATGCGGACCCCCCGAAGGCGAAGATCACCGCGTTGGTGTGCAGCGGACGGAGCCGTCCGTAGCTGAGCCAGGGCACGTCGAAGTTGAGAGCCGGCCACATGAGCTGGGCGGCGATGATCACTCCCACCAACATTCCGACCACGCCCCACACGATGGTCATGATTGTGAACTGGCGGACGACCTTGTCGTTATATGCACTTGCTGTCGTCATAGTCCTCTACCGGCTGCCTGAGGATGGAACGGGCGGCAGGTAAGCGCGCCCGGGAATAAGGGAATCTGCATGCGCCATCGACATGCAGAGAGCCGCTCGCGCGGCTCTCTGCATGGTGCCCGGGGCGTTCTCGCCCCGGGGCTTTTTGCGGGCCGCGGTGATCCGACCCGGCGCAGGGTTCAGAAGCGATAGCCGACGTGCAGGCCGTACACGATCGGATCGATATCCACTTTCGCCGTGCTGACGTCGGCGCCGTCGACCGTCAGGGTCGCGTCGGTGCTGATGTCGATCCAGCGTACGTCGAAGTTGATGAACCAGGTGTCGTTGACGATGTAGTCGAAGCCCACCTGGGCGGCGAGGCCGACCGAAGTGCTGTCGACATCCAGTCCAGTGGTTACACCGAGGTCGTCGTCGACGAAGCGAAGACCTTCTTCCTTGCTGTCGTCCAGGAACCAGGTCAGGTTCAGGCCGGCACCCACATAGGGCTGGAACGCCGCGTCGGGCATGAAGTGGTACTGCAGGCTGAGCGTCGGCGGCAGATGGGTCACGGTCGCGGCCGTACCTGGCAGCCCCGCCACTTCGATGTCGTGCTCGTAGGGCAGCGCCGCGAGCAGTTCGATGCCAAGGTTGGCGGTGTACATGTAGGTGATGTTGAAGGTCACGCCGATCTGGCTGTCGACAGTGACATCTTGAACACCGAGGTCCCCGACGCTCGGAAGGGTTACGCCCGTCAGATCGAAGGAGCCGTTGTCGCTCTTCGGATCGATATTGCTGCCGCCGAAGCGAACGAGCCAGTCGCCCGCCTCGTGGGCATAGGCCGGTGCGGCGAGACCGAGGGCGGCGACGAGGGCGAGAGTTGAAGCAAACGTACGCATTTTGGAGCTCCCATGCTTTGTTGTTGAATTTACATGGAATTCTAGTCATGCTCACCAGCCCTGAATTGACCTGGATCAATTCTGGACTGCGGTCTTCCGAAGGGTAAATAAGTGTTTCCACTAGGCTGGTCGCGCAAGCCTCTGTTTATAATCAACAGGCACTAATATTTTGGGGTTGAGGTGGCAGCGGACGGGAGCTCGAATATCATCAGCATCGCGCATCTCCGCCAGAGTTGCCGCAGCTGCACGCTTCGCGATTTATGCCTGCCATTGGGGCTGGATAACGAAGACATGCAGCGTCTCGAATCCATCGTCCATACCCGCGGGCCGATCCGTCCCGGCGATCACCTGTTCCGCGAAGGCGACGATTTCCATGCGCTGTACGCCGTCAAGAAAGGCGCGCTCAAGACCTACACGATCGACAGCCAGGGCCGCGAGCACGTGCTCGGATTCCACCTGGCGGGCGAACTGGCCGGCCTCGACGGCATCCATTCAGGCCGCAACCGCTGCAACGCAGTGTCATTGCAGACAGCCTCGGTCTGCGCGTTGCCCTTCGCGCGCCTTGAGCAGTTGATCCACGAGGTGCCCGGCCTGCAGACACAGGTGCTGCGAATCATGAGCCGCGAGCTTTCGGCCAGCGCGAAACTGGCGACCGACCACAGCGCCGAGGAACGCCTGGCCGGGTTCTTGCTCGGCCTTTCAAGGCGATATCATCGTCGTGGGCTGTCGGCCGACGTCCTGAGCCTCCCGATGCCACGGCGCGACATCGCCAGCCACCTGCGCCTGGCGACCGAGACGGTCAGTCGGCTGTTCGCCCGTTTCCAGGATGACGGCATCGTGGCCGTGCAACGACGGGAGGTGGCGATCCTCGATATGGCGGCCCTGCACACGCTCGGCGCGTCCTTCGATCTCGAGGGTGGCGACGACGAGCAGCGGAACCCGCTGCTGAGGTAAAGACCCATGAACCGAGACTCTGCCGCACCTGTGCTCGCTGCCGTCGATCCCGGTGATGATGCGGGAGTCGCCCTCGAACGGGCCGCCACGCTGGCGGCTGCACTGAACGCCCCGCTCGAGTTGTTCGCCTGCGAATTCGACCAGGCCATGGAAGGCAGTCATTTCCGGGTCACCGAGCGCGTCGAGGCGGCGCGTGAGGCCCGGGTCGCAGCACGGCGGGAATGGTTGGAGACCTGCGCGGCGCCGTGGCGGGACAAGGGCCTGGAAGTGCGCACTACGGCGATCTATGCGAACCCGCGCGACGAGGCCATCGCACGCCATGCCCTGGTGACGGAGGCCTGTCTTGTGGTGATGCGAACGCACCACCACCAGTGGCTGAAGCGCGCCACGCTGAGTGCCGCCGACTGGCAGCTGATTCGTACCTGCCCGGCGTCGTTGCTGCTGGTCAAGGGGCGGCGGTGGTCGGCGTGCCCGAGGTTGCTCGCAGCGGTCGATCCGAGTCATCGCGACGACGAGCACGCCGAGCTGGACCAGGCCATTCTTGCCGAGGCCGAACGACTCGGCGCGGCGATGGGGGCGGAGACCTGGGTGGCGCATTGCGTGTTGTCGATGGCGTCGCTCGAGTCCACGGCTGCACTGGCGCTGATGCCCGAGGCGCTCGGCACACCGCCGGAAGAGTATTTCGGCAACCTGGTGCAGCAGCTGAGGGGCGCGATCCTGAGACTTCTGGAAGGACGGGACATCCCCGCGGCCCACGTGCGGATCGTCGAAGGTCGACCGGAGAAGGAACTGCCCCACCTCGTCGACGAACTCGGCGCCGATATCCTGGTGACCGGCGGGGTTTCCCGCAGCCGCCTCGAGCAGGTCTTCATCGGCGGCACGGCGGAGCGGCTGCTCGATCATGTCGCCTGCGACCTGCTGGTCGTCAAACCCCCCGGCTTTCGCTCCCCGATCGAATAGAATTTCCTGTTACGGCTTTCCTGCTCACGGAGTATCCGATGCTGCATCTGTTTCGCCTGCTTGTCCTGATCCTCGGGGCTTTCGCCGTCTTTGCGCCGCCCGTCGCTGCCGATTCGCAGCGGCCCATCACGCACGAGGACCTGTGGCTGATGCCGCGGGTCGGCAGCCCGGAAATCAGCCCCGACGGCCGGTGGGCGGTCGTGGTGGTCGCCCGGCCGGCCTACGACAGCGACGAACAGGCGAGCCACCTCTGGCTGGTGCCGACCGATGGCAGCGAGTCGCCCCGGCAGCTGACCTTTGCAGATGGCGCGGAATCCGGCGCAAGCTGGAGTCCCGACAGCACGCGCATCGCATTCACAACACAGCGCGAAGGCGACGAGGCGCCCCAGGTCTACGTGCTCGACCTGGCGATGGGCGGTGAAGCCCGACGTGTCACGTCGATCAGCACCGGTGCGCGCAAACCGATCTTTTCCCCGGACGGCGGTCGCATCGCTTTCGTCAGCGACGTGCATCCCGACAGTCGCAGCGACGCGGACAGCCGGCGCATCAGCGAGAAAGAAGAGGCCCGCAAGCACGAGGTGCTGACCTACACCGGCTTCCCGATTCGCAACTGGGACCGGTGGCGCACCGAGCGCCAGCCGCGCCTGATGGTGCAGGGGTTGGACGAGCGCGAGGCGCGGGATCTGCTCGCCGGCAGCGCCCTCGTCGCGTTACCGGGTTACGACGGCCGGCCGACACCGGGCGGCAGCGAGCTCGACGCCCGCTGGGCGCCGGACGGCGAATCGCTGGTGTTCGTCGCAAGCACCAATCGCCATCGTGCCGCCTTCGCCTTTACCCATACCGACCTGTGGCAGGTTGCGGCGAGCGGCGGCGAGCCGCGCCGCCTGACCGGCGGATCGGTCGACGCGGAAGGCGACAACTGGGGTTCGCCGACTTTCAGTCCCGACGGTAGCAGCCTTTATGCGACCCGCACGCCGCGCACCGATCGGGTGTACAACGCCGCGCGGCTGGTGCGTCTCGACTGGCCGGCGGCATCGGTGGCTGGTGAGATCGAGATGCCCGAGCAGCGCCGCGTGCGCCGTTTCGCCGTTGCCCCCGACAGCCGGGAAGTTTTCATCCTGGCGGAAAATGCCGGCCACGTGCGGCTTTACCGGGCGAAGGTCCGCGATGGCCGGGCGCAGCCGGCCTTCGACATGGAAGCGGGGATCTACAGCGACCTTTCGATTTCCAGTCTCGGCCGACGCCCGGTGCTCCTGGCGCGCTTCGAAAGCTCGGTCAGCCCGGCGGAAGTGGTCCGGATCGACCTGCGCAACGGCGGGCACCAGGCGCTCACGTCGTTCACCGCCGAGCATGTCGCGCCGCTGGACATGCAGCGGCCGGAGCATTTCTGGTTCGAAAACGAGCACGGTACGCCGATCCACAGCCTGCTGGTGCGCCCCGCGGGCTTCGATCCTCAGCGGCGTTACCCCCTGCTGGTGCTGATCCACGGCGGCCCGCACGGGATGTTCCGGGACTATTTCCATCTGCGCTGGAACTATCACCTGCTGGCCGGCTCGGATTACGTGGTGCTGGCGACCAACTACACCGGTTCGACGGGCTTCGGCGAGGCTTTCGCCCAGTCTATCCAGGGTGATCCGCTACGCGGGCCTGCCGAGGAGATCAACCAGGCGGCGGACGTGGCCATCGAGCGCTACGGCTTCATCGATGGCGAGCGGCAGTGCGCCGCCGGGGCCAGTTACGGAGGGCATCTCGCCAACTGGTTGCAGGGGACGACCGACAGGTATCGCTGCCTGGTCAGTCACGCGGGCCTGGTCAACCTGATGACTCAGTGGGGCACCAGTGACGCGGTCTACCATCGCGAGGAAAATATCGGCGGGCCGCCATGGGAAGTGCCGGACTTGTGGGATGAGCAGAATCCGATCCGCTTCGCCGCCGAGTGGTCCACGCCGGTATTGGTGACCATCGGGCAGCTCGACTACCGCGTGCCCATCAATAACGTCCTCGAGTACTGGACCGCACTGCAGCGGCAACAGGTGGAAAGCCGCCTGCTGGTTTATCCGCATGAGAACCACTGGATCCTGGACGGTCACAACAGCCGCCACTTCTACGGGGAGATAGCCACCTGGCTGCAGCGATGGCTGCTCGATCCGGAGAGCTGATTCTTCCTCAAGTTTCGCCGGCAATCTGCCGATAGCTCAGAGAGATACGTACTTCTGGGGCGGATTTTTTCATGGTTGGGCACAGGCTCCAAGGCTGGGTCGCGACGTTGCTCTTGTGCTTGCCGGCGTCCGCGATGCCGGGGGAGCCACTGGTTTTCGTGCCCCTGCCGATGGAGAACCCGCGCAACACGGTCGCGCATAGCCAGGCGCTGGCGGCACACCTGCAGCGGTTGCATGGCGGACCGGTAACGATTCGGCATCTTGCCGATTACAGCGAAATTCTGCGCGCCTTCGTGGCGGATGAAATCGACTTGCTGCACCTCGGTCCGCTGCCTTTGCGCGAGCTGCAGCTGATGGCGCCCGATGCCGTCGTCGTGGCCGGCTTTCTTGGCAGCGACGGGAAGGCGCATTACACCTGCACGCTCGCATCAGCGACCGATATCCCGACCGGGCTGAGTGCGCCGAATGAACAGCGACTGCACGAAGTGCCGCAGCCGCCCGCGCGCATTGCGCTCACCCAGCCGATATCGACCTGCGGCTACCTGGCCAGCGCCTGGTTGTTGCAACACGGCGGCGCGGACATCGAGGAGATGTCCGCCGACTATCTCGGTAGCCACGAGGCGGTGGCCCTCGCACTGGTGGGGGGCAAGTACGCCTTCGGCGGGCTAAAGCGGACGATCGCCGATCGCTATAGCCAACTGGGCCTCCGCGTTATTGCAGAGACGGAGCCCTTGCCGGGTTTCGTGCTCGTCGCCAACGGGCGCACCATGACGCTCGAGCAGATCGAGACACTGCGTGCAGGCTTGCTCGCCACCGCTGCGGACACACTGTCCGGACTGGAGCTCGGTCGCCATGGTTTTGCTCCGGTCGACGAGGCATCGCTGGCGACGATCGAGCGCATGATCCGTGAAACCGGATTCCGGCTTTCCGCAGGTTCTGGTTACTGAGCATGGGTTTTACGCGCAACTATCGCCACCGCCCCTCTCTGATCGGACTCGTCCTGCTGTTGCTGGCGATCATGTGGCTGGTGACCCTGGGTTATTTCCATCACCGTCGGGCCCAGGCCACCGATTATCTCCTCACGCAGGCATCCACCAGCCAGGCACTGGCGTGGGCGGCGGCGCAGTCGATGCACCGCGACAGCATACGGACCTATTTCGAGGAATATGTGCTCCAGCCCACTACGCTGGAACTGCTGCGGCAGGCGCAGGAGCCCGCTCTGCGCGACAGCGCCCGGATCCAGCTGTATCGGCATCTCTACGATGTCTACAGCCGCCTGCAGGACCGCGGGCTGCGTGAATTGCACTTCCATCTTCCGGACAGTCGCAGCCTGTTGCGCTTCCATCTGCCCGACCGCTTCGACGACGGACTCGGCGAAGTTCGGCCTGCGGTCGAACAGGCCAACAGTTCGCTCGAGCCGGTCAGTGGTTTCGAGGTCGGTCGCACCACGACCGGCTTGCGCACGATATTTCCCGTCGTCGATGCTTCCGGCCGCCACCTGGGGAGCGTCGGGTTCGGTGTGTCTTTCGATGCCTTGCGAGAGGAGATGACGCGCCTGCTGCCGAAACGCGAGGTGCAGATGTTGTTGCAGCGCTCCGCGGTGGAGGGTGCGGTCTTCGACGACCACCTGACCCTTTACGCCCCGTGGCCGGTCTCGGAGCGCTTTGTCGTGGAGGACCCGGGCCGGGTGCTGCCGGAGTCAGGGCCGCCGCTGGCACGCTTTGCCAGTGATGTGATCGAGAACCTCGCCAGGCCGCGCGCGGCCGACGATTTCCTGCAGCACGAACGCGCCGTTTCGCATCTCGGCGCGGCGCATTTCTCGGCCGTGCTGACGCCGATCGAAGACGCATCGGGTCGCGAAATCGGGAAGATCGCGTCTTATGGTCCGGAGCCGGATCTCGGCGAGATCGAATGGACTTTCACGCTGAACATGGCGATGTCGACGCTGCTCCTGGTGCTGCTGGCCGCCGCGGGCTACGTGGTGCTACGGGAGAACAGCATCAAGCTGCTGGAACGGCGCCGGCTGCAGACCATCAACGATACGATGGGCGAAGGCCTGTACGTGATGGATGCCAAGGGCCACATCACGCATGCCAATCGCCGCGCCGGAGAACTGCTGGGCTACGGTGTCCGCGGGTTGCTCGGCAAGTTTGCGCATCCCCTCTTCCATCGTCATGCCGACGACTACGTCACGCCCGACAGTGAATGCCCGATCCTGATCGCGACGAAGCGCGGGGAGGAATACCAGGGGCGCGAGCTTTTCGAGCGGGCGGACGGCTCGCGGTTCATCGCCCAGCTCACCAGCCGACCCATTATTCTCAACGGGCGCTTCATCGGCTCCGTGACGTCCTTTGCCGATATCAGCGCGGAAATACAGGTTCGCAAGGCGCTCGACGCCAGCGAGGCGCGGTATCGCTCGGTCGTCGAGAACGCCCGCGACGTCATTTTTCAAGCGGGCCCCGACGGCACGCTGAGTTTTCTCAACCAGGCCTGGGTGCGCGTCACCGGGTTTCCGGTCACGGACTGCATTGGCGCCCCCCTGGCGGACTTCGTGTTCCCCGCCGATCGTCCCCGGTTCGAGACGATTCTTCATGACCTGGTCAACGGTCGCTCGGACTACGGCCATGTCGAGATCCGTTACCGTCGTTCCGTGGGGAATGTCGGCTGGATGGAGTTCAGGGCACGGCGGGTCCCCGCCCCGGACGGGGAAGCCTCGGGCATCTCCGGCACGCTCGCCGACATCAGTGAGCGGAAGCAGGCCATGGATGCATTGCAGGAAGCCCGCAGCCAGTTGCGGGCGACACTCGATGCGATTCCCGACACGCTCTGTGTCATCGACCTCGACGGGTATTTCATCGATTTTCATGCCGCGGGGGCGACCTCCTGCTTCCCCTCGCCGGAACAGGTCATCGGCCACAACCTCGAAGACGTGTTGCCGCGAGACGCCGCCGTAAAATCCCGCAAGGCCATGGCCGAGGCGCTGGAGTCAGGATTTTCCGGCGGACATAGATACGCCATCGATACCGCAGCAGAATCGCGCTACTTCGAACTCAGCGCCGCGCTGAAGCCGCCCGCGAACGGCGGGAAGCCGAGTTTCGTGTTTGTACTGCGCGATATCACCGAGCGCATGGCGGCCCAGGAAGAGAAACTCCGGTCGCAGGCGCTCATGGAGGCCGCCGTGGCGAATTCGCCCTCCGGGATCCTGATCGCCGATGCACCCGACGGGACGATCCGGCTTGCGAACCGCGCCGCCTTCGGTCTTCATGCCGGCGACGAGCGACAGCAGTTCCTCGACGATGCCGCGTGGAAGGAACACATGACCGGTTACGAGGTGCTTCGTGCGGACGGCATGCGCTACCCGAGCAGGGACATGGCCCTGATGCGCGCGTTGCGCAGCGGCGAGCAGACGCTAGGCGAGGAAATTATCGTTCGCGACATGGCCGGCACGGAGCGCTGGCTGAGCGTGAACGCGGCGCCGATCCGTGGGCCCGAAGACGAGATCATGGCCGGGATCGTCATCTTCCACGACATCACGCGACGCAAGCGAACCGAGCAGCGCCTGGAACTCGCCGCCAGCGTCTTCGTGCACACGCGGGACGGCATCACCATCACCGATCCGGACGGCAACATCGTCGATGTCAACGACGCCTTCACCCGCATCACCGGCTACAGCCGCGAGGAAGTGATCGGGCAGAATCCGAGCATTCTCAGCTCGGGCCGTCACGACGCGGCTTTCTACGCTGCGATGTGGCGCAGCCTCCAGGACGATGGCTACTGGCAGGGCGAAGTGTCGAATCGCCGCAAGAACGGCGAGATTTACGTGGAGATGCTGACCATCACGGTCATCTGGGACGAAGAAGGGCTGCCGCGAAACTACGTCGGGCTGTTTTCCGACATCACGCTGCAGAAGGAGGACCAGCGCAAGTTGGAGCACATCGCGCATTACGATGCATTGACCAACCTGCCCAACCGGATCCTGTTTTCCGATCGTCTCGATCAGGCGATGGCCCAGGCCCGGCGCCACGATCGCAAACTGGCCGTGGCTTTCGTCGATCTCGACGGCTTCAAGGATATCAACGATCTCAACGGGCACGAGATCGGTGACGGCCTGTTGACCTGTGTTGCCGAACGCATGCAGCGCAACCTCCGGGAAGGTGACACGATCTCGCGGCTCGGCGGCGACGAATTCGTGGCCGTTTTCGTGGACCTGCCCGACGAGGGCGTCGCGGACGAGATGATCGGCCGCCTGCTGGCGGCGGCGAGCCGACCAGTGTTCCTGGACAACAGGGTGCTGCAGGTGTCGGCCAGTATCGGCGTGACCTTCTATCCGCAGACGGAACGCGTCGACGCAGACCAGCTGCTGCGCCAGGCGGACCAGGCCATGTACCAGGCGAAGATCGCGGGCAAGAACCGCTACCACGTTTTCGATATCGCCAAGGATCGCGATATCCGCGGGCGGCACGAATCGCTCGACCGCATTCAGCAGGCGCTCGACCGCAACGAGTTCCAGTTGCACTACCAGCCGCAGGTCGATCTCCGGAGCGGCCGGCTGCGCAGTGTCGAGGCGTTGATCCGCTGGTTTCACCCGGAGCGCGGCTACATTCCGCCGGTGGTGCTGTTCGCCGATGTGCAAGGCCACGACCTGGAGATCAAGATCGGCGAGTGGGTACTCAACGAGGCGCTCACCCAGGTCGAGCTTTGGCGGGCCGCCGGTCTCGATATCCCCGTCAGCGTCAACATCAGCGGCCTGCATCTACAGCACCCGGAGTTCGTCAGCCAATTACAGGAGTTTCTCGCGGCCCACCCCGGCGTCCGGCCCGGCCGGCTGGAACTCGAGGTGCTCGAGGACAGCGCCCTGGAGGATATCGGCCGCATATCCGAGGTGATCGATGCCTGCGACCAGATCGGCGTGGGGTTCGCGCTGGACGACTTCGGCACGGGCTATTCTTCGCTGACCTTCCTGCGTCGCCTCCCGGCCCGGGCCCTGAAGATCGACCAGAGTTTCGTCCGCGACCTGCTCGACAATCCGGACGACCTCGCCATTCTCGACGGGGTGCTGGGACTCGCCAAGGCCTTTGGCCGCGAAGTCGTGGCGGAAGGTGTGGAGACACCGGCGCTCGGAGAGTTGCTGATCCAGATGGGATGCAATGTCGCCCAGGGCTACGGCATCGCCCGCCCCATGCCGGGCAAGGACATTCCGCGCTGGCTGGACGCATGGCATCCTCCGCCGGGCTGGGTCCAGGCGCGGCGCGTGCGTCGCGAAGACGTGCCGGTGATTCACGGCATCAGCCAGCAGCGCGCGTGGATCCGGCGCATCGAGGAATCCCTCAACACCGGTGGGCGTTTTCCCGCGGAGCCGCGCGCGGACGGCTGGAAGCTGCGGCGCTGGCTGGACAACGTGGATCACGATCGCAGGCAACGCCGGCAGGCCGATTTCGATTCGCTGGAAGCGAATTACATGCAGTTCATACTCGCCATCCAGACGCTCAAGGAGGCCAATGGCCAGGGCAGGCTGGAGGAGGCGAGGAAACAGTTGCCTGTCCTGCATGTCGCCATCGATCGCATGCAACAGGGCGTTGCCGCGTTGCTGCAGACCTATCCGAACTGAGTCGGCCGCCTCAAAGGCGTCGCCGCCCGATCAGGCGTAGCCCAGCGAATCGCGCCGGTTGCGCGGCTTGGCCAGCAGCAGCTGCACGTTACCGATATTGCGCTCCAGGAAGGCGCCTTCGCAGTAACAGAGGTAATACTCCCAGAGGCGCACGAAGCTGTCCGGGTAGCCCAGCGCGCGCACCGCATCGACGTTTTCGAAGAAACGCTCGCGCCAGCGGTTGAGGGTCCGGGCGTAATGCAGCCCGATGTCCTGCAGGTGGAGCATCTGCAGGTCTGTGGTGCGGGCGAGGCTGGCGCTCATCGCAGCCACCGAGGGCAGAAAGCCGCCGGGAAAAACGAAGCGCTGGATGAAGTCGACGGACTTCAGCGCCTGTGCGTAAAGTTCGTCGCGGATCGTGATGGACTGCAACAGCATCAGGCCGTCCGGCTTGAGCAGGCGTGAGCAGCGTCGAAAGTAGGTGTCCAGGTACTCGTGGCCGACCGCCTCGATCATCTCGATCGAGACGAGCTTGTCGTAGCTGCCCTCGAGGTCGCGATAGTCGCAAAGCAGCAGTTCTACGCGCTCCTCGAGCCCGGCGGCGCGGATCCGTTCGGCCGCCAGCTCATGCTGCGCACGCGAGATCGTCGTCGTGGTGACCCGGCAGCCGTAGCGTCCTGCCGCGTGGATGGCGAGGCCCCCCCAGCCCGTGCCGATTTCCAGCAGGTGATCTCCCGGCTTGAGTTCGAGCTTGCGGCATATCGCGTCCATCTTGGCGATCGACGCCTCTTCCATCGTGGCTTCTGTCGACTCGAAGATGCCGCAGGAATAGTTCATTGTCGGATCGAGAAAGAGGGCGAAGAACTCGTTACCCAGGTCGTAGTGCGCGGAGATGTTGCGGCGACTGCCCTGGCGACTGTTGCGATTGAGCCAGTGTGCGACGCGCCGAGCGAGGCCGGCGAGACGTGTGGCACTGCCGTCGACGTCTTCGAGCACATGACGGTTGGCGACCATCATGCGCACGAGCGCCGTCAGGTCGTCGCATTTCCACAATCCGTGGATATATGCTTCGCCGGCGCTGGTGGTGCCGCCGAACGCCGCGTCTGCCCAGAACTGCGGATGCAGCACCTCGATGTGCGCATGCAGGCCGTCGGGTCCCGGCTCCCCACCGAATCGCAGCGAGCCTTCGCCGTCGTGGATCTCGAGCACCCCGTGCTCGATGCGAGCCATTCGCTTCAGCAGCAGGCTGCGTGCAAAGCGCTGCATGCGAGTCGGATGGAGCTGTGTGTCTTCGACGACGGGCGCTTCGCTCGCGGGGATAATGTCTTCTCTCATCCTGAATTCTCCATGCCGGGATCACGCTTCGCCGGATGCGTGTAAAAGGTGGCGCCTTTCAGTTTCAGCTTGAGGGCCTGCCAGTAGATCAGTGTCACGACGCGCAGAGTCATGAAGGGAAATCGCAGCAGCGCGCCAGCGAGCGAGGCGCCCGTGATCTCGCGGCGTCGCAGCCGCAGGGTCGCGTCGAAGGCATGCCGGCCCTCCTGCTCGTTGCGCAGATGGACGGACAGGCGCTCGCCAGGCGCGGAGAAACGCCACTGGTAATGGGTCTCCATCGGCAGGAAAGGCGACACGTGGAATTCTTTTTCCAGTTCGAATTCCTGCAGCGGGCCGCGCATGCGCGCCTCGTCCCGCGGTAACACATAGCAGTGCGTTTCGCCCCAGGGCGTGTTCCGGACCTCGGCGACGATCGTCTCGACGCGCGTGCCGCTCCCGTCGTAACAATAGAAGAAACTCACCGGGTTGAAGCAATGACCGAAATAGCGCAGGTGCGCCAGCATGCGGATTGGCCCGGCCGGCGTGCGCCCCGTGCGACTGGCGACGAGTTGGCGCACGGCCCGGTCCATGGATGTCGCCGGGTCGCCGAAATGATCCTCACGCTTGAGCCACGCCAGCGCCCTGCGATGCGTGGACCAGAACCAGCGGCCGCGAAACACCGTGTCGAGTTCTTCGAGGTCCAGCCATAACATGAAAATGCCGTACTCGAAGGCATTGGACACCGGATCCCGACCGCCGCCATGGCGGCGGTGGCTAACTCGCCCGAAGTAGAGGCAGCTCTGCATTCCGGCTCCATTCCTGTACCGCTTCGGCTGCGGCGAGCCCGCTCTTCACACCGTCTTCATGAAAGCCATAGCCGAGCCAGGCCCCGCAGTAGAAACTGCGCTCCTGGCCCATCAGCTCGCCCCGGCGGCGCTGAGCCGCGACCCCTTCCGGAGTATAGACGGGGTGTTGGTAGACGAATTTGCGGATGATCTTGTCGGGGTCGATCGCCACGGTCGGATTCAGCGTGACCAGCAACTGTGCGCGCGCTTCCAGGCTCTGCAGGATGTTCATGTTGTAGGTCACCGATACCGCATCGCTCGACGAAGCGGGAATGCGGTAATTCCAGGCCGCCCACGCCTTTTTCCGTTTCGGCAACAGGCGCTCGTCGGTGTGCAGCACGGCCAGGTTGGGCTGGTACGGGATCGCGCCGAGCACATCGCGTTCCGCCGCCGTCGGGGTCGCCAGCATCGCCAGGGCCTGGTCGCTGTGGCAGGCGAAAACAACGGCATCGAATTTTTCCCGCTGCCCGTCGCGTAACACCAGTTCCACGGAAAATTCATCGCGGTGCACCCGCGCCACCGGCGCGTTCAGGCGGATGCGCTCCGCGAAGGGCGCCGTGAGCGGGCCGACATAGCTGCGACTGCCGCCACGGATGACGCGCCATTGCGGCCGGTCGTTCACCGACAGAAGACCATGATTGGCGAAAAACTCCACGAAGTACCGTGCCGGAAAACGGAGCATCGTCTGCGGGTCCGTCGACCAGATCGCTGCGCCCATCGGCACGATATAGTGCTCGACGAAGCGGCGCGAGTAGCCTTCACGGGCAAGGTAGGCGCCGAGCTCCAGGGAATCATCGCTCTCCGACAGCAGCTTTCGGGACTCCCGGTTGAAGCGCAGGATGCTGCGGATCATCATCCAGAAGCCCGGGTTGACCAGGTTGCGCCGCTGCGCGAACAGTTGTGCCGTGGAGCTGCCGCAGTATTCGAGCCCGCTGCGCTCGCACCGGACGCTGAAGCCCATGTCGCTCGGTTGAGACTCGACCCCGATTTCGTCCATGAGTGCAATGAAGTTGGGATAGGTCCAGTCGTTGAAGACGATGAACCCGGTGTCCACCGCCCAGTCACGGCCCTCGAGCGCCACATCGACGGTATTCGTGTGGCCGCCGATGTAGTCGTTGGCTTCGAAAACCGTGATGTCGTGCTGCTGGCAGAGCTTGCGGGCGGCCGTCAGGCCGGAGATCCCGCTGCCGATGATTGCGAGTTTCATGATGCTTGTTTTCCTTCTCCGCGTCAGACGCGACGGCGGATGGCCCGTATGACCGTCCCGAGCACGGGGAGCCGCTCGTAGAGCATTGCCCCGGCATCGAAATAGTCGCGGTGGTAGTGCACTCGCTCCGCGAAGCGAATGTGAGTTGCGCCGGGAAGCGCCAGTTCCTCGCCGCTGCGCAGGCGGGCATGTCTCATGTACATCTTCCAGGTGAGCATGGCCTCCTCGGGGGCGGCGACCACTGTCTCGAAGTCGAAACGTATGGATTCGACCGCCGCGTACAGCCGACCGAAATAGGCTTTCAACTCAGCGAGACCCTCCACTCTGTGCAAGGGGTCCTGGAAGGTCACGTCAGCCGCATACACGTTGTCCAGCAGTTCGAGATTGTCGGCGCGCAGTTCCTGGAACAACGCCTGAAGGCGGCCAACGACGTCAGGCGCCGGCCCCGCAGAGTGAAGCGACGCCGTCACGACGGGTCGGCATCCGTACTGAGGAAGCTGATCACCCGAGCCCTCGCATCGTGGATTTCCGTTCCGAGCGGAAGAAAACCTTCCCCGGCCTCTTCCACAAATGCCGGCGCGGCAAGCATTCCCGGCGTCAGGCCGGCCCAGGCACGAGCCGCCCCGCCGAGCACGACCGCCACCGCATCGATCCGCTGGACGGCTTCCGCCAGGTCGTCGAGTTGCGGGGCGTACAGCATCGCCGGACGCAGGCCGGAACCCACCAGCCCGAGCGCGAACACCAATGCCCAGGTGCGATGGGCAGGAGCTGCGGGGCTGCATACGAGCACGCGGCGTTCTCCCGGCTGGGCCACACGCTGGTAGATCCGGAAAGCCAGCAGGCCTTCGAGCCAGCCGTCCAGGAATCTTTGCTCGAGCCGCGGCAGGCCGGGGACGAGCCCCGGCAGCCGATCCAGCAATTGTGCGTCGGTGTCTGCCGTATCGGCGCTGAGCGATGCTTCGAGGACCGCGCTCATACCGTCCTCGTCGAGCGCGTGGAGCCGCTCCTGGAATCTTTCCAGGAAGCGATCTTCGCGATCCTCGCGGGGATGCACCGGATCATCGAGCAGGCGACTGGCCCGGCTGATCGAGACTCCCTGATCGACGAGGCGGGATGCGGCGCGCAAAACCTCGACGTCCGCGCGGCTGTAAAGGCGGTGGCCGCCGGGTGTACGTTCGGGCATGACCAGGCCATAGCGCCGTTCCCACGCACGGATCGTCACCGGGTTGATGCCGGTCAGTCGGGAAACGACGCGGATCGGAAACAGCGCGGCCACGCCTGCGCCCGCGCCGACCGCACCCGTCACGACCTGGGTGTCGTCGATCGTGCGAGGGCCGATACCATCATGGCCACTGTGGTCGCGTCGGGTCCGTGCCGACGCGTCCGGGGAAGAAGAAGTCGCGGTGTCCATGGATGACTCAAGGCGCATTGGCAGGCTCCAGCTTCTGGAAAAAAATGGTCAGTTCGGCGACGCGGAAACCGAACTTGCGGATCTCCGATCGATTTACCAGGATCTCGTCCTGGATCAGCCACATCCAGTCATCGAGACCCACGTTGATCGTGCCGCCCCGCCAGCGCAGGGACAG
>Ga0102941_1000371_pt1 | contig 20487 bp, 13 predicted proteins | sample SalPonR2_C_D2_MG_FD_79281 | JGI IMG/M metagenome (GOLD analysis project Ga0102941, IMG submission 79281) | Salt pond soil microbial communities from South San Francisco under conditions of wetland restoration - Salt Pond MetaG R2_C_D2_MG | ecosystem: Environmental > Aquatic > Marine > Intertidal... | reverse complement strand
TGGCAGAAAAGAACCGCGAACTATCTGAAACCCTGCATCATATTCAGGAAATTAATATCGAGCTCGAAGTAGCCAAAGAAAAAGCCGAACAAAGCGACCGATTAAAAACTGTATTTCTGGGGAACCTCAGCCACGAAATCAGAACACCAATGAATGGTATTTTGGGATTTGCCAATTTGCTTAAGTCCGAAAACCTTACAGCATCGAAGCAGAAAAAATATCTTAATGTAATACAAAAAAGTGGTCGCAGAATGCTGGCACTTATTGATGATCTTATTGACATCTCACGTATAGAGGCCGGGCAAATGGAAATTAAAGACCGCAAAATCAATCTGAATGAATTAATGGATGACATATATGTTTTTTTCAAGCCCGATGCAGAAAGAAAAAAACTGTATTTCACTCATAAAAAAGACCTGGATAACACTGAGGCAATTATAAAAACCGATGGAGAAAAACTTGAACAAGTCATTACCAACCTGCTTAAAAATGCACTAAAATTTACCAGAGAAGGACAAATCAATTTCGGGTATAAACGTGTAAAGGACGTCATAAAATTTTGGGTAAGGGACACAGGACCCGGAATACCCTCATCGCATTTAAAAACAATTTTTGATCGATTCAGGCAGGTTGAAGACACTCCCTTCAGAGAAGAGGAAGGAAGCGGTCTCGGTTTAGCAATATCAAAAGCTTTCGTAGAAGCTATGGGAGGAGAAATCTGGGTCGATTCTCAAGTAAACGAAGGGGCTACCTTTTACTTTACTTTACCTTATATCCCAACAGAACAGACACAGCGAACTGCACAGAATGAAGACAATATCGATATTGATCAAAAAGTAAAAATCTTAATTGCTGAAGATGACGAAACAAGTAAAATGTACCTGCAGGAACTCCTGGAAACAGACAAAGCTGAACTTATTTTTGCAAAAAATGGCACTGAAGTGATAGACAAGTTTCAACATGAAACGATCGACATGATCTTAATGGACATAAAAATGCCCGTAATGAATGGCCTTGATGCAACACGCCACATAAGAGAAATGGATCCGCACATACCAATAATTGCACAAACGGCCTATGCTTCGGGAAGCTCAAGACAGGAAGCGCTCAGAGCCGGCTGCACCGACTTCATCTCCAAACCCATAGAAAGCAACAAACTCAAAAGAATGATAAGACAGTACATTAAAAAACGCTAAAGTCGTAGTATACTTCCATGAGGTGTAATTTGACGGGACTATAATTCTTTGCCCCGGCAAAAAGAAAAAACAAATACCAAACCCACCCTGTGAGGGTTGACCGGATGCTAATATGGGTCCATATCCGGATTGATGATTACACTCTTCAGCCCTTCGGCCTGGCGAACTTTAGCGATGGCATTATTCACAGCAGATTTAATCTCCAGTGTTTGGGCCGACCGCTCCATCTTGAGTGTCAGCTCCATGATGTAATAAGTCTGTATTCTCCCAATTACAGGTGCCTGGGGCCCCAAAACCTGCAACCCACTAATTTTTTTACAGGCAGTGGCCAACAGGTTGGCTGCTCTTTTACAAACTTCGTATTTTTTATGCTTTAAAGTCACAGCCAAAATGCGGGTAAAAGGTGGGTAAGCAAACTGATAACGTTGCTGAAGTTCTTGTTCAGCAAATACGCCATAATTCCCTTCCTGCAAATAGCTGATTACAGAATGCTCAGGTTGAGAGGTTTGTATGATAACCTGCCCATTGTCTGCGTGGCGGCCGGCCCGCCCCGCCACCTGCATCAACAGCTGCATACTCCGCTCAAAAGATCTGAAATCTGGGAAACTAAATAAATTGTCGGCATTAAGTACACCCACCAAATTCACATTTCTGAAATCAAGCCCTTTGGTCACCATTTGCGTACCTACCAATATATCAATCTCACCCTGATCGAATTGGCCTATTATACGTTCATGGCTGTTTTTTCGCCGGGTAGCATCCTGATCGAAACGCGCAATACGGGCATCAGGAAGTATGGCTTGCAATTCCTCTTCTATCTTTTCTGTGCCAAAACCCATTGTTTTCATGTTTACATTTCCACACTCCACGCATTTGCCGGCATTACGTACCGAAAAGCCACAATAATGGCAAACTAACCTATTATCTCTTTTGTGGTATGTGAGGCGCACATCGCAATGGGGACAAACAGGAATGTGGCCGCAATCGAAACATTGCAGATAAGGACTAAAGCCCCTGCGATTCTGAAAAAGAATAACCTGCTTGCCAGCCTCAAGCTCCTCTGTAACAGCACTCAATAAAATAGGCGTTAAATGAGCGCGAACCTTTCTCCTGCGCCACCACTTGGCATAATCTACTATTACAATCTCAGGATGTGTAAAGGCACCAAACCGCTCTACAAGTTTCACCAATGCATACTTTTTTGCTTTATGGTTTGCCAGGCTTTCAAGTGAAGGCGTAGCAGTTCCCATAAGCACTTTGGCCTTATACAGGTTAGATAAAACAATGGCAGCATCGCGGGCGTTGTAGCGCGGGGCAGGATCTTGCTGTTTATATGAACGATCGTGTTCCTCATCAACAATTATGCAGCCTAAATTTCTGTAAGGTAAAAAAATGGCTGAACGAGGCCCGATTATTACCTGGAACCGCTCGCCTTTGCGCACATCATGCCACATTTCAATGCGTTGCGCAGCATGAATACGTGAGTGGTAAACAGCTACCTTTTCTCCAAATACTTTCCTAAAACGATGCACCAACTGGCCGGTAAGTGCAATTTCGGGCAACAACACCAATGCCTGCTTCCCTTCTTGAATAATACGCGATATTAAATGAAAATACACCTCAGTTTTGCCACTGGAAGTCACCCCATAAAGCAAGGTGGGTTTTTGTTTTTCCCATTCACTTAAAATCGTTTCAAATACTTCATGCTGTTTGGCCGATAATTGGGGTAGCGGCTCAGGCTCAGCCACCTGTTCTACCAGTCGATCCACTACATATTCCTCCTCGATTAGCCAGCCTTTATCAATCAGCGACTTCAGGACAGCATCCGAAACACCTGCCCCTTCCTTTACTGCCTTGCGAGCTGCAGCGCCCTGCGCTTTCCAGAAATACTCGAGTACTTTTTTTTGTGCCGGCGCACGTTTTAACTCCTTAAGGTCAACATTTCCTTTAGCAGCCAAATTATAATTCAACCGGAGTGTACGTGTCACCTTTGGTTTATATTGTTCGCTTACAGCTTCACGAATACCAATATACTTTTCGGCAGTAAGTGTTTTTATTAGCCGCATCAACTTTTGTGACGAAAAATGCGTGAGCAGCTCTTTTATCCGCATTTCCTGGTGGGCAATGATTATTTGGAGCAGAGTTCGCGCATCATCTTGCTCAAGGGTTTCGGGAACTGTTTTTTCGATAGCAAAAATTCGGGTCTCACTATGAATTTTAAACATAGCGGGCAGTGCAGCCTCACAAACTTCTCCAAGGGTACACATATAATATTCTGCCATCCATTCCCAAAATTTTAAAGAAACTTCAGGAACTACCGGATCTTTTTCCAACACATCAGACAGCGGCTTGGTATTATAGCTGGGACCATTGTTATGCAAGGCTCTGACAATTCCGGCGTACATTTTTTGCTTGCCAAAATTTACAAGCACACGACTACCAACACCCACATAATCAAAATCATATGGGATCTCATAGGTAAAGGTACCCTCAGCTGCCAATGGCAAAATAACCTCAGCGAACTTTTTTGTACGTTTTTTGTCAGTCATGCAGCGCAAGTTAATAGTTTTATGTTTTTTTACACTGCCAGATTTGAATAAATGAGCAAACGTCTTTTAGCACACGCGGCCCTTATCGGAGCCAACCTGATATACGGAGTAAACTATTCGGTAGCGAAATGGATTATGCCCGATTATGTAAATCCTTTTGCCCTGGTAGTGATGAGGGCAATTGGCGGCGTGCTGCTTTTTTGGACATTCGCTTCATTTGGAGTAAAAGAGCAAGTAAAACGCAAAGATTTATACAGACTTGCGCTATGTGGAATGTTTGGGGTGGCATTTAACCAAATGATGTTCCTTGCCGGATTAAATTTCACCACACCTATTGATGCCAGTATCATTATGACAGCTAATCCGATAGTGGTGCTTGTTGCAGCACTTGTATTGCTTGGTGAACGTATTACCTGGCGAAAAGCATTGGGGATTATACTTGGAGGCTCCGGAGCCATATTATTAATCACTTCTGGCGGGAATGTATCGTTAGACTCTGAACATTTTGTCGGCAACCTTCTTATGCTGGGCAACACCAGTTCATATGCCATGTATCTTGTACTGGTAAAACCACTAATGAAGAAATACCACCCGCTCACAGTAATAAAATGGGTATTCCTTTTTGGTTCTTTTATTATTATTCCGGTAGGTTTCGGTCAATTCAGCACTACTGATTTTAGCAATTTCACAACAGAAGTATGGTTATCTATTGGATATGTAGTGATTTTCACAACATTTTTTGCCTATCTGCTTAATATTGTAGCCATGAAATGGGTTAGCCCTACCCTTGCCAGTACGTATATTTATTCTCAGCCGGTTATTGCCAGCGTTGTAGCTATCATTATGCTTCAAGACCATCTTACATGGCTGAAAGTAATATCAACCGGTTTGGTTTTTGCCGGCGTATATTTTGTAAACCTGGCCGGGCAGCGACAAATGAAAAGAAGGTTGAAGTCCGCTGGTAAAAGCACTGTTCAAAGTCAGAATTAGTCACCTAAAATAAACCACACCTCAGCCCGGGTACCGGGTTGTTTTTCTACTATTTTTAATTCGCCCTCCATGGCCTGCATATAGATATTTGAAATATGTAAACCCAGACCTACACCTCGTTCTCCCAAAGTCCCTTTTTGCAATCTTACAGCAGGTTCAAGTATCTCATTAATTTTTTCAGGCGCTATGCCCACACCATAATCTTCCACTGCTATGCACACTTTATCTGCTTCCTGTGTGGCTTTAATTTCAATTTCACCCGAATCGTCGCTAAATTTTATGGCATTAGATAACAAATTCTGTAAAACAGACTGGGTCATATTTAAATCGGCCCAAACCTGTGGGTTTTCATCAAGTTTGGTATTTATTGTGAGTTTCTTGAACTCCAAATCATTTTTAAAAAAACTTACAGCCTCATCAACAATACTTTGAACTGAAAATGATTCAAAATAGGGTTGAATTTCCTGAATATTAATATTGGCCCATATCATTAAGTTATTCAAAAGAAACAATGATTGATTCACTTCTCTTGATAATTCTTTTACCATTGAGAGGCCTTTTTCTGTATCAAGTCCCTGTTCATTAATCATCCGCATAAGCATATATACCGAACTTAAAGGACTCCGAAGATCGTGCGAAATGATACTGAACATGGAATCTTTAATATGATTTACTTCTTCAAGTTGTTGTTTTTGCTCAAGCACTGCTTCATTTAACTCACTCAATTGGTTGTTCTTATTGTCTATTTGCTCTTTCTGAAGTGCTAATAATTTATTCTGCCGGCGCTTATTCCGCAGGGTCACGTATAAAAACACCAATACGATAATGAGTATAAGAATAATACCTCCGCCAACGAAAAAAGAAAATCGCTGATGTGTTTGCTTGAGCCTTAATGCCTTATTCTCCTTTTCCTTTTGTGCCAACTGATACTTAGCCTCCAGGCCTTCAATAACAGCCTCGTTCTCACTAATTTTCAGGCTATCTATTATCTCATGATTTAACACATAATACTTTAATGCCTTCTCTGAAAGGTTGTTTTTGTCATATAACTTGTAAAGGGACTCATAAACTCTTCCCGAATTGGGAGGATTTTTCTGTAGTTTTGCTATTTCGAGGGCTTTAAGGTAATAATGTTCAGCTTCTTCAAATTGATTAAGCGTATCGTAATAATATCCCATTCCATAAAAACCAAAATATTTGGCTTTATCGAAACCATTTGCAATACCTATATCGAGTACTTTTCTTATATATTTCTGTCCCCTTTTATGTTCACCGGCATCAATGTATTGTATTCCTAAATTATAATATGCCGGTGCAGCAGCAACTTCGCCCCTTCCCAGTCGATACATGCGAGCACTATTCTCAAGCTTCTCGAGGCTTTTTTTGATATCACCAGCATCTTTTGCTACAATAGATTGATTGTTATATATTTTCCCAAGTGCATTATAGAGTTTTTCCTTTTTGGCTATTTCCTCCGCTTTGGCATAGTATTTTAATGCTTTCTGAGGTTTATTATTGGTTCGCATTATTTCACCAATGGTAATGTAAATGGAAGTTTTGTGTGCCAATGTACCTGAAGCATCTATTAAATTCAGTGCCTTTAAGGCATATCTCATAGACTTATCTCGCTCTCCTATCAAATCGAAATAATTCACTACCAACAAATTGTATTTCAGCAATAATGCGGAATCGACGTCATGTTTTTCTATTTTCTTTTCAAGTTCTCCAAAAATTGGTTCCGCATTTTTTCGGTCTGCTATATCAATGTATGTTTTAAACCCTGACATCAAAATTTCAATCTCGTCTTCTTTATCGAGCCATTTGATTTTCCTTGCCCTGTCGAAAAATTCTATGGCTTTATTAAAATCGCCTATGTAATGATTCAATTCGGCGCCTATTATGCAATAATCAGCATACTGTTGATCAGATAGTGCAGTTTTATCAACTTTTTTAAGGTGGCGCAATGCATTTTTGTAATCATCCCGGGCATAATAATATGAGAGAGAGTCTATAGAACCCAAGAGCACAGAATTCGAGCTAATCAAAAATAAAAAAACAAATACCATCAATAATCTTTGCATCAGTCAAAATTTAGATTCTATTTGTGGACTAATTTCCCTAAAAGCTTGTAACAATTTATAAAAATAACTTGAGAATTTCTAATTGTTCTGTTTAAAAACACTGCCTTGAATTAAGATTCCTTCATCTGTTATTCCGGCTAAGCCTTCAATGATCCAATTATTTTCAAAATCTTTCATCTCTTTCTTTTCCAATACTCCGGGAATCCGGATAAAAACTCTACCTGAATTGTTTTTTTGGTTAGAAAAGCCTTTTACAAACTGTCCATTAACAAGCTCATTTAAAAGCATAAGTAAAGCCTGTTTATTTTGTGAAAAGTATAAATGATCTCTCAATTGAGTGACATATAACTTTTCTGTGGTCTCTGAATTTCCGAAACATATTTGAGAAAGCTCATCGGGCAGCATCCGTGCAATAGTATAGTTTTTTTTATTCTCGCCATTTTTTATCCTGATGGTTTCGTATTCAGTAAAAAAACGATTACCCGTTGCAAAAGGTGCAGCATCATATCGTAACTTTACCATTGCAATATCCTCAGATATACCATTGAAATTACAATGCATCCATGTTATGCTTCCATCAACCCAGGCATCAATTAAGCTGTTAAATTTAAATTGATATTTATCTTCAGCATCCCAGAGTATTTGGGCTTTTTCATCGTTCATGAAATTGCGTATGCACCCAGCATCGCCGAATGCATATTGTACGGCGCCGGTGGCTGAAACAGGTATGTTTTTATGAAAATTATCGGCATTAAGGTCCCCGCAAACCTGTTGAATACTGTCTATAGCAAGTTTATAATAATAGGCATCCTGTACCTTATGAATTACTAAACGATATTTAGAAGCCTTTACCGGCACATTTCGAAACAATGAACTTTGCTTTTTCAACCAGGCAAATGCTTGCTTCGTGTTGCCTTCAAATTGATTATGTGGAAACTCACGTAAGAATGAACCTGCATATAATTCATTCTCAGCCGTTTTTTCCATTAACTCGCCATCGGTTCCAAGCACTATTAGCTTTGTGCCTTTAGCCATAAAAAACTTTTGCGGTTCTTTAATCTCGGTAAGATTAGCTACGCTTTTACCTTCAAAAAAGGTATCGTCCGCCAATTCATAATTCTCATCTGTAAATATCCAATATAGTGGCGATAAAGTTTTTTGACGAGTCAGATGCCATGATACCAAAGCCCGGCCTGCTTTCACTTGATGCATTGCGAGTGCAGAATCGGGTAATATACCTAGTAAATCATTTTCTGAATCAGCCTCACCTCCCCTCCAATGCGTTATACGCTCTACTGTTTTACTATCGTAATGATGGTATAATACAGCATGCTCATCGAGATAAGTGCGCAAGTCCGTTAGCGGACGGTCGTCCTTTTTAAAATAAAAATAAATTGTTCCTGCGGCAATTACAACAGTTAACAGAATGATAAGTATCCGGCCAGTTTTCATAATATAATTTTGATTTTAGTAGTCATAACCTGCCCCTCCAAAGGGGATGAGTTCGCCATGATGAATTAAATTCCTAATAAACATAGATTTCACATTCATTATAACCTTTTGTTTGTTTGACAAAATTTGGTCATGGCATAGTTCATATCCAACTTATTTATAAGCATTAATGAATAAGATAAAACTGAAATTCTATTCAAAGATAGTTTAAAAATAAGGGATATCGGGTTTGCTTCATTATGTTTGTATTAAATTAACACATCAAAACTTTCAGGAAAATTACTTAAATATGGAAAAAATAAACTGGAAACCAGGAACTCTGATATACCCTTTACCAGCCACTATTGTAAGCTGTGGTCATGATGAAAAAGACTATAATCTGATTACAATAGCCTGGACAGGCACAGTAAATTCAAAGCCGCCAATGTGCTACATTTCTGTAAGGAAAGAACGCCATTCATACGATATATTAAAGCAAACCGGCGATTTCGTAATTAACCTGACCACAGAAAAGCTTGCGCGGGCAACCGACTGGTGCGGCGTAAGATCGGGTCGCGATTATGATAAATTTAAAGAAATGAATCTCACACCCGGACCGGCAGAGAAAGTCGGGGCCCCAATTATAAAGGAATCGCCATTGAATATTGAGTGCAAAACTCAACAAATAATTCCACTGGGCTCACATGACATGTTCATAGCAGAGGTGGTGAACATAAAAGCTTCAAAAGAATTTTTTGATTCGAAAGATGCATTCAGGCTGGATAAAGCCGGGTTAATTGCCTACAGCCACGGAAAATATTATAGTCTTGGCAAAAAACTGGGCAAGTTTGGGTTTAGTGTACAGAAAAGGAAAAAGAAAAAACACAGAGGAAAACATAAAAGCTAACAGCACTTTAAAACATTTTTTAAGCGAATTTTAAAACATTCCTGATAGAAATATCGTAAATTCCCGTAACCTTTTCGCCAAAAAAAGGGTAAAGCATATTTGTTGTAACATATATTGTTTGTATCTTTTCAAAAAAATTTAGCCGTGCAAAAAATCATATTTTTCTCAATTATTATTTTTCTGACATCAGCATGTAACACAAGCCAGGAAAAGAAGGTAGAAGCTTCTAAAACAGATCAGGCTACGACAAATTCCCAGGACAAAAAACTTGTAGAACAAATTTTTTACAATGTGCCATCTCCACTTGAAATGGCACAGATGACAAGAGACGCAGGGATGCAATTCAATTCAGAACTTACAAATCCCACAGAAAAAAAACAGTATTACATAGACCAAACCACGCAGGCACTTAACCTGGGTGTATATGGGGCCGACTTAAGTTATGCCCGTATTTTTGATCAGGTGCAGGAGGCTGTAAATTTCCTGGCAGTTATTAGGGAGCTGACAGAATCATTGCAGATACCCCAGGACAAAGAAACATTCGCGCTGGACAAGATTGAAAAACACATTAATAACCGCGACACACTGCTTCACATCATCACTGAAATTTATAGTGATATGGATATTTACCTGAAAGAAAACAACCGTGGCATTGTAGCCGCAATGATTATCACAGGTGGTTGGATTGAAGGTAATTACCTTGCACTTCAATCAATGAATAAAGAAAAGCCAAACGAAAAAGTTTTACGACGTGTTGCCGAACAAAAATTATCACTTGCAAGCCTCATAGAACTTATTAAACCGCACGTAAGAACAAACCACAAATCAGGGCAAGTACTTGCCGACCTTGAAGAATTATATGTCATTTATGAAGATGTTACAATTGAAACCAAAAATAGTGGAATAGAAACAGATTCAAGCAAGGGAAAGACCACAATAAAAGGAAACACCAGAGTTGAAATAGATCAGGAAACACTTCAAAGCATTCAAAGCTTTATAAATGACCTTAGAAAAGATATTACAAACCCATAAATTTTTGGTCTTCATGATTGAAAATGCTAATATTGTATAAAAATTCGGTAAAAATGAAAAACGCGATCATCATAATTCTCACAGCTTTGCTCTCATTTACATTAATTGGCGAGGCACAAGGGCAATGTCGTAAATACACAAAAAAATCCTGTGTGCCGAAACTTGATCCTTATATCTTCAACGGACAGGTAAACAGTGCGCTTCTCAACGAAGGAGATATTGCCGAGCTTATGCTAACTTTTTATGCCGACCAGGAATATCGCGTGCTGGTTTGTGCCGAAGACCAGCTTGGTGATGTAAATTTCAAACTGAAAGATATCAACGACAAGGTATTATTTGATAACAGCAAACATGAAATGGCCAGCCTGTGGGATTTTACCTCCAACACAACCCAACAAATTATTGTTGAGTTAGAAATCCCGGAATCAGACGAAGCCGGCGAAAAATTAAAAAATGGCTGCGTTGCCATATTGGTTGGTTTTAAAGAAACGGAATAAAATATAAACTTTTTTATAAAAATGTCGTTCTACCTGAGAACGACATTTTTTTTGCTCATTAAAATAAATTACCATTTCTTTGCAAAAGTTTCAATCTATTAATCGTACGAACGTTTTTAGATTGAGTTATAAAGAAGAGCGGAGAGAACAGGCTCGCAGATGCTCTGGCAACCGGCTAAAGCAAGGTGCCACAACCTGCCCAAAAGGGAATTATAACTAAAATGTAGATTATGAAACGTATTTACAACTTACCCACACCATCCAAACTTAGATTTCAGGCTTTCACATTATGTTCTTCATGTTCGCATTGCATGCGAATGCGTAGCTGCTAATTTCTGGCTCCCAAATAACCCAGAAGGACGCTTTTACGCATTTTCAAACCTAAATATTCATGCTATGCAAAATACAGAAGTTCACAAAATTGGTGGGTCGGTACTTAAAGACCCAGCTGAAACCAAAATAATAATCAAACGGTTAATCTCCACTGACCCCAGAAAATTAGTTGTTGTTTCTGCCTTGTTTGGGGTAACAGATCTAATAAACCGGGCCTGTAACAGCACGAAATCCCCGAAAAAACAAATTAAGGAATTAAGGAGTATTCATGATGGTTGGATAAACTTCCTCATTGAAGACGCAGACACAAGACAAAACTTAAAAAATAAAACCAATGACACAATAACCGAAATATCAGAGGAAATAGAACTTTATACTGCAACAGAAAGCCAGCATAAACTAGCCCTGATATTGAGTTATGGAGAAAGATTGTCTGCAATTATATTATCATCTGCGATAAAACAATTTGTGAAAAGTTCATTGCAATGTCCAGGGGATTTTGACCTTAAAACAACCGGCGAGCCACTTTCATCCAGTTTTATCGATTTAAATGTGAGTAAACTCAAGCGCAGCACTATTACCGACAAAATCACAATTGTACCGGGATTTTATGGTATTTCTGAAAAAGGAAACATCTGTCTGGTGGGCCGTGGAGGCTCAGACTATAGTGCCGCGTTCATTGCTGCAAAACTCAATGCATCGAAACTGGTTTTCTGGAAAGATACGCAGGGGGTACGCAGTGCAGATCCTAAATCTGTTGGCAAAACTCAGCTGGTGAAGCACCTGAACTTTAATGCCCTTAGTATTATGGAGCAAACCGGTGCTGCTATCATTCACCCCAGGGTAACGCAGGAAATAAAAAATACCGACATTCAAATTCACTTCAATAATCCCAACACCCTGAACAACCCTGTGACCATTATACAAGGTTCAGGAAAAACTACCGAAAAACCCATTATTATTACGACAGGCAACAAACAACATCTTGACAAATATTCAGGATCAGCATTAACCATATTATCAAGAAATATTCCGGCAGCACTCATTTTAGTGAGCCAGTGGAAAACAAGACACCCATCATCAAAAATTATAAATTATTCTGATCACCACATAAAAATAAGCGTCCGGGAAGACTCAAGAACCACAGCAGCTCAATTTTTCCATAATGGTTTCTACGTTAATAAAGAAGCGTCTGTGAACATAATCCGAACTCCGCAAATAATCTAGTATGCCAATAAAAATCAAAATACATCAACCTTACAGGGCAAGAGAGGCCGGAATTATGCCTGATAATCATACACCCTCTCTCATTTAACATAGATTAAAATCTCTGACAGCAACAGATAAGTAAAAACCACGCCTGGTGCTGAATGGGGAAGGTACACCCTAAACAAATCAATTGTAGGACAAAAAAAGAATAAACTATGCATTTTCAAACAAAGCAAATACACTCAGGTTATAAAAAAGATGATAGTACTGGTGCACGGGTAACACCCATATACCAATCCAATGCGTTTTATTTCAACGACTCAGAACATGCGAAAAGACTATTCAGCCTTGAAGAAAGCGGAAATATATATAGTCGACTGGGTAACCCCACAAATGCCATTCTGGAATCGCGCATTGCTGATATGGAAAACGGAGCTGCTGCACTTGCGGTGGCATCGGGTCATGCAGCCCAGCTAATCACCGTTACAACCCTTGCCAAACAAGGCGATAATATCGTTACTGCTCCATTCTTGTATGGAGGCACGCATAACCAATTCAATGTCACATTCCGCAATTTTGGTATCGATGTAAGATTCACAAAAGACCTAGGTGCGAAATCATTTGAGTCGCTTATCGATGCAAACACAAAAGCCATTTACCTGGAGACGATAGGTAATCCATCATTCAGGATACCCGATTTTGAAAAGCTTGTAGAAGTTGCAAACAAGTATGAAATCCCGGTAGTTGTTGACAATACCTTTGGAGCTGGCGGTCATTTCTGCAGACCAATAGATTATGGAGCGCACATAGTATTGCACTCTGCCACAAAATGGATTGGCGGACATGGCACAAGTATGGGTGGAATCATTATCGACGGTGGTCAATTTGACTGGTCAAACGAACGATTCCCGCTACTTAACCAGCCTTCTCCTGGTTACCACGGGATTAATTTCAGTGAAACGTTCGGCGAATTAGCCTTTACTGCAAGAGCAAGGGCAGAACTTTTGAGAGATCTCGGTCCGGTTCAAAGTCCCTTTAACAGTTTTATGCTCCTGCAAGGCCTTGAAACATTATCGCTAAGAGCCCAAAAACAGGCAGAAAATGCAAAAGAACTTGCTCAATACCTTAACAAACATGAACAAGTTAAAGATGTGTGCTATCCAGGGCTGGAAAATCATCCTTCGCATAAAGAAGCTCAAAAATATCTGGAAAACGGATATGGGGCAGTATTAAGTTTTACGGTAAACGGAGGCGCAAAATCTGCATCATTTATAATCGATCATTTAGAGCTCGCCGGCCATATGGCAAATGTAGGCGATAACAGAACACTTGTCATTCAACCAGCAATTACAACGCATCAACAGTTGACCCCGGAGCAGCAAAAAGCTGCAGGTGTTGAAGCTGCACAAATCAGAGTTTCGTGTGGTATTGAACATTCAGCAGATATTATAAATGATTTCAAAAATGCACTTTTCAAACTTCAATCAAAATAGCAACAATAATGGAACTAAAAACAATAAATAAAGAGGTGGCAAAGCGTACGGAAAGAGTCACACTTCGGCATTTCATAACAGAATCGGGAACAGAGCTCTCTGCAATTCGCATATTTTATCATTCATGGGGCAAGCTCAACTCCCGGGCCGATAATGTCATTTGGATTTGCCATGGCCTCACTGCCGACAGCAATGCAGCAGCATGGTGGCCGGGACTGATTGGTCCCGGCAAAACCTTCGACACCAATAAATATTTTATCATTTGCCCCAACACACCCGGCTCATGCTATGGCTCCTCTACACCAAAAGAGTTGAAATCAGCCGCAGATTTGCCAGATAAAAAAAATTTAAAAATAACTGCACGCGATATCGCAAATATGTTCGACCTAATGACAGTGCAACTGGGTATTAAACAAATTCATATTTTAACCGGACCCTCAATCGGAGGTTTTCTTGCATTAGAATGGGCTATCGCAAACACATTACCTGTAAAAAAACTGGCACTGGTAGCGACGAGCTATTATGCATCACCGTGGAACATCGCAATTAATGAAACCCAGCGCATGGCCATTAATAGACAAAACAAAAAGGCAGGGCTTGCCACTGCCAGGGCTATTGCCATGTTAAGCTATCGATCAGCAGAGGCATACAACAGCACACAACAAGGCAAAAATGAGATGAATGAGTTTTATGCTGCAACCTATCAGCAATATCAGGGCGAAAAACTCGTAAAAAGATTCTCGCCTGATGCATATGAGTTTATGATTGACCTTTTCAACAGCCACGATGTATCGCGAAAAAATACTGATGCCCATGCAGCACTCTCAAAAGTTAATATACCTGTGCTGGTTATTGGATTTACGCACGATAATTTGTTCCCACCCCGGGAACAGCATCAATTGGCAGAAATGATACCCGGTGCAACATTGCAAATAATCGCGTCAGATTTTGGGCACGACGCATTTCTGACAGAAAGCAGGAAGGTCTCTGCAATAATTAAGAACAAACTAAACATTTAAAAAACCAACACATGAAGCACAAAAAACTTAAAATAGGCATCTTGGGATTTGGAACCGTAGGCCAATCACTCTATGAAGTTTTGCAAAAATCACCCTCAACAAGCGCAGTTATAGAAAAAGTAGTAGCCAGAAACCCGAATAAAAAAAGAAATATCGAGATTAAAAACCTCAGTTTCGACACGCGTGAAATTACAGAATCAACCGAGATTGACACTGTTGTTGAACTTATAAACGATGATATTGAAGCATTTAAAATTCTAAAAACAGCATTTAAAAATGGGAAAAACGTTGTCAGTGGAAATAAAAAAATGATTGCTGAAAACCTGCAAGAAATCATCGAACTGCAAAACAAAACAGGGCAAAGCATACTTTACGATGCTTCTGCATGTGGCAGTATACCAGTGATAAGAAATCTGGAAGAATATTATGACAACGACCTACTCCAAAACATTACCGGAATTTTAAACGGATCGTCAAACTACATCCTCACACAGATGTACCGGCATAATAAAAGTTATAATGAAGCTCTGACAGAAGCACAGGAAAAGGGTTTTGCCGAGCACGATCCTGTGTTTGATGTAGATGGTTTCGATGCTATGTACAAACTTATTATACTTACATTACATGGCTTTGGAACAATAGTAAAACCTAAAGATGTTTTCTTTACCGGCATTTCAGGCATCTCAGAGAGCGACATCAGGTTTGCACGCGAAAAGGGTTTAAAAATTAAACTTATTGCACATGCATGCAAAGTACCGGGCAATAAAGTCGCTCTATTTGTGATGCCTGCATTTGTGGAACCAAAAAACTATCTTTACAATGTAGACGACGAGTTCAATGGTGTAATCATTGAAGGTGATGCTTACGATAAACAATTAATGTTTGGCAAAGGCGCCGGCGGGCATCCCACAGGCTCTGCAGTATTGTCAGACATTTCGGCCCTGAGCCATCAGTACAAATACGAATATAAAAAGCAACACCTGCCGGAACCTCCCCAGGTTTCAGACGACATTCTGCTCAAAATATATTTTCGTTATGAAAAGCCCGAGACCATTGACATTCTACCACTGCAAACAATTGAAGAACAATATATCGGGCCTGCTTTTCATTACACCGTAGGTACAGTAAAGCTGGCTGATTTATTGATAAATAGTGAGAATTTACGTAAATTTGTTTCTTTTATGGCACTACGCAATATCAGCAACGAAAGTATTATCACCCATTACACAAATAAAAAGCATTACCGGCAAAAACTCACTCCGGTAAATTAGTATTTAATGATATAATCTATGAACCAAGCCATGACAAAAAACTCAACATACACTCGCATAATTATAATGAACCTACAAATTCTTTTTGCCGGATATTTGGCTGATCATGGCGAGCTCTATCCGGCCCTTAGAATCAAAATTATAACCGGATGAAAAACGAACCCAACATTTACGAAGCAGTAAAAAAACGCATTCTGGTGCTCGATGGCGCCATGGGTACAATGCTGCAGGCATATAATTTTCAGGAAGAAGACTATCATCATGAATCGATACCCGAGAGCGGCGAAAATTACAAAGGTAACAATGAATTACTCAATATTTCGCACCCTGAAGCCGTACTCGAAATACATAAAAAATACATTGAGGCCGGGGCCGACATCATTGAGACCAATACATTTAACGGTAATGCTATATCTCAGGCTGATTACGGACTCGAAGGAATGGTGCACCTCATCAATTATAATGCGGCCAAACTTGCCCGGGAAGCAGCTGATGAGCTCAGCACCCCCGACCGGCCAAGATTTGTAGCCGGCTCTATGGGCCCCACAAATCAAACAGCTTCTTTATCGCCCGATGTGAGCAATCCGGGTTTTCGTAAAGTAAATTTCGACGACCTTTACGAAGCATACAAAGAGCAAGCTGCAGCATTAATTGAAGGTGGCGTAGATCTTTTACTTATTGAAACGATTTTCGACACACTCAATGCAAAAGCTGCACTGTATGCCATTGAAGAAGTGAATAAAGAGCAGGGTACCCAGGTGCCAATTATGGTTAGCGGAACAATTACAGATGCAAGCGGCCGAACACTCAGCGGGCAAACACTTAAGGCCTTTTATACATCAATGATGCACGGGAATATATTTTCATTTGGATTGAACTGTGCACTCGGCGCTGAACAGCTCACACCCTACATCGAAGAATTATCAAATTTATCTACTGTATACACAAGCGCGCATCCCAATGCCGGCCTGCCAAATGAACTCGGTGAATATGACCAGTCTGCCAGGGAAATGGCCGATCTTATTGAAATGTATCTCAGCAAAGGTTGGGTAAACATCATTGGTGGCTGCTGCGGAACAAGACCAGACCACGTTAAAGCTATTGCAGAGGTCGCCGAAAAACACACACCTCGAAAAGCACCCGAATACAAGCCTGTAACACGTTTCAGCGGTCTTGAAATGCTGGAAATCACACCTGAATTAAACTTTGTAAACATTGGAGAACGCACCAATGTAGCCGGATCCAAAAAATTTGCCAGGTTAATACGTGAAGAGAAACACGAGGAAGCATTAGATGTGGCCAGAAACCAGGTAGAAGGCGGCGCACAGGTTGTTGATGTATGCATGGACGATGCCATGCTTGATGATGAAGCTGCGATGGTAAAATTTCTGAACCTGATAGCAGCAGAACCAGACATTGCAAAGGTACCCATCATGATTGACTCATCGCGGTGGAATGTGATTGAAGCAGGATTGAAGTGTGTACAAGGCAAACCCATTGTAAACTCAATAAGCCTTAAAGATGGCGAAGAAGAATTTATAAGACGTGCCAAAACCGTTAAGCAATATGGAGCAGCCGTGGTAGTGATGCTTTTTGATGAAACCGGCCAGGCCGATGTTTTTGAACGCAAAAAAAATATCGCACAAAGATCGTATGATATATTAACACAAAAGGCTGACTTCCCGCCTGAAAATATCATCTTTGACCCGAATGTGCTGGCCATCGGCACGGGTATAAAAGAGCATAACAACTATGCAATAGATTTCATACAGGCCTGCAAATGGATCACAGAAAATTTACCACACGCCAAAATCAGCGGTGGCATAAGCAACCTTTCATTTAGTTTCAGGGGAAACAATACCGTGAGAGAAGCCATACACGCCGTCTTTCTCTATCATGCCATTAAAGCAGGACTCACCATGGGCATTGTGAACCCAAACCTACTGCAGGTCTATAACGATATCGAACCTGATTTACTAACACTAACCGAAGACCTTGTACTTAACAAACGCGCTGATGCTACTGAGCGCCTCATGATTTTTGCAGAAAATGTAAAAGACAAACAAGAAACAGAAGTACAAAAACAGAGCTGGCGAGAGAAAAAACTTGACGACAGGCTGGAATATTGTCTGCTTAAAGGCATAGGCAGCCATCTTGAAGAAGATCTTGAAGAAGCCATTGCAGAATACGACAAAGCCCTGGAGATTATTGAAGGCCCTCTCATGAAAGGGATGAACACCGTTGGCGATTTATTTGGTGAAGGACGTATGTTCCTGCCACAGGTTGTAAAAACAGCCAGGGTAATGAAACAGGCTGTGGAATATCTGGAACCTACTGTAAAGGCTCAAGAAGCTGCTGGTGCAGAACCAAGGAAAAAAGGGAAATTACTCCTGGCAACAGTCAAAGGTGATGTGCACGACATAGGTAAAAACATTGTACAGGTAGTACTCGAATGCAACAGTTACGAAGTAATTGACATAGGTGTGATGGTACCGGCTGAAAAAATACTTGAGGAAGCACATAACTACCAGGTCGATGCTATTGGCTTAAGTGGACTTATCACCCCCTCATTGGACGAAATGGTTGATGTAGCCAAAAAAATGGATGAAGCAGGTTTCACAGTACCACTACTAATAGGTGGTGCCACCACATCAGAATTGCATACCGCAGTAAAAATTGCTCCGGCTTACAAACACAGCGTTGTGCATGTAAAAGATGCCTCGCGAAGCGTGGGTGTAGTTAAGAACCTGATTGGCAGCAATAGCGAAGCGTTTGCCAATGAAATTAATGAAAAATACAATAAAATTCGCGACAAATATGAAAACCGTCACAAAGTAGAGTTAAGAAGTATTGAAGAAGCCCGGGCCAATGCCATACAACTTGACTTTAGCGACGAAACCGTATATCAGCCAAAAGAAACAGGTGTAAAAGTCTTTGACAATGTAAAAATTGAAGATATCAGACCATACATCGACTGGACATTCTATTTTGGAGCCTGGGATCTGAAAGGCCGTTACCCGGCAATTCTTGGCGACCCCGTGAATGGCCCTGAGGCACGCAAATTACTCGATGACACAGAACAACTGCTTAACGAAATAGAGCTTAATCAGTGGTTAAAATGCAGTGGCGTAGCAGGAATATTCCCGGCAGCACGCTACGGCGATGACATCATTGTTTACGAAAACGAAAAACGTAACCAAATCAGGATGTACCTTAACCAACTGCGCAACCAGGAACAAAAAGATGGACCGAACCTCTGCCTGGCCGATTTTATAGCACCTTCAGATGCTGATGTAAAAGACTATGTAGGCGCCTTTGCTGTAACCGGCGGCATAGGCCTTGAAGAGGCAGAAGCCCATTTCAAAAAGCAAAATGACGACTACCATGTAATCATGGTCAAAATACTGGCCGACCGGCTGGCAGAAGCTTTTGCAGAATACCTGCACGAAGTGATTCGTAAAAAGATGTGGGGCTATGCACCAGATGAAGACCTCACCGTAGATGCCATGCTAAGAGAAAAATACCAGGGCATCAGACCAGCCTATGGATATCCGGCCTGCCCTGACCACGATGAAAAACGTAAAATCTGGGAGCTGCTCGATCCAGAAAAAAATGCCGGCATAAAACTGACTGAAAATATGGCCATGTATCCCAATGCTTCAGTCAGTGGATTATATTTTGCACACCCGCATTCAAAGTACTTCCGTATTGGCAAAATAAACGACTCACAACTTAACGATTATGCCGACCGGAAAAAGCAGACACCATTTGAAACACTCAAATACCTGAAGCAAAATTATAGTGAAGAATAATTTATGAAATATTAAGTAAACCGACGGCTGTACAAAAGTATAGCCGTCGTTTTTTTTATGGCAACTCTTCCCCCTTCGCTGCAATAAAAATCCTGTACCACTGCTCATCCGTCATCTTTAAACTTAGCGCCTTAACAGCATTTTGTAATCGTTCAATTTTGCCACTACCCACAATTGGCAAAATACCTGCCGGGTGCTTTAACAACCAACTGTAAACCACCTGATCAATTCCTGTGGCACCTAGCTCCTCGCCTACAGAAATTACAACTTTCTGAACTTCAGCTTCATGAACATTGACAGGATTAAATAACTTGCCGCCAGCCAATGGAGACCAGGCCATTGGTTTAATTCTGTGCTTTAAAGCACTCTCAACAGTTCCATCTTCAAAGGCTGCAATGTTCAGCGGTGAAATCTCCACCTGATTGGTCAAAAGTTTCTCGTCCAAATAAGACTGCAGCATCTCAAACTGCGTGGGATTAAAATTGGAAACTCCGAAATACCGCACTTTACCACTTTGCTTCAGGTCACCGAAGGCCCGCGCAACTTCTTCAGGTTCGAAAAATGGCGATGGCCTGTGTAACAACAACAGATCGATATAATCTGTATTAAGCTTTTTTAACGACTGCTCTGCTGAATTTACAATGTGGTTGTAAGAATAATCGTAAGA
>Ga0102941_1000370_pt1 | contig 20494 bp, 21 predicted proteins | sample SalPonR2_C_D2_MG_FD_79281 | JGI IMG/M metagenome (GOLD analysis project Ga0102941, IMG submission 79281) | Salt pond soil microbial communities from South San Francisco under conditions of wetland restoration - Salt Pond MetaG R2_C_D2_MG | ecosystem: Environmental > Aquatic > Marine > Intertidal... | reverse complement strand
TGCAGCGGTCCGCACCCTGTTCTCTTTCTCTCTCCCCTTCCCTATTTCTTCTGTAAAAGAACTTCTCTTCACCCCAACGTGCCTCAGCACCTCAGAGCGTGAAAGCTTTATAACAAATAACCGTGACTCATGTCAAGTACAATTTGTCAGTTGAAGCTAATTTCTTTTTTTGGCTGGACTTTCAGTATAACTCCGCATAAAAAAACTGTCAATTCAGTGACAGCCTATTTAGCGAAGTTATTTGCCCTTTTAGCCGTTGCCGCTGCTTCCCTGCGACGTGTGCAAAGGTAAATCATCCCCCTAAAAATGTCAATAGAGAATGTAAAAAATCTATAAAATTGTGAGGTTTACATGAAGCGTCAAATCAGTTTGTATCCCTTCATAATTCATCTCTGATTTTGAGTATCTCCTCCGCCAGCTCTGCGAAGCCTAATCCACCGCGTCCTTCAGTTACATATTTCGGAAGCGAACTTAAATGGTCCTGGACATCAAGAATATTTGCTACCCCACAGGTCAAATCAAAAAACTCAAACATCGGCTCGTCATTGAGCGCGTCACCGCAATACAAAATGTGCTCGCGCATCTGTGCCGGAGAAAAACCGTATCGGCGGGCTAAATAAAGTGTAGTGGTTTCAATTTTATCGTATTCTCCAAACCAGGCATTTACATGGATAGAACTCATCTGTGTTTTTGCCCCAAAATCCCGACATATCTGCATAATTCTTTTTGCCTGGTGAGGTCCAAGGGGCGGTTCGGTTTCATTTACATCAAAAGCAAGGTCATACATTCGGGCAAACTGGTCCTGGGATACCCGTGCCTCCGAAACTTCCTCGGTTACCTTCACCCGCAGCTGCTCAATTTTCTCTTTTATTTCCTCAGATCGTCCCTCTACCGAAGGATGGAGCATGGTCTTGATCTGTTCGTCCTCGCGGTAAAAAACAAAAGCCCCGCTTTCGCTGATAATCGCATCTACCGGCCACTGACGGATAATCATGTGGGCCCATCCCCCCGGCCCACCGGTTACCGGCACTATTTTAATGTTGTGCTCCGCCAAATTCCACAGTGCCCGATAGGTTTCAGGAAAAAGGCGCCCTCGATGGGTGAGGGTATCGTCAACATCGGTAAAAAGAAATTTTATTTTTCCCGCCGCCGCCTCGAGACTTCGAAGGGAAAGCATCTCCCCCACTTCACTTCTCCTCTTTTATCGCAAGTCGTACATAGGTCACAAAAGAGAGAACCGATGAGAAGGCGCTGAATATAAATACGGCCACCGTGACTGTTTTAAGAATCGGCAGAAACTCCAGTTGTGGAGCAAGACGAAAGAAAATTACATATGCCAGCCCCAAAATTCCTCCGGCGGCATAGGTAACTGCTTTCGCTTTCCCCCATATTGAAGCGGCCATAGCAGTCCCCCGACGGATCATCAGCATCCGCATAAAGGTAATACCCAGCTCCCTGTACAACAGTACAAGAAAAATCCATGCCGGCATAAGCCCTGTAAGGGTAAAACAGAAAAAGTAGGTAAGCCTGCTCATCACATCACCGAAGGGATCAATCACTTTGCCTATATCAGTTACAAGTTGATACTTTCTTGCAAAATACCCATCTAAAAGATCGGATATTTCCATTACGATAAAGACGAGCGCAAGCACTACAAGGGGGATAACATGCCCGGTGTCGGTCCACTCAGCAAAAAAGAACGCCACAAAATAAATCGGAGCCAAAATAATCCGAATTACGGTGAGAGTATTAGGTAAATTCATGATAAAACTGTACGTTTTTTATCCTTTACTGTCAATTCGAGGTGAACTGCTCAAAAAGAGGGGGTTATTTTGCCGAACTTCGCCGTTCTTGTGTATCCAAATAATTCTGAAGAACAGCACGATAATTCTTATCACGGGAATAACTATAGAGCACTTTATATCCTGAACGGAGGCGCCGGCTTACAATTTCCTGCAGTTTTTTGTCGAGCTCCTGCCTAGTTGAGAAACTGTAAATCTTTTCACGCCCCCCGTCCGGAGAAGGGCCCCAGAGTGTTGTGAGAGTATACAGATCGAACAGACCGCTCTGACGATCGTGAAGAGTATAATAAAAGTGAGAGCCCCTAGGTGTTGTTTTCCGCAATAGAATTATCATTTCTCCATCCTATTGCTCGTATCGGCAGGGAGAATCAAAAACTGGAGGGGCCTGACATCTTTTATTGCAGCTCTTTGAATTCCGGTGATTCCCTCCCGGGAACGAGCCGATATGTATGCAGTACCTCCATGTTGGGAAGTACAATTTCTTTTTCCTCCTGCTCTATCAATTTCACGGCATGAAGTACCTGCAGCGGCACTCGGCCCTCCTGGAGGACATCACTTGTTGCAGCACCGGGGTCATAAGATTTTTCTGAAACCTCATTTATTTGATAGAGAAAGGCGCATTTCGGATAAAACACCCAAGACCGAAAATTTATTGTTGTAAGTGATACAACCAGCCGGTCCCCCGGAATCTGCATAAACTCGGTTTCCCCTTCATCAGAGCCTTTAATTTCTATATTAGTACGTAATCGACCTTCCGTCTCCTTCTGAGCTATTACCTTCACCTGCAGCAACTGGTCTGTAGGCAAACAGCAATCCCACTGAGCAACAAGTACTGATACTACTACTATATAGATCACCAGCATCAGTACCACAGGAATAATAAGCCAGCGAAACCCGATGTAGAAAAGTGTCCAGCACCCGACAGCTATAAGAAAGAAATTGAGCAAGAACTGATTCCACTCAATATGAGTAACATCCAACAGAATAATAGCTATGAGTACCGCCGCGACGGAGCAGCTCAGAAACAGACTGACTTTTACCAGCACACCACCTCGAGTAAAGGGTCCCTTGTAGGGCTTTTTTCTGAAAAGACCCTTCGAGCTGTATCTTTCGCGCATTCTACCCAAGAAAGCTACAAACACAGAGCCTATAGCAGCCCCTACTCCTCCGGCTATCAGTACAAGCCAGAAAAAAACATTCTGCACATCAATCGCATTACAATACATTGAGCCTCGAGAATTTCTTTTCTAAATAATCTATAAAGAACCGAGGATTCAGAGACTCGCCGGTAACTTTTTGAATTAACTCAGGTGCAGTATATACCGAACCGAAGCGGTGAATGTGTTCCTTCTGCCATTTTCTGATGCTCAACAAATCTCCATTTTCAATAAGAGCATCCACATCGGAGAGGTCCTGTTTCATCTTGTTCAGAAATTGTGCTCCATACAGGTTTCCAAGGGCATAGGTGGGAAAATACCCGATTGCACCCATCGACCAGTGCACATCCTGCAAAACCCCATCTGCATCCGAGGGCGGTCTAATTCCTATCAACTGCTCCATCAGATCATTCCAGGCATCGGGCAGGTCCTTTACCTCAATTTTATGATTTACTAGGGCAAGTTCAAGTTCAAATCGCAGTATCACATGGAGACTGTAGGTAACCTCATCAGCTTCAATGCGAATAAGACTCGGTTGAACACGGTTTACAGCCCTCCCAAAGGTATCGGCGTCAATGTCCTTGAGTTGTTCGGGAAACCGTCGTTTGAGCTCCGGAAAAAACCTCTTCCAAAAGGGGAGGCTCCTTCCTATGAGATTTTCCCAGGTGCGGGATTGGGACTCATGGATGCCGAGACTCGTACCTTCACCTACACAGGTCCCATGATAGGCCGAATCAATACCCAATTCGTACAGCCCGTGCCCGCCTTCATGAATAGTGCCGAAAATTGCCGAAAACAGATCGTCTTCATGATAGCGGGTAGTGACCCGAACATCATTGCCTCCAAGAGAGGTGGTAAAGGGGTGCGCGCTTTCATCCAGACGACCTCGGTCAAAATCGTACCCCATCTGCTGCAACAGATGAAGACTGAATTTCTTTTGTTCGGCCGCCGGATATCCCCGACTCCTAAAACTGTCATCAGCTTTCTGGGCGGAGGTAATCCGTGTGACAAGGGGTGCCAACTCGGTTTTTAGATCGGAAAAGACCTCTTCGACCCGGGAAGTCGGCATACCCGGTTCAAACTCATCCAACAGGGCATCATAGGGTTGCTCCGGATAGCCCAGGGCTTCCGCTTTTTCGAGGGTAAGAGAGAGAATCTTTTCCATATGGGGCTGAAACAGGGTAAAATCATCAGCTTCCCGGGCCTTTATCCAGGCGGCTTGGGCTCGGCTGGTGGTCTGTGCCGTTTCTGTAACTAAACGACGTGGAATTTTCACTGCACGATCGTAGTTCCGGCGAAAAACACGTAAAAAAGCCCGGTTAAAAAATTGAGGGTCCTCCTCAGGGGGGAGTCCCGGTCCTCCTGGACCGGGGTCGTCGCTTACGGAGTTTCCTTCCCCTCCTGGACCCAATTTTACCTTATCCCAGGCTTGCTCGATTAGATCCCCCACTTCAGAGGAGGTTAAGCGGTCGTGGGCCAAACCCTGCATCAATGCAATCTGATCGGAACGCTCCTCAATCGCCTGGGAGGGCATACCGGTCTCCTGGTCCCACTGCAGCAGGGCGGAGGTATGTTCCAGAAGAATCAGTTCTTTATCTATCTGCCTCAATTTATCAAAGGGCGTATTGAAGGCATTGCTCATATGCACTCTCCTAAATCTCTTCCTTATTGGCTATCTTCTGATTGGCAAAAGCAATAAACTCCTCTACAGACATAATATCCTGCTGTTTGCCGGTCCGTCGGCGGAGGGACACGCTTTCGTCGTCCTTCTCCTTCTCGCCGACGATCAGCATATAGGGAACCTTCTCGTTCTGGGCGTTGCGGATCTTGGCGTTCATGCGGTTGTCGCTCACATCAACATCGGCCCGCAGCCCGGCGGCGGTCAGCTTCTGTTTGACCTCCTTGGCGTATTCGTTGAAGGGGTCGGCCACCGGTATTACCCGGGCCTGTACCGGATTCAGCCAGACCTGGAAGGCGCCGCCGTAGTGTTCCACCAGTACGCCGAAAAAGCGCTCGATGGAACCGAGCAGGGCGCGGTGCACCATATAGGGGCGCTTTTCCTTGCCGTCGTGGTCCACAAAGGTCATGTCGAAGCGCTCGGGCAGGTTGAAGTCGAACTGCACGGTGGTCATCTGCCACTCGCGGCCCAGGGCGTCCTTGATCTTCAGGTCGATCTTCGGCCCGTAAAAGGCGCCGCCCCCCTCGTCCACCTCGTACTCCAGCCCTTCGGCCTCGATTGCCTTCTTCAGGGATGCAGTGGCCTGGTCCCAGGAGCCGTCCTCGCCAACGCTTTTGGCCTCTTCAGGGCGGGTAGCCAGGTAGGCCTTGATGTCACTGAAGCCGAAGGCCTTCCACATGTGCAGCGAGAAGCGCAGCACTTCCAAGATTTCGTCCTCGATCTGGTCGGGGGTACAGATGATGTGGGCATCGTCCTGGGTAAAGCCGCGCACCCGCAGCAGCCCGTGGAGTACCCCCGAGCGCTCGTAGCGGTACACAGTCCCCAGCTCGGCCCAGCGCAGGGGCAGATCGCGGTAGGAGTGCAGGTTGGTGTTGTAGATCATAATGTGAAAGGGACAGTTCATCGGTTTGATGTAGTAGTCGTTCTCGTCCACCTGCATCGGGCTGTACATGTTTTCGTTGTAAAAGCCGAGGTGCCCCGAGGTCTCCCACAGCCAGGACTTGCCCACGTGGGGTGTGTAAAGCATCTCGTAGCCGTTTTTCAGGTGTTCGGCCCGCCAGTAATCCTCGATGGCCAGCCGCACCCGGGCCCCCTTGGGGTGCCAGTAGATCAGGCCGGGCCCCGCCTCTTCATGGGTGGAGAACAGGTCCAGCTCGCGGCCGACCTTGCGGTGGTCGCGCTTGCGCATCTCCTCCAGGCGCTGCAGATACTGCCGCAGCTCCTTGGGGTTCTTCCAGGCGGTGCCGTAGATACGGGTGAGCATCTGGTTCTTCTCATCGCCCCGCCAGTAGGCCCCGGCGATATTCAGCAGCTTGAAGGACTGCGCGTTCAACTCGGAGGTATCCTTCACATGGGGCCCCCGGCACAGGTCGACAAAACCGCCCTGGTTGTACAGGGACACCTCTTCTCCCTCGGGAATCGCCTCTAAGAGCTCCAGCTTGTAGTCCTGGTCCTGTTTCTTGAACAGCTCGTAAGCCTCTTCACGCTTGACCACGCTGCGCTGAAAATCGTGCCCCTCTTTGATGATCTCCTGCATCCGCCCGCTGATCTCCTCCAGGTCCTCCTCGCTCAGCTGCCTGGGCAGCTCGAAATCGTAGTAAAAGCCGTCCTCGATCGCCGGACCGATGGCCACCTTGGTCCCCGGAAATTTCTCCACCACCGCCTCGGCCATCACATGGGCCATCGAGTGGCGTATTTTATGCAGTTGTTCGTCTTGTGCCATAATCTATCTCCTTGTTCATAATTCTTTCTGTTCGGTCGCTGCAGCATCCCGCCGGGCCATATGCCTCCTGTCAGTCGCCGCACCTCATTTAAAATAAAAAAACCTTCACATCCTACGTCCTCCACACCTAAGTGCAAGGACGAAAAACGCAAAGGTTTTCCGCGGTTCCACCTTACTTCCGCGCCCGACTTTGTGTGGTCGATGTCCGCTGCATCGCCAGTCGCCGGCCGCGACTCTCGCTTGGCCCGTTTACGCCGGGAATACGGCCCCGCTTACTCGTTCTCGACACCCGCTCGGCGCTAAGCCTGACCCCGCAGGACCGGTTGTCTCAAAAACTTTCCGCAGGCAGCTCGGGAGTGGTTTTCGGAAGGGGCTGCCGGGCGGCTTCCAGCCCCCGCATATGCGGACGACCGCCCTCTCTGAAGACAGGGGAACCCTCTTACTCGTCTCCGTCGTTGCTGGTTCCTATAATATTGCGCTAATGCTATCTAGATGTCAAGCCTTTCCGGCAAAACCTCCAAAAACGTCGCCCAGTATGTGCAGAAATTCCTCTTTTTGCTCTACGTGCAGCCAGTGTCCGGCATTTTCTATGGTCCGATGATCTTGCCTTCGAAACCACCGCGACAGAGCTTCAAAATGCTCCGCCGGCATATATCCGCTTCCGCCTCCGGAAATCGTGCACAGCGGCACATCCCGCCAGCCCTCCTGCACGTCGGCCTTCCCGGCCCCCAGGACCTCCTCACCGTTCTCACCGTTCTCGCTCGTACCTTTCGCAGCTATTGAAGGCCCCCCTTCCGGCAGCACCTCCCGGCAGGACTGGGCGAAATCAGCGGCGATCGCCTCAACACCAAGCTGCAGCTGCAGCCGCCCCTCATCACTGCGGCGGAGATTGTGCAGCAGAAACTGTACCACCTCCGGTGAAGCAATCCGCCGCTCCAGCAGCTCTTCAGCGGCCCGTCGGCTCTCCAGTGCGGCCGGGCTGGACTGAAGGCTGGACTGAAGGCCGGCTTGCAGTTCCTGCAGGGCCGCCACTACCTCCTGCAGCTCACTGCAGAGCGCCTCCGGCAGCCGGAAGGGAGTGATATCGACTAGGATCAGCCGCTCAATCAGCTGTGGCCTTTGCTGCAGCGCCAACACCGCGACCTTACCACCCAGAGAGTGGCCCAGCAGGGTTACCGGCCCGCCGGCAGCAGCCGTTTCGATGAAAGCACACACATCCGCGGCCATTTCCTCCAGATTAAAGGGGCCCTGGTTCGGTGAATCACCGTGGTGGCGCAAATCCACCGTAAAAACGGTCGCCCTAGGGCCCTCCACATTTTCCTGGGGGGCAAAGTCTTGGGAGACAGAGTCCCGGACCGCCAGGTCCCGGGCGGCAAAATCCCGGGCCACAGCACGCCAGTTTCGCTTCGAGCCGAACAGCCCGTGGAGTACCACCACACGCGGGCCATCGGCAGTACCGTCAAAGCGGTCGAAACTAAGCTCAACCGGCATAGCTGTCCAACACTGCCTGCACCTGCCCGATTGTTCGCCGATGGACATTGTCTACTTTGATAGTCTCACCACTTATTTCCAAATTAATTTTACCGAACAAGAGCCCCTTCCTCAGATCGTAGTCTGTTAAATCGGCATAGGCTACCTTCCGGGTAAGCGTACCGTTGACCGGATGCACGTGAATAAAATAGACGTGACTTTTTCCAAAAACCAGCATCCAGCGCTTCCCGTTGCTGATACCCGCCGTGGCCGCTTCAATTTTTTCGCCCCCGGGAAGTACATTGGGTACTACCTTTACCTCCGGACGATAACTAAACAGGTGATATACATTCAAATCCTTTAATCGTTTTACAACGCTCTGTTTATCCATTTTTCAACTCCTGCTATAATGTATCCCATCAACTGGAAGGGAGCAAGCAGTTATGCACACCTATGACCCAAAGGGATATCCAACTCTCATTATCGGCGGCGGCGTCGGACCCATGGCGGGGGTGGAACTACACAAAAAGATTATCGAGCACACCCTTGCTTCGGGCGACCAGGACCATTTGGATCTTATTCATATCTCCTCTGCCCGAACTATCGGCGACCGCACCGCCTATCTCTTGGAGGATGGCCGGGAGAACCCCGGGAACCACATGGCCGCGGCGGTTTCACTTGGTCTATGCGGACTTTTGGACGGGAACGGCCGTCTGACCGCACCGACAGTGGTGGGAGTCCCCTGCAACACCTTCCACGCCCCGGTTATCTACGAACAGTGTGCCCTAGAGCTGCGGCAGCTAGGGCCGGGCCTCACACTGGTGCACATGCTCGAGGAAACTCTGGAGCTCATCCGGCAACGCACACCGGAAGCAAAAACCGTTGGGCTGATGTCGACCACCGGTACCCGCCGCAGCGGTGTGTGGCACCACCTGTTGGAAGGCAGAGGCTACAAGGTAATTGAAGTGCCCGAAGATGATCAAGAAGCGCTGCATGAGGCAATCTACCACCGTGAATGGGGCTTGAAAGCGGTCAGCCCGGCCAGTGAAACCGCCCGCAGGCGCTTCGCAGGGTATGCACGACAGCTCATAGAGGCCGGGGCGGAGGTACTGGTTCCCGGCTGCACCGAGATTCCCCTGGCCTTGCCCGGAACAGAGTTCGGGGGAGTACCGCTGGTTGATCCGGTGCTGGCTCTGGCCCGCGGCATGATCAGCGCCGCCGAGCCTGACAAACTACGCCCGCTGTAAGGAGAAAAGATGAAGGAAAATATGGGAAAAACCGACAAAGTTATGCGAATACTGGCGGTGGTAGCAATTGTGGCGTTGAACATCACCGTCAATATTCATCCGATTCTGGCCCTGCTGCTGGGAATTGCCGCAGTGGTGCTGGTGTTTACCGCCGTAGCGGGGGTCTGCCCGCTCTATCGGCTGCTGGACATCTCTACCAAAACCGACCACGACAAAGAGTCCTAAAGTTCGACCCTGCCCTCGCCCCTTTTACGGGTAATGGGCTTACGGCCCATGCAGAGGAGCCCTTATTTCTCTTTTTCAAGGTAGCTGCCGTCTGGGAGCAGGTAGTCGGAGTGGGGAATGCCCGCCGACTCCTTCTTAAAGCGCTCGCAGCTGCGATAGTCGCCCTTGCAGTACTCTTCTCTCCATCCCAGGCTGATGCTGCCCTGGCGCTCGTGCCGGCGCAGAGGGCATAGGGAGTACCACCTACAGGACAAGCCGCACCTCCTGCCCCGCGGGCCCGCCGTCTACTGGAAGAGCATTTTTTATAAATAAATTTACACTGGAATAGATTTCATCCACCTTGGGGTCATCCGGCAGAACAGCCCTAATGCGATCGAGATAGCCCCGGGCGTACACCCGGCGAAGGCTGGGAGTGTAATTGAGGTCAAAGACCCAGCCGATCTGCAGCAGTTTAAAGTCGTTGAGGTTGTGCATGTGGGAAAACTTGACCACACGGCGCTGCATAAGGTCGCGGTACACACCGTCGGAGACCCCCGGGGTGTCGGGCAAACCGAGTTCCACTGCACCGTTGCCGGCATTTCCGGCCTCCGCGGACTTTTCATAATGATCGGTGACCACCTTCCATATGTCCAGCTTGTCGGCATCCCGCAGAAGGCGGGTAAACCGGAGCTGTCGTGGTGCTTGGTCGTCGGGGATATGGGCCCTGTTGTGATGGGCAATAGCGGTGAGGATGAGCCGGCGGTCGGCGGAGGAGTAGTTACCCAGAAGTTTGTACTGCTTTATTACCTTAACCCCCAGGGCTGCATGGTCCTCGGAACGGCTGTCACGGAAAGTTCGATAACGGGCGAACTGCTCAAAACGACCGAGGTCGTGCAACAGACCCATTACTTCGGCCAATTCTAAGTCGCGGCGATGAAGCCTAAGTTCAGTTCCGAGACTGTGTATTTCCCTGCGCACCCGCTTAGAATGCTCGGCCTTCAGTGTGATATTACGATTATGTTCCCCGTCGCCGTTCATAAAGGCGTTAATATAGTTTTGCATCCACTGCTGAATGTTCGTTTTGTTCATGGTGTTCTTTCCGTTTCTATTTGCTTCGTGGAAAGGGTAAAACTTTTTATTAATGAGTTCAAGAACTCCTCTCTGTTTTTGCAAGAATTTTTTATGGCCGCCCTTGGGCGACTGGCCTTGGGCGGCTGCCTTGGGCGGCTGAGCTCTACTTGCTCTCTACCTACCCTTGGGCGGCCGGCCTATCGCTGATGGCTCAGGGCTGCTGGGCTCTAAAAGTGCGCAGCGATTCCAAAGCTTGCCGGTCAAAGAAAAACTATGATACAGTGCATCCATGTCAATAAGAATCTTGATAACCGGCGGAACCTTTGATAAGCACTACGATGAATTATTCGGAGAACTTACTTTTAAAGATACCCATCTTCCGGAAATCTTACGCATTGTCAGAGCAACTGTTCCCTTTGAGTTAGAGATCAATCAATTGGTCGATAGCCTCGATATGCAGATGTCCAATAGACTCTCCATACTCGATTCTTGTCGAAAGGCACCGGAGGACCAAATTATTATTATTCACGGTACGGATACTATTACGGAAACCGCCCGTGTAATAGGAGAAGCCGGACTTTCCAAATGCGTTGTATTAACAGGCGCCATGATTCCATATTCGGTTAGTAATTCAGACGCTGTGTTTAATCTCGGATGCAGTTTTACGGCAGTGCAACTAAGTGGTCCCGGAGTGTATGTGGTGATGAACGGAAAAGTCTTTCCTTGGAACGATGTGATTAAAAACAAGCAAAAGGGAATATTCGAACCTTTAAATGAAATCTGATCTTATCATTATTGGCTGATCACAACCGGCTGGTAGCGGCAAGCAAATTTGACGTTCAGTGCTGCTTTTAATATCCTTAAGCTATATACATTATAAATTTATGTGTAGAAGGGAAGGAGCACATAGTGAATTTTGAGGGAAGAAGTACGCAAGTATTGAGTTTTCTGACAATTATCCTGGCAGTGATGGTACTGCTGTCCGCCTGTGGTAACGACACGAACGGGGATGCTGAGGCTGCCGAACAGGAGAAGAAGATTCGAGTCGGGATAGTGAACTGGACCGACAGCATTGCCATGACCAACATTGTCAGAGTAATCCTCGAGGAGGAGCTCGGCTACACGGTGGAAACCACCTATGCAGATATTGCCGTTATTTTTTCATCCATCGCGCAGAAGGACTACGATTTATACGTAGATGCGTGGCTGCCGGTAACCCATAAGACTTATATGGAGGAGTACGGCGAAGATTTAGAGAAAATCAGTGAGACCTTCGAAGGGGCCCGCATCGGCTTAGTAGTGCCCGAATATGTTGAGATCGATTCGATTACCGAGCTGAATACCCACAAGGATAAGTTCAACGGCGATATTGTCGGGATCGATACCGGCGCCGGCATAATGAAAACTACCAATCAGGCCATAGAGGACTACGGCCTCGATTTGGATCTGAAGGCCTCCAGCGGCCCGGTCATGACTGCCACTCTGAAAGGGGCCATTGAAGAAAATGAATGGGTTGTAGTAACCGGCTGGAAGCCCCACTGGAAGTTCGCCCGCTGGGACCTGAAGTTTCTCGAAGACCCGAAGAAGATCTACGGTGAGGTGGAAAACACCTGGGCGGTGGCCCACACCGATTTCCGTAAAGATTTTCCGGATGTAACCGAATTCCTGGAAAACTTTATGCTCAGTGATCAACAGCTGGGAACGGTAATGGGTATGATGAATGACAGCGACAAAGAGGCCTATGAGGTTGCCAAGGAGTGGGTACAAAACAACCCCGAGGCCGTACAGGAGTGGGTTCCGTAAGCCCGACGGCTGCTGGGCCCGGGGCTGTACTGAGCTGTACTCAGCGCTGCGGCCCTGCTCGAAGCGGCAGCATCACATGTGCTGCCGTGCATTGAAACCCTCCGCAGTATAGCGGTTGTAAGGCTTGTTGAAACAGGTCAGCATCAGCCGCCGCAGCGGGGGGATTTTTTCATATATGACCTATCATATCGCCGACGGTTACATCCGGATGGTGAAACGGTACGGTATCCATGTCGTGGCCGCCGAAGCTCACTGCTCTCTGGGGACACCAGTGGTAACAGCCGAAACAGCCGACGCAATGATCCAGCCACACTGGATGCTCGTTCTGCATGCGGATATTGTCAACCGGGCAGATGGAGGCACAGGTTCCGCAGCCGATACAGTTCTCATCCTCAATCTGCGTCAGTGCTTTTGTGCCGTAACGGATCATTTTACCCAGCATCTTGAAAACCGAGGGTACCATTTTGAGGTTTTCCTTTTTCAGCATCGGTCCGTACGCACTCTGCGATTCGATTACTCCGCTTTTCTGCGCCTGCAGGTACCGGGACACCTCGGCGGTTTTCTCCCGGCCGGTACTCCAGAGGTACTGCATCCTCGCCTCACCGATGCGCTTAGAACCGATCCCACTCTGCGGCATTCCCACTGCAAAACCGGCAGAAAGCTGTCCCCCGCGGGCATTGAGGAGTGCCGCAACCCGATGGAGTGCTCGCCCCGGACTAATTCCGTAGGTGCACACCGCAAACAGATAGGTGTTTTGAATATTGCCTAAATTAGTTAGTGCTTCGACCACATACTTCGGAGGCCTGCCTCCATGGACCGGGAACACAATGCCTAAAATAGAATTACCCAAGGCCCCCTCACCCAAAAGCTGGGCATCATCATCTGAGGCGCCGTTCTTCCCCCGCAGCATCTTCATCGGAAGGAGCTTCGCATCGAGGTCTTGGGAGAGCTTCTTGGCCACCGCCAGTGAGTTCCCGGCACCGGAAAAGTAGTAAATCCGCCTATCTGCCATTCCGCCTCCGCAAAATAGAAAAATTGGGTCTTTATAACTTTATAATATCACTGTTTTGGAAAAACTGCAGATGAGAATTATGTTAGAAGTGTGAAATAGAAATGTAAAAAACAGCGAGCGAGGGGAATTGAACCCCCAATTAAAGCTTGGGAAGCTTTCGTGATACCATTTCACCACGCTCGCATTTGTAATACTTCAATATGAGAGTAACTAATTAACTCCAGGCTGTCAATATTTGAGCCTAACCCGGGTCTCATTTTGAGAGTCATAAGACTTCCAAAATTAGACTTCCTGGTAATTCGACCTAGTTAATCCAAGCCCCGTTTTTGTACCCTGTGCCTTACAATTTCCTCTCCATCCACCTGAATTACCAGGGTTGAACCAACCTCTTCAAGATACGGAATGGTTAAAACCCCTCCTCTATAGCTAAAGGAGATAAGTTGTTCCTTTTCTCCGCTGGTACCAATCAATTCTACTCGCACCGGTACCGGGACGGGATATTCCGGAAGATCTCGTTCAATAACGCCGAATCGGTACTCCTCTTCAATATCTTCAGGGGCCAAAATTGTTAACTGCCGCAGGGTTTCAGTCGGGACCTCATTGCCCGGTTCCGGACTCTGGGAGACTACCGTTCCGGCTTCTCCTTCATCCTGGTCTGTGACGGTAAATACAAAAGGGTGTCCCGAAGAGACTATTTCTCCAAGAGCACTTCGCCACTCCATTCCAGTATAGTCCTTTGTCTCGGTTATCTGCCCCTCCGGTCCTTTGCTTACAACCAGCTCAAGCTCAGTTAGAACGCTCAGCTCTGTTCCCGGGGATGGTTTTTGTTCAAGGATAGTCCCGGCTTCAGACTCATCATATACCCGTATATAAGGCTCTTTGATTTGGAGTAAGGGACCGTATACTGATTCTAAACTTTTGAGATGAGTTTCCAGTTCATTGATATTCCAGCCGACATAGTTGTCAAGCTTTTCTACAGCAGCCCCCTTACTTACACGCAGGAGCACTTCACTTTTTGCCTTCACCACTGCACCCGATATCGGCTCCTGACCAAGGACGGTACCTTTATCTGATAATCTATTGGAATACCTCAACTGCACTCTGCCGTACAGGCCCTTGTCCTGAAGCTCAATTATTGCATTAGCCAGCTCCATCCCCCGTACATCAGGGACCATTGTCTCCTCATGCCCCTCCAGGGCAATAATAAATGTAACTACTGCGGCTAAAAGCGCTACTCCAAGGGTCCCTAAGGAGAAGTAAAGAAGCATCCGGAAAAACTTATTCTCCTGACTCTGAGGTTTCTTAGATGGACCTTTACTACCATTATCCTGAATATTTTCTTGATTCATTTATTTTCTCCAAGTTGCGATCCGATTATCTCTTTATTTCCATTTACAAAGGCTTCCCATCTTAAAGGTTTTTTGCCCTGGAGTTGTAATTTTCTAATAAAAAGGAGACCCTCTCCTGTTTGTACCAAAATTCCATTTTCCCTGTCTATACCAATAACCTTTCCCGGCGGGGAGTCGGCTGAAGATTGTGAATAATTTTTAGAATCCCCCGGAAGTGCTGCTTCCAGTATAGTGAGATGCTTTCCACTCCAGCGAGTACACGCTTTCGGCCATGGATAAAAACCGCGAACCATTCTCTCAATCATTTGATTCGGCAGCTGCCAATTGATCTCCCCGTCCTTCTTATCAAGCTTACGGCAGTAGGTAGCGTAGAAGTGGTCCTGAGGAACAGGTACTGCCGTCTTATTTTCAAGAGTATCGAGTACCGAAACAAGTAATTCGGCCCCTATATACGCTACTGAGTCAGACAAGGCACCTGCAGTAACTCCTGGGGATAGCTCAAAACGCTTTTGGGCCAATATATCACCAGTGTCCATTTCCAAGGCAATCTTTTGCACGGTTACCCCCGTTTCAGGGTCACCGTTTATAATTGGTGCTATTACCGGTATGCTCCCCCGATACTTAGGTAAAAGAGAGGGATGTACATTTACCCCTCCCTCCGGAAAAAGGCTTAAAAATTTCGGCCCAAAAATACGTCCATAGGCATATACGGCCAGCACTTCCGCCCTTAGGGGAGCTAATACCTCGCGAGCCTCGCGCTTCAAGGTAGGAGGCTGATATACGGGAAGGCCGAGTTCAAGGGCTTTTTCCTTGACCGGGGAGGCGGAGGGTGCCCGCCCCCTCCCTCGGGGACGATCGGGATTTGTGAGCACACCTACTATAGTGTGTCTTTTTGAGATCTCTTCTAAAGAGGGGACGGAAATTTCAGGTGTTCCGGCAAAAAGAACTCGCATGTGTTAATTATTTCCGGGCTTTTTTGTAATAGCTTTTGAGCAGCCGGTCCCGCTGTTTTTCTTCAATGTGATCAACAAATAATACGCCCTTCAGGTGATCAATTTCATGCTGGATAACCCTTGCCAGAAGACCTTCGGCATCCAGTTTAAAGGGTCTTCCATTTTCATTTATTGCCTGTACGGAAACAAAAGCGGGACGAACTACATCTCCATATACACCGGGTATACTTAAACACCCTTCCTCATAGGGGAGGAGTTCCTGACTCGTTCCGACAATCTGGGGATTTATAAATACCCGTGGCTGATCACCATTCACATGGCATACGAATAAGCTTTTAGTAAGTCCTACCTGAGGTGCTGCAAGCCCAATTCCATCGCCCTCGTACATTGCCGTAATCATATTCTGAGCTAAATCGGCAATTTCTCCGTTTACGTCCTTTATTTCTTCGACCTGTTCCCGCAGAACTTCATCGCCTAATGTTACTATATCCAACATATGTTAATAGTACTAAAAAGCATTCATACCGTCAATTATGGTTACAGCAGACTGACCGGATCAACATCAATTTCAACATACAGACCCTTCGGACATTCAAATTTCCGGTACCACTGGTAGATAAAAGCATGCACTTTAGAAAAATTCTTAGTACGAATCAGCAACTGCTCCCGATGGTTTCCTGCAATTACTTCAATGGGACAAGGGGAAGGGCCCAACAGCTCGGTTGTTTCGTCAATTTTCTCAACCGGAGCAATCTGGGTCCCACACTCTTCTGTGAGCGAAGTTACTCTCTTTTTCTCTCGTCCCCTTACTACTATCCTGAACAACCTGTAGTAAGGGGGAAACATGAGCTGTCGGCGGACCTCTAGTTCGTCCTGGTAAAAATGTGCAAGATCGTTTTCAACTGCTTTCCGAATTGCCGGTACATTGGGCTTATAGGTCTGCACCAATACCTTCCCCTCTTCCATAAACCGTCCTGCCCGGCCGGACACCTGAACTATTAAATTGAAAGTTCGTTCACCGGCACGAAAATCAGGGAGATTAAGTGCACTGTCGGCCAACACAATACCAACCAGCCGCACACCGGGGAAGTTAAGCCCCTTTGCAACCATCTGGGTACCCAGTAAAAGATCGTACTCCCCGCCCCGAAATTCTTTTAAGATTTTTTGCAGACTCCCCTTTTTGCGGGTCGAGTCGGTATCAACCCGGGCAATTTTCAGCTGCGGGAACAGCTGCCTTATATCCTCCTCAATTTTTTCCGTTCCAAACCCCGAATAGCCTACATCAAGGGACCCGCATTCGGGGCACACATCTACCGGTGTACGACTAAAACCGCAATAATGACATACCATGCGATGGGTAGCTTTGTGAAAGGTGAGGTTCACCGAGCAGTGACTACACTTCATCTCATACCCGCAACTCCGGCAATGGAAAAAGTAACTGAAGCCGCGGCGATTCAAAAACAAAATTGTCTGCTTTCCCATCGCCGCTGTTTTTTGGATTTCATCAATAAGCTGATTGGATATCGTGTGAGGCTGACCCTGCATTGAAACAGTTTCGATTGACGGCATGTTACCTCCGGATACCCGGTCCGGCAGTTCAAGCTTCACAATTGTCCCGGCCCATGAGTTCATACGCCTCAATGCTGGGAGTGGCGCTGCCCATTACAAGCTTTGCATTGTTGTCCGCACACCGCTTCATTGCCACTTGGCGGGCATGATACCGGGGACTCCGGCTTGATTTATAGGAGGTCTCATGCTCTTCGTCTACGATAAATAATCCTATTTTAACCATAGGGCTAAATACCGCGCTGCGGGCTCCGATAACAAAACGAACTTCTCCGGCCTGCATTCTGCGCCACTCCTTTAGCTTTTGTGACGGCGTTAACTTGGAATGCCATACCGCAGCGGTAGAGCCAAAGCGGGAGTGGACCTGCTGTATCAACTGGTGGGTAAGGGCTATCTCCGGTACAAGATACACCACCGCCTCTCCCCGATCAATCGTACGGCGGGCTAACTGGAGAAACACCTCGGTTTTCCCTGAGCCGGTTACTCCGTACAGGTAATACATCCTCTCTGTTCCTTCAGAGATTCTCTCCTGTGCACTGACTTGTGCCTCAGAGAGTTTTGCGGGAACACGAAAAGAATCTTCCTCGGCGGGAATAAACTGGGCACTTCTTTCACGTTTTCCTCCAGGAATGATTATCGACAGTGCCTCGCCTAGAGAACAGAAATACATCCTTGAAAGCCATCGCGCCAATTCCAGTTGTGGTGTTTCAAATAGAATTTCCTTATCAAGAGACCGTTTTACCGACAATATTTTGAAATTGCCCGCCGGCTGTTGGTCGGTAGCAGCAACTACATATCCGGTCTTTAGGCGCCCACGAAAAGGGGCCTCTACACGCATCCCAATCTTTACTGCAGTCCCGGACTCGGGCCGGCGATAGGTAAAAGGCCCTTCCAGGGGCAAATTGAATACCACCTGTAAAAACTCTGCCGCTGCACCAGCTTCAAGCGCCCCTCCAGGGCCATCATCGTTACGATCAGCTCCAGTAGAAGGGGTGGGCATGTCATCGGAGGATAAATTTAGTTGTGGATCTTGTCCCGGCACAGTATTGTTTTCCTATTCCTGCTTTTCAATAATTCGCTGTACTTTTTGCAGATCATCCCACACAGGCTTGCGATACACCGGATTTCTCAGCACCCCGCTTGGATGGTATGTCGGTATAAGCGGTACACCGCGGAAGTGAAACACCCGACCGTGCAGTTTGCCGATTCCCTCTGTTGTATCTGTAAGAATATGGGTGGAGATTCTCCCCAGCGTCAGTATTACCCGGGGCTGTATGAGGTCCAGTTGACGTTTTAAAAAGGGCATACAAGCCGCAGTTTCATCAGGCAGGGGATCACGATTATCGGGGGGCCTGCATTTTATTATGTTTCCAATAAAAACATCCTCCCTCCGACTTAGATTAATTGCACTGAGCCACTTATCAAGGTACTGTCCGGCACGGCCGACAAAAGGAAGTCCGCTGCCGTCCTCCTGGGCCCCCGGTGCTTCACCGATTATCATCAATTTCGGATTAGAAACCCCTTCCCCGGGAACCGCATTGCGCCGAGTCTCCCCAAGCCGGCATTTTCTACAGGCCCTTACTTCCTCGGCGATTTTTTCCAGGGAGTCTTCGGTAGGACCATGCACATCCCCCGCCTCTGGGCTTGACGAAAGTTGTTCCTTCCTTGTCTCCCCACCCGGCGTATAGAGCAGCTCAGGGGGGGCTGAAGCATCGGTTCGCCGCCCTCCCCGCAGATACGCTTCTGCGGAGTTCAAGATATCCCAATAGTGCTTAAGCTTCTTCTGTTCCATAGCTCACCTTGTGTAAAAATAGTCCGTGGGCAGGGGCAGTTGTGCCGGCGGCGGATCGGTCTTTTCTTTGTAATAACTCCGCCATGGAGTGAGGAGCTTCGCCTGCCCGCCCAAGGTCAAGCATAGTACCGGTCAGGGAACGGACCATCCGCCATAAAAATGCATTCCCCACTATCCTTAAAACTAGTACTCCCCTCTGCATATATACGGAAGCTGCAAAAATTTCCCTGATTTTAGAAGGGCTCTCATCCCCCACTGCCGAAAAGGTGGTAAAATCATGTACCCCCACTATACAAGCTGCATACTGATCGAGCAATTCCACCGGGGGTAACCCGGAGTTGCTATAACAGTAGGGCCGGTAAAAGGGCTGGACAGTGCGATGGGGCAGCATATAGTACCTATACTCACGGCTTTTTGCACTATATCGGGCATGAAAATCCTCAGCTACCGCCTCGCTCTCTATAACCCGGATATCCGGTGGAAGATGTCGGTTAAGCGCAAGGGAGTACTTTTCCGCCGGCATATTCTCATTCGGCGAATCAAGATGGCACACCTGTCCACGGGCATGGACCCCTGAATCAGTCCGTCCGGATGCAACCACCGGAACACGCTGATTCAGCACTTCAGCAACGGCCTTTTCTACCTTCTCCTGAACAGTGGGGTCCTTCGGCTGCACCTGCCAGCCGGCGTAACGGGTGCCGTCGTATGCTATTGTTAGTTTTATCCGGACCGCCATGGCTGTATCTCTTAGCTATCCTTAAGCTCGCTATTAATTTTTGCATGCAGGTCACGTGCCCGTTCCAGGAGCGTAGAAGGTTTGTCCTTCGAGGCTTTCCCCAGACCGAACAGCCTTCCAACGGTGGTTTTTGCCCGCTCAAGGGACATTTTCCGCTTTTCTTCATCGCTTTGGGCCCCATGGAGAAACTCAAGCAGGGCGGAAATATACAAAACACCATCATACCCGTAATTCTGATCAAGATCGGGCCCGAGAAAACCAGCATCGGTAATCCCCTCTTTGCCATCCTCTTCATACCTCAAGGCCTCAGAATAGAAAAACCACGCCTTATGATAGTAAATTTCAGCAAGATAATCGTAATGTTCCCCCGGCTGTTTGCGATGGAGGTCGTTACAGAGCCAGGCAGCCCGCAGGGCGGCAATCCCCCTTTTCACAGTCGGACTCATTTCGGGGGGAAACTGCTCCATACTCATTATCGCGTAATGATAGGAAGCAATACCTGAGGGCAGCTCCCGGGGTTGGGTAAAATCTAAATCAGGAAATACTTTTGTTAAGCTGCTTTCTCGGCTTCCACGGGAGTTTTCCAGTGCCTTTGCGGTGGTCACGGGAATTGCATTAAAATCCTGGGGAAAAGCAGCATACAGACAGGCGGGGCATACTGTAATGCTGTACACTATCGGATACACCTCTCCATATTTTTCAGTTGGCTCATACAAACGCCGCAACTCATCGGTGAGCGAGCCGGCAACCATTCTCCCCCGTCCTGTGCGCATATCCTCACGATAAAACTCGTTATTGCAGACGGGGCACGTTAAGGACTTCTTTGAGAAAAAGGTAATAGAGTCTCCAGCTTTTGCGACCATCTTAATCCCCCTCTATTACGATTAAAGCTACAGCCATATCGTGTTCATGGGTCATGGTAAGATGAATT
>Ga0102941_1000369_pt1 | contig 20535 bp, 21 predicted proteins | sample SalPonR2_C_D2_MG_FD_79281 | JGI IMG/M metagenome (GOLD analysis project Ga0102941, IMG submission 79281) | Salt pond soil microbial communities from South San Francisco under conditions of wetland restoration - Salt Pond MetaG R2_C_D2_MG | ecosystem: Environmental > Aquatic > Marine > Intertidal... | reverse complement strand
CGCAGCCAGGTTGTGGATCTGGCATCGGTCGCCGGGTTGATCCCCGACGCGCCGAGCCTTGCCAAGGCCGAAAACCGTGAGGCCGAGCTTGGCTACATGGTTCCGTCTGGCCGCTACTGGGACGTCGAGGATCAATTCGACGCGCAAGCATTGCGGTCGCTGGACGACTTGTGGCTTGCGGCATTCGCGGCATCGACGACCTAGAACGGGGCGGGGGCGCTAGAACGGGGCGGGGGCGCGAAACAGCATGCCCGTGTGAAAGCAGGCCTGAGGTCAGGAGACAAGTATTCCGAGCGAAAACGTCAGATGACGGCAGGCAGCCCGAAGCGGACATGAAGATCCGGCGCTATCGGCGGTGAGACGCCATAGATGAGGAGATGCAGGATAGGTGCTGGGGCTGCAAACGGACGCGCTCACCAATGATATGCTTGAGATCAATGACAGTTTCTACGTCCGCCAAGGTGAGACGGTGCAGTAACCATATCTTGAGATAGGCTTGATTTGTACGTACCGCATATGCATGTTGTGCCCACAGGCAGCGTCGCAAATACGCTCACATGGGATACTAGAGATAACCACGCTATGACCAACAGATCCGCAAAAGATAAGTCTGTTCTTGGCTTTCAGACTATGCGCAACCCCGCGAAGGGCACGAAGTCTTTGGCTGGTTCATTGCTGTCTCAAAAAAGCCGCCATGTGATCAAGCGTCCAAAGCGCACAACCAATATTGAGGACGTTGCAGATGAAGCTGTAAGCGAACTCAAGGAAGTGTTGATCAGGCTTGCCGACCGCTAAGTGAGCGAACCACTCTACGTCATAACCTATGAAGACTTGCTGATGCTCTATGGCAAGGCCATGAGGGTAACTAGGCCAGAGGACTACGTGCGCGATGAGGACGGCCTGCGTAGCAACCTTGGGCGTGTTTATCAGTCAGTGTTTGGGAAAGATGCCTACCCAACTTTGCATGAAAAGGCGGCAGCGTTCCTTCATGCATTCGGCACAACACAGCACTTCGCGGATGGCAACAAGCGGGCCGCGGTTACAACCATGCTGACCTTTATTAAGATGAACGGCTACAAGCTGGACCCAGCTGCTATCAATATCCTTGATGATGTTGTAGTAGACTTGGCCAATGGTGTCCGCACGCAAGAGAGCGTGGCTTTCTGGCTCAAGATAGTCATTGACCCGGCTTAGCAATCAAAGCGGCGAGCATTCTCCAATCTCAATTACCGACAAGCAAAGAGCCGTCGCCAAAGGAACGCCAAGACTTTGCAACTTTGCAGTGTCCGCTTTCTGCGCATAGCCGACGCTCGTATCTTTGTGTAAACGACAGAGGCGCACCAGAGGTTGATTGGGAAACTTGCGTCAGGTGCAGAACACTAGAACGAGGCGGGGGCGCGAAACAGCATGCCCTTGCCGCCTTCGGGGTGGCGCAGTTTCAGGCTTTCGGAATGCAGCATCAGGCGCGGAAAGTTCAGCGCCGGACCTTGGGCATAGAACGGGTCGCCAAGGATGGGATGGCCGATCTCTTTCATGTGGACGCGCAATTGATGGGATCGCCCGGTTTTCGGCATCAGGCGGACTCGGGTGGTGCCGTCTTCGACCCTGACGCGGCGCCAATCGGTCTGCGCGGGCTTGCCGGTTTCGAAGTTCACATGCTGACGCGGCCTGTTCGGCCAATCGACGATCAGGGGCAGGTCGATGTGGCCCTCTGCCTCCGCCATTTCGCCCCAGACCCGCGCAACGTAGGTCTTCTTGGTGTGCCGTTTCTCGAATTGCAGCCCAAGATGGCGTTGCGCGTGCGGCGTGCGGGCAAAAACCATGACCCCCGAGGTGTCCATATCCAGCCGGTGCACCAGCAGCGCCTCGGGGAATGCCGCCTGAAGCCGCGCCAGCAAGCAATCCGACAGATGATCACCGCGCCCCGGCACGGATAGCAGGCCGGCGGGCTTGTTCACCACGATCAGCTCATGGTCCTCGTAAAGGATATCAAGCGGATCTTGCGGTGGTTTGTAGTCCAGCGCCGGTGTCGGGGCGGGGTCGGTCAATGGTCCGGGGTCGATTTGGCAAAGGCGTCCTGCTGCGCCTGGGTCGCCTCGGTCTGATACCTGGCTTTCCAGTCGTCATAGGGCATCCCGTAGACCACTTCGCGCGCGGCATCCTTCGACACGTCGATGCCACGGGCAGTGGCCTCTTCCTGGTACCAGCGGCTCAGGCAGTTCCGGCAAAACCCGGTCAGGTTCATCATGTCGATGTTCTGCACGTCCTTGCGCGCATCAAGATGACCGAGAAGGCGGCGAAATGCGGCGGCTTCCAGTTCCAGCTTGGTCTGTTCGTCCATGTCTGTCCTCCGGGTTGATCTTGTCTCAGACCTCGGCATTTCCAAGCGCCGCGTCAAGAAGCGGTGCCAGCCGCAGGCCCCAGTCACGTTGTTGTGCCGCAGTCTGGATCAGATCGTTCCGGATCTCGACCAGCACATGCAAATGGCCGGGCTGGACCCCGTGACGATCCAGTGAATCGCCCGGCAGGTGGCCGGAATAGGGTTGGTTGTCACCCACGCAAATGTCGGGCTCGGCGTTCAGGCGCGCGATCAGCGGGTAGGCCAGCCGGGTGTCGGCGGCATAGAGCACACCCACATGCCATGGACGCGGCGGGCGTCCGATGAATTGCGGCGTGAAGGAATGGATCGCAAGGATCACCGGATCGGCGCGGCGCGCGACAAGGTCGCCCAGGGCAGTGTGGTAGGGGCGGTGGTACAGGTTCAGCCGTCGTTCCACCTCGGCCCGATCGGCGTGGCGGTTGGCGGGAATGATCGTGCCGTCATACAGTTTCATCAAGAGCGTCGGGTCATCCTCGCCCCGGTTGGGGTCGATCACGAGTCGCGAAAAATCCGACAGGATCGCGGGCGCATCCAGCGCTTTGGCCAGGGCACGCGTTACGCCGGCCGCACCGGGATCATAGGCGATGTGGCGCGCCATATCTTCTGTTGCAAGACCAAGATCGCCGTCCGAAACCTCCGGTGGCACCCGGTTTGACGCGTGGTCGCAGGTCACAACCCACCGGCTGCGGCGATCTGCGCCTTCAATATGAAAGGGTGGTGTCATAGGCCCTTTTTCATGTGCTCGGTCAGACCGGGGCCAGATAGGCACATTTGTCGCGCTTTGCCAGAGCCGCCTTCAAGCGCCCTGTTGTCGCCGCGTTACTTTTGCGCCATAGACCATGCAACGACGGAATTGTTTGCGCTAACATTCCGTGTGCCACAGATAGGGAAACCGGCCCATGAAACGCGATCGCAACGTCAAAATCGTAGCCACGCTTGGCCCGTCTTCAAACGATTACGACATGATCCGCAAGCTGTTCGAAGCGGGTGCTGACGTATTTCGCCTGAACATGTCGCATGGGGATCACGAAGAAATCCGGGGCCGTCATGCGTCTATCCGCAAGGTCGAAAAAGACGTGGGCCGCCCGATCGCAATCCTTGCCGACTTGCAGGGCCCCAAGTTGCGCTGCGGCGTCTTTGCCGATGATGATGGCCACATCCTCGAGAACGGGGCGGCCTTCAGGTTCGATCTTGATGGTGCGCCGGGTGACGCGACGCGCGTGCAACTGCCTCATCCCGAGATCTTTGCCGCGCTCGAGCCGGGCGCCCGGCTTTTGGTCAACGACGGCAAGATACGCCTGAAAGTCGAGGATTGCGGCCCCGATTTCGCCAATTGCACAGTGATAGCGGGTGGCCCGGTGTCGAACCGCAAGGGTGTGAACGTGCCCGATGTGGTGCTGCCGCTGGCGGCGCTGTCGGACAAGGATCGCAAGGATCTCGAGTTTGTCTGCGCGCTTGGCGTGGACTGGCTGGCGCTCAGCTTTGTGCAGCGTGCGGCCGACGTGGAAGAGGCTCGCGCCCTGTCGAAAGGACGCGCCGCCATCTTGTCCAAGATCGAAAAACCTGCGGCTGTCACCGCCTTTGACGAGATCCTTGCCGTGTCCGACGGGATCATGGTTGCGCGCGGTGATCTGGGCGTCGAACTGCCGGTGCAGAACGTGCCGCCGATCCAGAAGCGCCTGGTGCGCAAGTGCCGTGCTGCGGCCAAGCCGGTGATCGTGGCAACCCAGATGCTGGAATCGATGATCGAAAGCCCGATGCCGACCCGTGCCGAGGTTTCGGACGTGGCGACGGCCCTTTACGAGGGGGCGGACGCGGTCATGTTGAGCGCGGAATCCGCGGCGGGCGACTATCCCGTCGAGGCGGTGACCACGATGCACAACGTGGCGCTCGAGGTCGAAGGCGATCCGAATTTCCCCGATATCATGGATGCATCCCGCGTGGTGATCCGGACCTCGATCGCCGATGCGATCGTGGCTGCGGCCCGCGAGATCGCCGAGACGGTCGATATCCGCGCGATCTGCTGTTTCTCGCAATCGGGCAAGACGGCGTCGCTGGTAGCGCGAGAGCGTCCCCGAGTGCCGGTCCTTGCGCTGACGCCGGATGTGAACGTGGCGCGCCGCATGTGCCTGACATGGGGGTGCCACTGCGTGGTGACAGAGGCCGTTGATCGCTTCAAGGGGGCGGTGGTTCTGGCCGCCCGCGCCGCCCGTGAAAACGGGTTTGCGACCGAGGCCGACCAGATCCTGGTGACCGCGGGTGTGCCGTTCAACGTTCAGGGTTCCACCAACATCCTGCGCGTGGCACCTTGCGAGGAACGCCTGATCTTTGCCACGGACCCTGAGTGAGCCTCAATCCTGACATCCTGATTGTCATTGCCTCGCTCGTGGGGCTGTTGTCGGTGTCGTCCATGGTCGCGTCATGGGCAAACCGGGTCTGGCCGGTAAAGGCATTGCTGGTCTTTGTGATGGCTCTTGCCGTGTTGGGCTATGTCCATGTCTCCCTGCGCGAAGGCGGTCTGACCGCCTGGGCGATCCCGGATGCGTTCATTCACGTCGTGGCGATGGTGTTGAACTAGCAAGCTTCACTGGCGGTTTCACGACGGGGCCTGCCCGGTGGTCGCTTTTCCAACCTCGGAGGCCGGGGACTTCTCATGACGTTTTTGTGAGGGGCCGAGACCATACTGGAATGCCTCTTTTCAATCGGTTACGCCCTTTCGGGATGGTGATTGTGGAACCGTGCGTCGACGTTGTCAGGGGGGAGCTTCTTGAACCGATATCTTGCCTTCCTGGTCCTTGCGTCGCTGACCGCGAGCCCGGCCCGCGCGGTGGTGCTGGACGGTCGAATCCTGCAGCAGACCGGTCAGGGACAATTCGTTAAGCTGGATACGGATACGTCATTTGCGGTCGGAGCCGACACGTTCGATACCGATCATCTCTATGCGTTCGACGAAGATCAGAACATCACCCTTATCGAGCCAATTCGGGTCGATATCGGAAACGAACGCGGCTTCATTCCCGCGGGCACCGTAGTGGCCAGCCACTACGTCTTCTTCGATAGTCTTTCAGGTGTCCATTACGGCTACGTGGATTTCGATGCGCCGATCCTTGGCATTGCGGCCTATCGCGACACGATGGCCGCCACCGATTTTCTGGCAAACACCAATGTTGTCTATATCAGCATGGAACTGCGTGGCCTGGAAGAGGGCGATCAAGTCTGGATCGACGACATCGATCCCAACCGGCTTTGGGTCTATTGGGCGGGGTCTTCGCCGGGCGACTACATCCGTGTGTTCACGGCCCGCTCCGGGGGCGTTCCGATGATGTGACGGATCGCGAAACGGCAGCCAATCGTCGAAAGACTGCGTTGCCCGCGATGTGTTCAGACCGAATCCGGGGCGGCCTTTCACCCTTGTCCCGTGGTCACGCCCGTTGCCACTGGACAGCACCTGGTTTCCCCTGTAGAGGGCGCTTTCCGAACGGTGCATCCGGCCGAAAACGGCATGCCGCGATGCGCTCGAACGACTCTGAGACAGACAGGAGACGAAAATGCCGAAGATGAAGACCAAGTCTAGCGCCAAGAAGCGCTTCAAGATGACGGCCTCTGGCAAGGTGAAAGCCGGTCAGGCGGGCAAGCGCCACGGGATGATCAAGCGGACGACAAAGTTCATCCGCGACGCACGCGGGACGACGACGTTGTCGGCGCCCGATGCGAAGATCGTTAAATCCTACATGCCCTACGACCGCTAAGGAGGCCTTGATATGTCCCGCACCAAAGGTGGAACCGTCACTCATCGTCGCCACAAGAAGGTCATTGACGCGGCCAAAGGCTATTACGGCTCACGCAGCCGCAATTTCCGTACCGCGACGCAGGCCGTCGACAAGGCGAACCAGTATGCAACCCGCGACCGCAAGGCCCGCAAGCGCCAGTTCCGCGCCCTGTGGATCCAGCGGATCAACGCAGCCGTTCGCGTCCATGACGAATCGCTGACGTATTCGCGTTTTATCAACGGTCTGGCGAAAGCCGGGATCGAGGTCGACCGTAAGGTCCTGGCCGATCTGGCCATTCACGAGCCCGAGGCATTCGGCGCGATCGTGGCTCAGGCCAAAGCAGCTCTCTAAGACGAACCGCTCAGGTTTGTGGAGGGGTCGCCTTTCGGGGCGGCCCTTTTTTTCTTGGGCGGTCGGTGTTTGCAGCCTGCGCCTGCCTTGCATTCCGCCCGCCCCGTGATAGGGGATAGCGCGGAATTCGACGGACGCGGGAGAGCGTGACCATGGACGGTTTGGACGATCTGAAGGCGAACTGGTTGGGCCAGATCGGCAATGCAGGCGATGAGGCCACGCTCGAAGCCTTGCGCGTGGCCGCGCTCGGCAAGAAGGGCGAGATCAGCCTGAAGATGCGCGAGCTTGGCAAGATGAGCCCGGAAGAGCGTCAGATTGCAGGCCCGACCCTGAACGCGCTGAAGGACGAAGTGAACAGTGCCATCGCCGCCAAGAAGGCCGGGCTGGCCGATGCGGCACTGGATGAACGTCTGCGGGGGGAATGGCTGGACGTGACGCTGCCCGCGCGGCACCGGCGCGTGGGCACCATCCACCCGGTCAGCCAGGTCACCGAGGAAGTGACCGCGATCTTTGCCGATATGGGGTTTGCCGTGGCCGAGGGCCCGCAGATTGAAACCGACTGGTACAACTTCGATGCGCTGAACATCCCCGGCCATCACCCCGCGCGCGCCGAGATGGATACGTTCTACACCCACCGCGCGCCCGGCGATGACCGCCCGCCGCATGTGCTGCGGACGCACACCAGCCCGGTACAGATCCGGCATATGGAAAAGCATGGCGCGCCGGTGCGTGTCATTGCGCCGGGCCGTGTCTACCGCGCCGATTACGACCAGACCCACACGCCGATGTTCCACCAGGTCGAGGGTCTGGCCATTGATCGCGACATCTCGATGGCGAACCTGAAATGGGTGCTGGAGGCGTTTTTCTCGGCCTATTTCGGCACCAAGGTCAAAACCCGTTTCCGCGCGTCGCATTTTCCCTTCACCGAGCCATCGGCCGAGGTCGATATCCAGTGTTCGTGGGAAGGCGGCACCGTGAAGGTGGGCGAGGGCGACGACTGGCTGGAGGTGCTGGGCTCGGGCATGGTCCACCCCCGCGTGCTGGAGGCCGCAGGCGTGGATCCGACCCAGTGGCAGGGCTTTGCCTTTGGCATGGGGATCGACCGGATCGCGATGCTGAAATACGGCATCCCCGATCTGCGGGCGTTCTTTGATTCAGACCTGCGCTGGCTGCGGCATTACGGGTTCAGCGCGTTGCAGGTGCCGGCGGTGCACAGCGGGGTTTGACCCTCGGTTTGTGCACTGAACGCCTGCTGCGTTCCAGGGTTCCGGTCCCGCACGGAGAGGCGTTTGTCCGGAAATTCGAGCTGAAAGAGGGCTGGAGGATCGTTGGCGTCTCGATCTCGGTCGCGGAGGTCCTTCTGCGGTGGACTTCGCCGTCTCACACGTTAGAACCCCGCTGGACAGTTAAGCGGAGCGCAGTCGATGAAATTCACCCTGTCCTGGCTGAAAGATCATCTTGAGACCGAGGCAAGCCTCGATGACATCGTCGAGACCCTGACCGATCTGGGCCTCGAGGTGGAAGGCGTGGATGATCGTGCCGCGCGCCTGAAGGATTTCACGCTGGCCCGCGTGGTTAGCGCCGAAAAGCACCCCGATGCCGACAAGCTGCGCGTGTGCCAGGTGGAAACCGACGACGGCGTGCAGCAGATCATCTGCGGTGCGCCGAATGCGCGCGCCGGGATCACGGTGGTGCTGGCCAAACCGGGCACCTATGTGCCGGGGATCGACACCACCATCGGCGTGGGCAAGATCCGCGGGATCGAGAGCTTCGGGATGATGGCGTCCGAGCGCGAACTGGAGCTGAGCGACGAGCATTCCGGCATCATCGAATTGCCATCGGGCGAGGTGGGCCAGCGGTTCATCGACTGGCTGGCGGAGCACGATCCAGCCAAGGTCGACCCGGTGATCGAGATCGCCATCACGCCCAACCGCCAGGATGCGCTGGGCGTCGAAGGCGTGGCGCGTGACCTGGCCGCGCGGGGGCTTGGCAGGTTGAAGACCAGGGCGGTCGCGCCCGTGGCGGGCACCTTCCCGTGCCCCATCGGCGTGACCATCGATCACGACACGCAAGACGTGGCGCCGCATTTCGCCGGTCGCCTGATCCGGGGCGTCAAGAACGGGCCAAGCCCGGCCTGGCTGCAGGATCGGCTGCGCGCCATCGGCCTGCGCCCGATTTCCGCCCTGGTCGATGTGACGAACTTTTTCACCTATGACATGAACCGCCCCTTGCACGTGTTCGATGCGGACAAGGTGCATGGCAACCTGCGTGTCCACCGCACCAAGGGCGGCGAAGAGATCATGGCGCTGGACGACAAGTCCTACCGGTTCAGCTCTGGCCAGATTGCCATTTCCGATGACAAGGGCCCCGAAAGCATCGCCGGAGTCATGGGCGGGGCCGCGACCGGCTGCACCGACGACACGGTGAACGTGTTCGTCGAAAGCGCGTGGTGGGATCCGATCCAGATCGCCTACACGGGCCGTGATCTCAAGATCAATTCCGACGCGCGCTATCGGTTCGAGCGTGGCGTCGACCCCGAATACACCCTGCCGGGGCTTGAGGCCGCGACGCGGATGATCCTGGATCTGTGCGGGGGGGAGCCTTCGGAGATCGTGGAAAGCGGCGCGCCGCTCAAGACCGCGCGGAGCTATCCGCTGGATACCCGGCGGGTGATTTCACTGGTCGGTATGGAGATCGTGAAAGAGGAACAGGTGCGCATCCTGACCGCGCTTGGCTTTTCGGCCACGGGTACGGGCGATGTGCTCGAGGTCTGGGTGCCGTCCTGGCGGCGCGATGTTCAGGGCGAGGCCGACCTGGTCGAAGAGGTTGCGCGCATCGCGTCGCTGACCAAGCTGGAACCCAGGCCCATGGCGCGCCCCAGTGCCGGTGTGCCGGCCCCGGTGCTGACGCCGGTGCAGTTGCGCGAGCGGGCCGGGCGGCGGACCTGCGCGGCGCTGGGCTACAATGAATGCGTCACCTACAGTTTCATCGACCGCGCCTCGGCCGAGCTGTTCGGGGGCGGCAGCGACGACATGATGCTGGAAAACCCGATTTCCAGCGAGATGAGCCACATGCGCCCCGCGCTGTTGCCGGGCCTGTTGCAGGCGGCAGCGCGCAACCAGGCGCGCGGCATGATGGATCTGGCCCTGTTCGAGGTCGGCCACGCCTTTCATGGTGGTGAGCCGGGGGAACAGCATCTGCTGGTCACGGGTCTTTTGGTGGGTCATTCGGGCCCGCGTGATCCGTATGGCGCCCGGCGCCCTGTCGATATCTACGACGTGAAAGCCGATGCAGAGGCGGTCCTGGGTGCCATGGGGGCGCCCGCGAAGGCGCAGATCCTGCGAGGGGCGGCCGACTGGTGGCATCCGGGGCGTCATGGCATGATCTGCCTGGGGCCCAAGAAGGTGCTTGGCGTCTTTGGAGAGCTGCATCCAAGGATCCTTTCGGCGATGGATGTCAAAGGTCCGGCGATGGCCTTTACCCTGTGGCCTGGCGAGATTCCGTTGCCGAAATCCGTCAATGTGAGCCGTGGTGCAGTCCAGGTCTCCGATTTCCAGGCCGTGGAGCGCGATTTCGCGTTTGTGGTCGATGCCGGGGTCGAGGCGGCGGTGCTGGTCAATGCGGCGGCGGGGGCGGACAAGACCCTGATCGACGATGTGCGCGTGTTCGATGAGTTCCTGGGAGGATCTCTGGGCGAGGGGCGCAAGTCGATCGCCTTGTCGGTGCGGATGCAGCCACGCGACAAGACCCTGACCGAGGAGGAGATCGAAGCGGTGGCGGCAAGGATCGTCGAGAAGGTCGAAAAAGCCTCGGGCGGATCCTTGCGCGGCTAGGCGGGATTGCGCCCGCTTGCGCGCCCGCCCCGGCGCAAATTCTGAAGCAGAATTTGCGGTGGCCGTTGAGAGGTCGCGCCAGCTGGTCGAACGGCCCGCGCGGGGCGGGTGCCGGATGCCTCCGGCGGCCATATTTCATGGATAAAGATGGCTGGGTCGCGCCGTGCGGCCTTTCAGATAGGGGAAATTCAGCATGTTGAAGGTTTATCTGTCAGGTGAGATCCACACGGATTGGCGCGAGGAGATCCAGGCGGGGGCCGCTGGTCTGGACGTGGTGTTCAGCGCGCCGGTCACCGATCACGGAGCCAGTGACGATTGCGGTGTCGCCATCCTCGGGGCGGAAGACATCAAGTTCTGGCATGACCACAAGGGCGCGAAGGTGAACGCGATCCGCACGCGGCGCCTTATCGAAGAGGCGGATGTCGTCGTCGTGCGGTTCGGTGAGAAATATCGCCAGTGGAACGCGGCCTTCGATGCCGGATACGCCTCGGCGCTCGGCAAGTCGCTGATCATCGTCAGCCTGCCCGAACATCAGCATGCCCTCAAGGAGGTGCACGCAGCAGCACTGGCAGCCTGCGATGAGCCGGGGCAGGTGGCGCAGATCCTGCGATACGTACTGACCGGGCAGTTGCCCGGCTGAGGCGGACGGGCCCGTGTCTGATCACGCTTCGCGCGGTGGCGTCACAAGGCCGGTTCGAACCGCCGGGCGGTCCACGAAGCGGTCAAGGTAGGCGGGAACGTTCCTGAGATCGTCGACGCCAAGAACATCCCTGGTGCCGTAGGTGTCGAGCGCCCACAGCCATGGCGCGATCGCGATATCGGCGATCGAATACCTGCCTGCGATCCAATCTTGCCCCTCCAGGGCGCTGTCGAGCACATCCAGGAGACGTTTGCCTTCGGTTACATACCGCTGTCTTGGCCGGGGATCTTCGATTTCGGCGCCGGCGAATTTCGTGAAATACCCGAGCTGGCCGAACATGGGGCCCAGGCCGCCCATCTGGAACATGACCCATTTGATGACCTGGTATTTCTCGGCCGCGGTCGTGCCGATCAGCTGGCCGGTCTTTTCCCCCAGATAGATCAGGATCGCGCCCGATTCCCACAATGCAATCGGTGCGCCATCAGGCCCGTTCGGGTCGATCAGGGCAGGGATCTTGCCGTTGGGATTCAGTGACAGGAAATCGGGGCTTTTCACGTCGCTGGCCGACAGGGTGACGCGATGTGCTTCATAGGGAAGGGCCATTTCCTCGAGGGCGATGGACACCTTCACGCCGTTGGGCGTCGGGAACGCATAGAGCTGGATCACGGTCGGGTCGGCCGGAGGCCACCGTCTGGTGATGGGAAATTGGGCGAGGTCGGACATTCGCGGTGCTCCACGCTGCGATTTGCCTGAACGCACCTAAACACCCTTGATCGCTTTGGTAAGGTCGGTTTCAGTTTGCGGGTGGTGGATCGCCGTGCGGGGATGCAGGGCGAGTGCGCATATTTTGCACGGCACAGCGGGATGGAATGACCAAATGATAAACGAATTCAAGAACTTCATTGCCAAGGGCAATGTAATGGACATGGCGGTGGGCATCATTATCGGTGCGGCCTTCACAGCGATTGTGACCTCCCTTGTCGGGGATCTGATCAATCCGATCATCGCGCTTTTCACGGGCGGCATCGATTTCTCGGGGTGGTTCTATGCGCTGAACGGGGAAAACTATGCCTCGCTGGCCACCGCACAGGAGGCCGGCGCGCCGGTGTTCGCCATCGGCAATTTCGTGATGGCGGTGATCAACTTCCTGATTGTCGCCTTCGTGGTCTTCATGCTGGTCAAGACGGTGAACCGCATCAAGGATGCGGCGGAAAAGAAGCAAGAAGAGGCCCCCGCCGTCGAAGAGCCCAAGGGCCCGACGGCAGAGGAATTGTTGGCTGAAATCCGTGACGCGCTGAAGGCTCAGAGCAGCTGAGCGGCCATGGTCGCGGCGGCGGCATGGCCCGCCGCCCGTCCGGGCCTAGCTTTTCACGATGAGCGTGGGCGAGGTCACGTCGATGCCCAGCGCCTTGCCTACAGCGTAGTTCGTCAGCTTTCCGGCATGGGTGTTCAGCCCTGCCAGAAGATGCGGATCGTCAGCGCAGGCCTGCCGCCATCCCTTGTCCGCCAGGGCGAGCATGTAGGGCATGGTTGCATTGCCGAGCGCCAGCGTGGAGGTGCGCGCGACGGCGCCGGGCATGTTGGCGACGCAGTAATGCACGATGCCGTCCACCTCGTAGATCGGATCTTGATGGGTGGTGGCCCGCGAGGTTTCGAAACACCCGCCCTGATCGATCGCCACATCGACGATGACCGCACCGGGTTTCATGGTGGACAGCTGCGCGCGCGTCACCAATTTCGGTGCCGCCGCCCCGGGGATCAGCACGGCGCCGATGACAAGATCGGCGGTGGTGATCACCTGGGCCGTGGCATCCGCGCTGGCATAGCGGGTCTTGAAGACGCCGCGATAGATGTCGTCCAGATAGCGTAGCCGCGACAGGGAGCGATCCAGCACGGTGACATCCGCACCCATTCCGGCGGCCACGCGTGCGGCCTGTGTGCCGACCACACCGCCGCCGATGACAACCACCTCGGCCGGGCCGACGCCCGGCACGCCGCCCATCAGCACGCCGCGTCCGCCGTTGGCCTTTTGCAGCGCCCATGCGCCCACCTGGGGCGACAGACGACCCGCGACCTCTGACATGGGCGCCAACAGGGGCAGGCCGCCGGCCGCGTCGGTGACGGTTTCATAGGCGATTGCCGTGACACCTGCCGCCAGCAGGTCGCGGGTCTGGTCGGGGTCCGGGGCAAGATGCAGGTAGGTGAACAGGATCTGCCCCTCGCGCAGTTGTCGGCGTTCCGCGGATTGCGGTTCCTTGACCTTCACCACCATGTCGGCGCGGGCAAAGATCTCGGCGGCCGTTGTGACGACCTCGGCCCCGACCGCACGGTAGGCGTCGTCGTCGAAACCGGCGCCGGTTCCGGCCCCTGTTTCAACCAACACATCATGACCATGAGCCCTGGCCTCGCGCGCAGCGGCGGGCGTCAGGCCAACGCGAAATTCCTGCGGTTTGATCTCTTTCGGGCAACCGATAAGCATCTTTCCAATCCTCCATGGGCTTGGGGTCATGATGCGCCTTTCGATCTGGAATTGCTTTGATCTTTGCTGCGGGATGTGCGAGTTCACCGCACGATTTTTCGATGAACAGGCTAATTCATGAACGAATCTCGCAGAGAGACGGACCTTGACGATATGGACCGCGCCATTCTGAGGGCCTTGCAAAAGGCCGGGCGCATGACCCATGCAGAGCTTAGCGAACATGTGCACCTGTCGCCGTCAGCCTGTCATCGGCGGGTGCAAAGGTTGGAGCAATCGGGCGTGATCCGGGACTATGTGGCGCTGCTCAACCCGCGTTCGGTGGCGCGTGTGACGACCGTCTTCGTCGAAATCAAGCTGTCGGGCCAATCCGACGAAACGCTTGATGCCTTCGAGAAGGCGGTGGCGCGGGTGCCCGACGTCCTGGAATGCCACCTGATGGCAGGCAGCGCGGATTACCTTCTGAAGGTCGTGGCCCGCGACAGCGAGGATTTCGCGCGCATCCACCGGCAATACCTTGCCCGGTTGCCCGGGGTCGCCCAGATGCAATCCTCCTTCGCGCTCAAGACGGTGTTCAAGACAACGGCCCTTCCGCTCTAGATTTGACCATAGGTGCCGCTAGCGCAGGCGCAGGCCTGAATTCGTATCAAAGAAATACGCGTCCTTGTGGTCAAAGCTGAGGCCGGTCATGCTACCCGGCGTGGGGGCGTGTTGTTCGTGTGCCTCGACGATGATCCGGGATCCGTCGGGTGCAGCCAGATAATGATAGCTGACGCCGCCCAACTGTTCGCTCAACTCGACCTTGTGGGTATCGCCGTCGCTGAGTTTCAGGTGGTTGGGCCGCACGCCCACATTGGCGGTGGGGCCCACGGTCGACGGCGCGCGCACCACGGTGCCGCCAAGGGCATCGACCTTTACACCGCCCTCATGGGCTACCCCGGAAAAGAAGTTCATCGCGGGGCTGCCGATGAAACCCGCCACGAACTGGTTGTCGGGATCATTATACAGGTCGAGAGGTTTGCCCACCTGTTCGACCCGGCCCGCGCGCAGGACCACGATCTTGTCGGCCAGCGTCATCGCCTCGGTCTGGTCGTGGGTGACGTAGATCATCGTTGCCCCGATTTCCTGGTGAAGGCGCGCGATTTCCACCCGCATTTCCACCCGCAGTTCGGCGTCGAGGTTCGACAGCGGTTCGTCGAACAAGAACACCTCCGGCCCGCGCACGATGGCCCGGCCGATGGCGACCCTCTGGCGCTGCCCGCCGGACAGCGCCTTGGGCTTGCGTTTGAGGTAGTCATCCAGCTTGAGCACGCGGGACGCCTCGGTGACCTTTGCCTTGACCTCGGCGGCGGGATGGCCGGTCATCTTCAGGCCAAAGCCCATGTTTTCCTCGACCGTCATATGCGGGTATAGCGCGTAGGTCTGGAACACCATCGCCACGCCCCGTTCGGACGGGTCGACGCGGGTCACATCGCGGCTGCCGATCGAAATGCTGCCGCCCGAGGTTTCCTCGAGCCCGGCCACCATGCGCAACAGGGTGGACTTGCCGCATCCCGAGGGGCCGACGAAGACACAGAATTCCCCGTCCTCGATATCCAGGTCGACGCCATGAATGACCTGGGTCGCGCCGTAGCGCTTGACGACGTTTTGCAGTTTCAGGCCGGACATCGCAGTGGCTCCTTGTGTTATTCGGCGGCGTCGGGAAAGCGCCAATCCTGCGCCTCCGCCGCAATGGCATCGGCCGTCGCGCGGATGCGCGGGGCGTGGCGCTCAAGATCCTTGAGGCTCATCCGTTCGGTGGAGGACGTGACCGACAGCGCCCCGAGGATCCGCCCCGTGCGCGCCAGGATCGGCAGGGCCACGCAGATGATCCCCGGCTCATGTTCCTCGCGGTCATAGGCAAAGCCACGGGCGCGGATCGCGACCAGTTCCGTGCGCAGCGTTTCGGCGTCGGTGTAGGTATGGGGCGTGAACCGGTGATAGCTTTGCTGCGCGAGCACCTTTTGCAATTGCGGCTCGGGCAGATAGGCCATCATCGCCTTGCCGACGCCGGTGCAATAGGCCGGACCGATCTTGCCGGCCTCTGAATACATGGCAATCGGCCTGAGCGCGTTGCGCTTGTCGACATAGAGAACCTGGCCGCCGTCCAGCTGTGCCAGGTGCACGGTTTCGCCGATCTCGGCCGAAAGCGCATCAAGGTGCGGGCGGGCGATCGGCGCCAGTGACGACGTTTCCCATGCCGAATGCGCAAGACGCACCAGCCTGAGGCCCGGCGCATAGGTCTGGCGATCGGGGTCATAGGTCAGCATCCCCTGACGGGTCAGAACCTGCACGAATCGATAAAGCGTGGCCTTGGGGTAGGGGCTTGACTCCAGCAACTCTCCAAAGCGGACCGGGCGGCCGAAATGGGCCACCTGATCCAGAACGTCCAGCGCCTTGGCGACGGTTCCGTCCTTTGTATTTGCGGCGTCTTCGGCCACGGTATCCTCCCCGGTTGCGCACGTTCCCGCAACGCGACCTTCCCCAGTGCATGGCTTTGCGGCGATGTGCCGAAAAGGTTTGCTGTTGACAAACCTAGGCTGACTCGGGCTAGGATTTCAACATAAGAAACTAGGTTTCACATAATGAAACTAGATTTGCAGACCGGATCATAGGGAGGACACCATGCGATCCATCTTGAAAACCGGCGCCGCGGCGCTGGCAGGGGCAACCATGCTTTCGGGCATGGCATTTGCCGACGCACATTCGACCCTCGAAGGCACGCTGACCATCATCTCGGACATGTCGAACCCCGGCCCCCGCGCCGTGATGGAAAGCCTCGCGGCCGAATTCGACGAGATGCATCCGAACCTCGAGGTCGACCTGACCATCGTGGATCGCGAAGCGTGGAAAACCCAGATCCGCAATGCACTGACGGCCAATCCGCCGGATGTGATCAACTGGTATGCCGCCAACCGGATGGGGCCCTTTGTGGATGCCGGCCTGTTCATGGACATCTCGGACTGGTGGGATGCGGGCGACTACGAAGGTCTTGAATCCGTTCGCGGCGCGATGACCATGAACGACGCGCAGTGGGGCGTTCCCTATACCTACTACCAGTGGGGTGTTTACTACCGCGAAGATATCTTCAACGAGCTTGGCCTGTCCGAGCCCGCCACCTGGGAAGAGGAACTGGCAAACTGCCAGGTCATCGTCGACAGCGGGCGCGCCTGCTACACCATCGGCACCCGGTTCCTGTGGACCGCCGGCGGTTGGTTCGACTACCTGAACATGCGCACCAACGGGTTCGATTTCCACATGCAGCTGGCGCGCGGCGAAGTGCCGTGGACCGATGATCGCGTGCGCGAAACCTTTGCCAACTGGCGCACCCTGATCGACATGGGCGGCTTCATCGAAGACCACCAGAACTATTCCTGGCAAGAGGCGCTGCCCTTCATGGTCAATGGCGACGCCACGGCCTACCTGATGGGCAACTTCGCCGTCGATCAGCTGCGCAATGCAGGTCTGACCGATGACCAGCTGGACTTTTACCAGTTCCCGGTGATCAACCCCGATGTCGCCATGGGTGAGGATGCGCCTACCGACACGTTCCACGTCGCCTCGGGCGCGCAGAACGTGGAAGCGGCCCGTGCCTTCCTGGCCTATGTCACCTCGGCCGATGTGCAGACCCGCATCAATGGCCCCGAGGGTCTTGGCCAGCTGCCCGTCAACGCCAACGCGTCGGTCGCGGATGACGAGTTCATCCAGCAGGGGTTCGAGATGCTGAGCCAGAACGCCACCGGCGGTATCGCGCAGTTCTTTGACCGTGACTGGCCGGCGGAAATGGCCGCGGCCGGTATGGAAGGCCTTCAGGAGTTCATGGTGTTCCCGGACAATCTGGACGACATCCTCGCGCGTCTGGAAGCCGCCCGTCAGCGGATCTACTGATCCCCGGTCTTGAATGTCTTGCCTCGCCCCGAACAGGGGCGGGGCATATCCCGCCACCGCCCGCCTATCCGCAAGCCGCGCCGCGCCGCGCGCCTTTCGAATGGGCCGCCCCACCCCCACCCCGCCCGATCAGGAGTGCGCGTGATGAGCACGATGACCGCCAACACAATGACCCGGACGCATGCCGAACAGACCTGGCTGCAGAAGAACCGGATGATCGTGACGCCGCTCATGTTCTTGTTGCCGGGCACGCTGTTTTTCGCGGTCTACGTGATCATTCCGATCTTTCAGTCTTTTCACATCTCTTTGTATGATTGGGACGGGCTGGGCGAGGCCAGCTATATCGGGCTGGACAACTACCGCGAGCTGGCCACGGATCGCGCGTTCGAGACCTCGCTTTGGAATAACGTGAAATGGCTGGCGCTGTATCTGCTGGCGATCCCGGTCGGGTTGTTCATCGCGCTGTTCTTGAACCAGAATGTCGTCGGAATCCGGCTTTACAAGTCGCTGTTCTTTTTCCCGTTCGTGCTCAGCCAGGTGGTGGTCGGGCTGGTGTTCAGCTGGTTCTACCTGCCGCGCGAAGGGTTGCTGAACAACATCATCACGGCCATCGGCTTTGACAGCATCAACATCCTTGGCGATCCGACACTGGCGACCTACGGGATCATTGCCGCCGGGCTTTGGCCGCAGACGGCCTATTGCATGATCTTGTATCTGACCGGCCTGAACGCCGTGGATCCCGAACAGGTCGAGGCAGGCCGGCTGGACGGTGCGAAGGGGTGGAAGATGCTGTGGTACGTGATCTTGCCGCAGCTCAAGCCCGCGACGTTCATTGCCTTTGTCGTGACGATCATCGGCGCGCTTCGGTCGTTTGACCTGATCTCGATCATGACCAATGGCGGACCGTTCGGATCGACCCGGGTTCTGAGCTTTTACATGTTCGAAAAGGCGCTTGGGGAATACGGGTTCCGGATGGGGTATGGGTCGGCCATCGCGGTGGTGCTCTTCATGATCATGCTGATCTTCATCGCTTATTTCCTCTATTCGATGTGGCGCGATGAACGCGACGCGCGGCATTAAGGGAGGGATGATCTGATGTTCCCTACTCCGATAGAAAAACGGTCCCGTGCGGTGCAGGTGACCTATCAGTCGCTCTTGCCGATCGCATTGATCATGTGGCTGTTGCCGCTGATCGCGGTGATGGTGTTCTCGATCCGGCCGTCGGCGGATTTCTCGAACGGAAATTACTGGGGCGTGCCGTCGTCGTTCGAATTCGTCGCCAACTATGGCCGGGTCTTTTTCGAATCCGATATGCCGCGGTACCTGTTGAACTCGGTGCTGATCACCGTGCCGACGGTGGTCGGCGCGGTCGCCCTGTCGTGCATGACCGGCTTTGCGCTGGGCATTTACCGATTCCGGGGCAATCTGCTGATCTTTTTCATGTTCATCGCCGGAAATTTCGTGCCGTTCCAGATCCTGATGGTGCCGGTGCGCGACCTGACGGTGGGCATGGGCCTTTACGACACGAAACTTGGCCTCGTGTTGTTTCACATCGCGTTTCAAACCGGGTTTTGCACGTTGTTCATGCGCAATTTCATCCGGGCCTTGCCCTACGAACTGATCGAGGCCGCCCGGGTCGAAGGCGTCGCGGAATGGCGGATCTTCTGGTTCGTGGTGTTGCCCCTGATGCGGCCCGCGATCGCGGCATTGAGCGTGCTGATCTTTACCTTCATCTGGAACGACTACTTTTGGGCGATCGTGTTGACCCAGGGGCCCGATGCGCAGCCGGTGACGGCTGGCATCACCTCGTTCAATTCGCAATACGTGGCCCAGTATCATTTGATGAGCGCAGGTTCGATCGTGGCCGCGATTCCCCCTGTCGCCATCTTTTTCATGATGCAAAAACACTTTATCGCCGGCCTGACACTCGGAGCGGTCAAATGACAAAACTCGCCTTTATCGGCGCGGGATCCACGATTTTCATGAAGAACATCGTCGGCGACATGCTGCATTTCCCGGCCCTGGCCGATGCGCGGATTTCGCTGATGGATATCGATCCAGTGCGGCTGGAAGAATCGGCCATGGTGGCGCGCAAGATGGTCCAGGCGATGGGATCCGGGGCCGTGATCGAGGCCACGACGGACCGGGCCAGGGCGTTGGACGGGGCGGATTTCGTCGTCACCGCCTTTCAGATCGGTGGCTATCGCCCGTCGACCGTGATCGATTTCGACATCCCCAGGAAATACGGCCTGCGCCAGACCATTGCCGATACATTGGGCGTGGGGGGCATCATGCGCGGGCTGCGCACGGTGCCGCATCTTTGGGCGGTTGCCGAGGATATGGCGCGGCTTTGCCCCGATGCGACGCTCTTGCAATACGTGAATCCCATGGCGATCAATACCATGGCGCTGGCCGAGCGGTTTCCGGGCCTGAGGCAGGCGGGGCTGTGCCATTCGGTGCAGAACACGGTCGAGGAAATCGCCTACGATCTGGACCTGCCGAAAGACGAAATCCGCTACCGCGTGGCGGGTGTGAACCATGTCGCCTTTTTCCTGCGGCTGGAGCATCAGGGCCGCGACCTCTACCCGCTTCTGCGCGCGGGGTATCGCACCGGCCGCCTGCCCAAGACGCCCGTCCAGCGGCCGCACTGCATCAACAAGGTGCGCTACGAGGTGATGGAGCACCTGGGCCATTTCTGCACCGAATCCTCGGAGCATCTGGCCGAATACGTGCCCTGGTTCATCAAGGACGGACGCGAGGATATCATCGCCGACATGGGCATCCCGCTGGATGAATATCCGGCGCGCTGCGAGATCCAGATGGCCGAATGGGCCACGCAGGCCGCTTCGCTCAAGGCCGCCGCCGGGATCGAGGTGAAGAAATCTCACGAGTTCGCCGCCGAGATGATGAACGCCATCGTGACCGACACGCCCTATGTCGCCTACGCCAACCTGCCCAACCGGGGCCAGCTTCCGCAGCTGCCCATGGGCGCTGCGGTCGAGACGCCCACGCTGGTGGATGCCAACGGATGCCAACCCACGGTGATCGCGGATATTCCGCCGCAACTGGTGGCGCTCATGCGCTCGCAGATCAACGTTCAGGAACTGGCGGTGCGCGCGTTGGTCGATGAAGATCGCGACCATATCTATCATGCCGCT